>OGSD01003633.1_pt1 | contig 11363 bp, 10 predicted proteins | sample 1553571 | NCBI WGS metagenome assembly OGSD01 (sample SAMEA2580072, study PRJEB22360) | human gut metagenome | biome: human gut; feature: human-associated habitat; material: faeces | place: Denmark | collected 2008/2010 | reverse complement strand
TGAAGCCGAAGAGGATGATGCCCGCCGGTACGGCCCAGATGCGGGCGTAGAAATAGTCGCGGGTCATCTGGCTGCCGTTCATTCCCGCCTTGCTGACGGCGTATTTGTCGTTCAGGGACGTGATGGTGTAGCATATTACTACAAGTACCATAAGTATCATAGCGTGACTTCTCCTTAATAAGCGATTTACCTTTTAATTATACCGATATCGGAATATTAAAGTAAGAGTATATGATGACCTTATAGCATTGCAGATGTCACATTTTTATAATTTCATGCTTTTCCTGAACCGTCCAGGGGAGATTTTGTAATATTTTTTAAAAGCGGCAGTGAAATATTCCTGAGATGAATAGCCCAGTCGTTCCGAAATATCCGTAAGACTTAAACATTCATCAGCAAGAAGCAGCTGTGCGGCGGACATTCTTGCCTGAGTTTTCTTTTCGCTGAAGCTGCTGCCATAATATTTTTCTATAAGCCGCTGAGTTTGCCTTGTGCTGAGCCTCAGCCGTTCAGACAGCTCTTCAAGGCTGGCAGTGCGATATTCGTAAAGAAAGTATTCCTCAATGGTAAGGCTTGTGCGCTCAAAGCTGTTTGTGGGGGAAACTCCGTTTTCCGCAGAGCTGCTTATGTAATTTCTTGTGATGTCGATGACTGCCTCGGATATCAGCAGCTTCACCATGTCGGTGTAGCCTGTCTGACGGCTTTCAAGCTCAGAAAAAAGCTTGCGGAACAGTGGGAGAAGCTCCTGATTGTCCTGACCTATCCAGAATTTCTGCGCCAGGAATTGCCGTATCAGACTGTCATAGTCCTTTTCGTCACCCTCGTCAGCCCTCAGGTAGATACACCATTCAAGCATGGGATTGCTTTTATCGGTTATCTGTGCATGGGGCACCAGCGGGCCTGTGATGAACAGGGTGTTGGGGGTAATATCAAACTCCCTGCCGTCAGCGATAAGGGTGCCGTGTCCCTCGGAAATGTAGTGTATCTCATAGCAGCCGATGCCGTGGCTGTGCATGGGAAAGTCGTGGATAATATGGGTCGAGATAAGATTGACCGCATGGAGCCTGCACTCGCCAATGTCAAACTGTATATCAATATTGCTGAAAAAATTCATGGCTGTTCCTCGGTAAATTTAGAATATGCGACATTTTGCCTGATTTGATTATAGCAAGTATGGGATAGATTGTCAATACTGTAAATTTATGCCTGCATCTTCCCAAATCCAATAAAATGTGATATAATAAAATTAGCAAACACTAATCACTACTAAAATGAAAGGGCGTTCACAGATGACAAGCACAGTTTTCGGATACGATCACATAATGATGCGTGCGGAATATCGCACTCCCGACCCGCACAGCCATCTGGCAGTCCATTTTATCGCAGGTCTGGACGGCCCTGTTCATTGTGTCGTATCGGGTGACAGCTTTGATGCGGACGCTGTTTTCATAGCCTCAGATGTAGTCCACACAGCATATGCCGAAACGGGTGATATGCTGGTCTTTCTGTTTGATACCGCAGGCAGCATTGCCGAAGAGGCGCAGAAGCAGTATCTGTGCGGCAGACCGTACTTCTGTGGTGACAAAGAAACTGTCGAAAAGCTCCGCGAGATATGGAAAAACAATCCTCCTGCACAGGCTGACAGCCTTATAACTCAGCTTCTGGGGCTTGACACCGTGGGGAATACCCTCCGTGATGAGAGGATATCACAGGTGCTGGAATATCTGCGCTCGCTGGACGAAGTGCCCGAGGATATAACAGCCCAGCTTTGCGCAAAGGTCTGCCTTTCTCCCAGCAGACTGTCACATCTTTTCAAAGAAAATGTGGGCATATCCCTACATCGCTATCTTGCCATGGATAAGATGCGCAAGGGGTATATCCATTTCCAAAAGTATGGAAATATCACCGAAGCCTCCATGCGTGCGGGATTTGATTCTCCATCCCATTTTGCCGCCACCTGCAAAAGAATGTTCGGCATCTCCTTTTCGGAATTTGTGAAAGGCAGCGAATAACAGCAGATAATTGAAAGTATTTTCATCGGAAGTATGATATCATAGGTATAGTTTAAGGAGGAGTTCCGATGAAAAAATATGATATCACACAGCCCGTAAAACTGAAAAAAGGCGTATATGAGCTTAACAGCGAGAGCAACTTCAACTATCAGCTGAACCGTGTAATCAACTGGGACGGCGGCAGGCTTGAGGACGTGGCTCCAATAGCATCAAAGATAAAGGTAAGCGCAGACTGGAAGCGTGAGCTTATTGCTCTCGGCGACAAGGCGATGAGCGAGGAACGCACCGAAAATGCCATTGCATATTACCGTATGAGCGAGTTTTTTATGTATGACGGCGACCCTGACAAGAAAAAATACTATCTTAAAGCCACCAAGCTTTTTTATAAGTATTATGCGGATTTCTTTGAGGGTGAAAATGCTGTTATAGAAAAATTTGACGTGCCCTTTGAAAATGTAAAGCTTCCTGTTATGCACACCGTTCCTACAGGCAAAAGCAAGGGTACAATACTTATCCACGGCGGAAACGACAGCTATTTTGAAGAATTTCTTTTCACCGTACTTTATCTTCGTGAAAAAGGCTTTGAGGTCTATATGTTTGAGGGCCCCGGACAGGGCGGAGTTATGAGGGTACAGGGAATGCACTTCACCCATGAGTGGGAAAAGCCCATCAAGGCAGTGCTGGACTATTTCAAGCTTGACGACGTTACCATAATCGGCATATCCCTTGGCGGATATCTGGCGCCAAGAGCGGCGGCATTTGACAAGCGCATAAAGCGGGTAGTGGCGTGGTCGGTATTCCCATGTTTTCAGGACGTTATCGTAGGAATGCAGAAGCCTGCTGTTCAAAAGCTCTTCCGCATATTTATGGCGCTTCACGCAAGACCGCTCATAAACCTTGTTTTCGGCATCAAGGCTAAAAAGGAGCCTGTTATCGACTGGGGCTTAAAGCATGGAATGTACGCCTACGAGGCAAAGGACGCATACGGATATGCCAAAAAGCTGAAGCTTTACGATATTGCCCCCATTGCCGACAGGATAACACAGGATATGCTCATCGTGGGCGCAAATCAGGATCATTTCATTGATTACCGCATGGTGGGACGAGAGATAAATATGCTGAAAAATGTAAAAAGCCTGACTTTCCGTCTTTTCACCGACAAGGAGGATGCTCAGAATCACTGCAATGTGGGAAACGGAAAGCTTGTGCTTGATTACATTTGCAGCTGGATAGAGCAGATAAGCAGCGAGGTAAACTGAAAATGATGAAATTTATTTATTGGCTCACTATGTCGAGAAGCCGTAAAATGATAATCGAAAAATACGGCAGGGATTTCTGGGATAAATTCAAAAGCGGCTCGGATAAGCTTTTCCGTGAAGTGCTGAAAGAAACTCCCGATATAGGGGAAAGCGTGTTTTCATTTAATTATGCCTATGCACCGTCTTATGTGGCGTGGTATAAGACCATGTGGGAGCTTTCGCTGACAGCCGAGCAGGCGGACGAGCTTATGTGGCTCATGAATGAGAAAATGCTGCTGACCGTTCCAAAGCCATTTCTGCACATGGCAGGAAAGACATATCTGAACGGCTTTCGCAAAAAAGCGGCAAAGCATATGGAGCGCCAGAAAAACGGACTTCACCCATTTGACTGGGAGATAAGCTACCGCAACATCGACAGCAACAGCTTCGAGATCGACATTACAAAATGCGGCTTCATCGCCTTTGCAAAGAAATTCGGTGCAGAGGGAATGCTCCCTGGAATATGCAATGTGGATTATATGATATCCTATTACATGGGCAACGGCTTCAAGCGCACCACCACTCTTGGCTACGGCGACAGCTGCTGCAACTGCCATTATGAGCTTACAGGCAAATGCCCTCTTCACCCTCAGGACGGCATGAAATAATATAGATTACATAAAAAATCCATTGGTCGGATATTTAGAACCCGTCTTCACAAGCATATGCGCACGTCTTTTCGGCAAATTTTGCCTACTCTGCAACAAAATTATGCTCGAAAATCCGCACACATTTCTTATGAAGACAGGTTCTTAAACCGAACAATGGATTTTTGTTTTACTTAATCAAAAGTTTTTCATCTATCTCAATATCAAAATCCAGCAGATCAAGGATATCCTTCTGCATATCAATGCCGGGGTAAACCTCAATGAGCTTCAGACCGTTATCTTCAAGACGGAAAACACAGCGCTCGGTAACATACAGAACATTCTGGTTATTGACATGAGCACGCTTGGCTGAAAAGCTGATGTTATCTATCTTATTCACAAACTTTGCAATAGAGCCGTTCTTGTTTATCTTTACTTCTTCGCCGTTTTCGGTAACATCAAGTCCCTTGGTATTGAATGTGAGGCAGAAAACTACCGTGGGAGTTTTGGCGGTGATGTTGGCAAATCCGCCTATGCCCGAAAATGCGCCGGGACCACGGTGAGAATTAACGTTTCCGAAGCGATCCACTTCAAGAGCGCCCATGAAGCAGATGTCAAGACCGCCGTTATCGTAAAGGTCGAACTGGTTTGCCATATCGTTCATGGAAGCAGCGCCTATCATTGCGCCGAACACTGTTCCCGAAGCAGGGAAGCCGCCTACGCCTCCAGATTCAACGGTAAGGGTTATCCTGTCCAGCATTCCGCTCTGTCTTGCATAGCGAGCCACATTTTCGGGGAGGCCTATGCCGATATTTACGATATCATCGGGTTTAAGCTCCATGGAAGCACGCTTACCGATAATATTTCCCGCAGGATTTTCTGCATGCTTGGTGTATGTGCGCTCTGCAAGCATCTCGTACCAGTCATGCCACTGGGCATAAGGGATCTCAAAGCTTCCCGTAAGGGACTCATATGCAGCATGACGAGGCTCAGGCTCGACCATAACAATAGCATCGACCATACAGCCGGGGATAATGGTATTACGGGGACGGGCAGGTGTGCTGACTATCCTGTCAACCTGAACTATGACCTTGCCATGGTTTGCTTTTACCGCCTGGCAGATGGACAGCGCATCGCCAGACATATACATATCATCGAATGAAATGTTTCCCTTGCGGTCAGCAGCAGTTCCCTTGATAAGGGCAACATTCAGCTTCGGAAGAGTATAGTAGAGAAATTCCTCGTTATCTACCTCAACACGCTTTACAAGCGATGTGTCCTTTGATATATTGTTGATTCCGGGACCATCAAGGCGAGGGTCAACGAAAATATCCAGACCGACCTTTGATAATGCTCCGGGCAGACCTCCCGCCTGCGCTCTGATAGCGTGGGAAATGCAGCCCAGAGGAAGATTATATGATTCAAACCTATCCTCCAGCACCAGCTTCTTTGTGCTGAGCATAGCTCCGAAATGGCCGCAGATAAGCTTATCCACAGCCCCCTCTCTTATGTAGCTTTCCGCATTGCGGTTCTCGTCCCATACACCGAAGCCTGCGCTTGATACTATTGTAAGGTGAGCAGGCGAGCCTGTTGCCTTGTATCGGCGGTACAGTGCCTCGTGAAGCTCTACGGGATTTTCTATTCCCACAAACGAATTCAGGCAGATAACATCACCGTCATGTATGAGCTTTACTGCTTCGTCCGAATCCATTATTTTAAACATTCCCTGATTTCCTCTTTTCGATTCAATATAAACACATCTTCTATTTTAAAGGTTTTTCGCTGTTTTGTCAATAAATTTGCAGGAATACAGGTGTATTTAAATGTAACTTTTGGGTTAATATTTTGGATTTGCATAGAATTTGTGGGGATATTCTCATTTTTTGCGGATTATTTTTATGCTGCTATCGGCAAAAACTGCAGGGATTTCGGTGTTTTGCTGTTGATATTTTGCCGATAATGTGTTATAATAATATCGGTAGGTGATGATATGGCATATCTTTCAGTTTCACAAACAGCCGAAAAATGGGGAATTTCCGAAAGAAGCGTAAGGAACTATTGCTCAGCGGGACGTATTGATGGTGCGTTTCTTACGGGTAAAACATGGAATATCCCCGAAGATGCTGTAAAACCAGCCCGTAAAAATACTAAGGAAAAGGCTCCCGAAACACTTCTTGAAATACTCAGGAACGAAAAAGCAAGTAAATATTCAGGCGGCATATATCATAAAATACAGATCGACCTTACCTATAATTCAAATCATATTGAGGGAAGCAGGCTTACCCACGACCAGACACGCTATATTTTTGAAACCAATACTATCGGTTTTGAAAATGAGGCAGTGAATGTGGACGATATCGTCGAGACAGTCAATCATTTCAAGTGTATTGATATGATAATCGACAGTGCAGATAAAAAGCTTACGGAGAAGTTTATAAAACAGCTTCACGGAACGCTGAAAAACGGCACGGCAGACAGCCGCAAAGATTGGTTTGCAGTCGGCGATTACAAACGATTCCCAAATGAGGTCGGCGGTATGGAAACAACTGCGCCTGAAAATGTTTCATTGGAAATGAAAAAGCTTATAAGTGAATATGATCTGATAAGATCCAAAAGTATTGAGGATATCATTGGCTTTCATCAGAAATTTGAAAAGATCCACCCTTTTCAGGACGGAAACGGTCGTGTGGGCAGACTTATCATGTTCAAGGAATGTCTTTGCAATAACATTGTCCCGTTTATTATAACAGATGAACTGAAAATGTTCTATTACCGTGGGCTTAAAGAGTGGACTTATGAAAAAGGTTATCTGATTGATACCTGTCTGTCGGCACAGGATAATTTCAAGAAGATACTTGACTATTTCAGGATACCATATGACCAAAACTGAGAACAGACCTCTGTTATAAAAGGTTTAATATGTTCACCTATGTATCTGCTTGAAATTTAGAGTAAAACGGTGTATAATATCATATGTACACTGAGTACAATGAAAAATAAGGAGATATCCAATGTCAGAAGGCGTTTTCAGAATTGCCGATAAAAGACCTGCAAGAGATGGCATGACCATTTCAAGAAATACGGGTCTCGGCACTAAAACAGGCGTATCATTTTTCTCGCTTGGAAAAAATACGTCCATAAGCCGTGAAAGCTATGACAGCACAGCAATATACATTGCAGCTGAGGGAAAGGGCGATTTTATCGTCGGAGAACCTTCCGTTCGGTGTGAAATGATCGAGGGAAGCGTTCTGATAGTTCCGCCTGCCACTCTGTGCGGAATGGAAAGCGGCGAAGGAATTATTTATACCGAAATAATCACAGATAAGGAGATAGTTATGAACAGTGCAGTTAAAGCAGGAGAAGTTATGAAGCTCAAGGACCTTATTCCCTATGAAGAGGGAAGCATCGCAAACCTTGATATTGCAAGCAACAGCAGCATGAAGTTCGTGCTTATGTCATTTGATGAGGGCACAGGTCTGCAGCCCCACCGTGCTCCCGGAAATGCGATCATTTTCGCTCTTGAGGGCAAGGCAGTTATCGGCTATGAGGGTAAGGATTATCCCATTGAAGCAGGTGAGAACTTCCGTTTTGAGAAAAGCGGTCTCCACAGTGTAACAGCTGACGGAAAGTTCAAGATGGCTCTGCTTCTTGTGCTTGAATAACATTTGAGTATGCCTCAAAAGCTCTGCATTTAACGATGCAGGGCTTTTTTTGCTATAAGTATCCGAAATAAAGCTTTGAGCATGAATAATGCTGATTGCTTTCACAAAATCATGCTTGTAATATTTTTCCTGTTGTGATAAAATGTAATACGTTAAAGCAGGAAGCCCCAGAGACGGCGCTGCTTGATGTATTTATCGGGAGGAAAATAGTGTGGATTCTGTAAGATCAAAAGAAATGGACATGCTTAACGGCGGTCTTGCGGGAAAGCTTATCCTGTTTGCAATGCCGCTGGCTTTCAGCAGTATTCTGCAGCAGCTGTTCAACTCGGCGGACGTGGCTGTTGTGGGACGTTTTGCAGGGGATAATGCACTGGCAGCTGTGGGCAGCTGCGTGGCTCTGGTGGGCATATTCGTTAATCTTATCGTGGGACTTTCGGTAGGCCCCAATGCGGTGCTTGCAATGCTCATCGGTCAGAAGGACAGAGGAAAAATAAGCGAGACGCTTCACACCGTCATTACCTTCGGCGTATTCCTTGGCATAGGTCTTATGCTTATCGGCTGGCTCACTGCAAGGCCCATACTTGAGCTTTCAGGCACACCCGAAAGCGTTCTTGATGAAGCTCTGCTGTACATAAACATATATTTTATCAGTATCCCGTTTATGGTGATATACAATTTCGGAGCAGCCATTCTGCGAAGCTATGGCGACAGTCAGCGGCCTATGTACTACCTGCTGATATCGGGCATAGTGAATGTGGTGCTGAATCTTGTGCTCGTTATAGTATTTAAGCTGGGAGTAGCGGGCGTTGCCATTTCAACAGTAATATCAAATGTTTTAAGCACCGCCTTGGTGCTTATACACCTTTACAGGCGGCAGGACGAATTTGCTTTCCGCTTTGAAAAGATGGGGATAAAAAAGCAGCCCCTTATAAGAGTGCTGAAAATAGGCATTCCTGCGGGAATACAGGGTGCTATATTTTCCATATCAAATGTGTTCATTCAGAGCGGAATAAACTCATTCGGCGAATACGCCATTGCAGGCTCATCGCTGGCACTGAATTTCGAGTATTTCACCTATGACATTGCCAATGCCTTTGCTCAGGCGGCTGTCACCTTTACCAGCCAGAATTACGGTGCAGGAAATATCAAAAGATGCAAAAGGATTTTCTGGCAGTGTATGCTTTTCGGATTTGTTTTTACCGAGGCGCTGAGCATCATATTCATTGCATGGGGCGACTTCTTTGTAAGCATATATACCACCAGCGAAATGGTTGCGGCATTTGCTCTCAGCAGAATGTATCACGTATGCTCACTGGAAGGCCTTACCACTACCTATGAAGTCGAAAGTGCAGCTCTCAGAGGCGTGGGCAAATCTCTGGAGCCTGCAATATTTACCATACTCGGAACGGTAGTATTCCGACTGATATGGCTTGCTACCATATTCAAGATGGTTCCCACCTACGATATGCTTATGAACGTATATGTGGCTTCGTGGGTGTTCACGGGAGTATCGCTGCTCATTGTTTATCTTCATCATATGAGGAAAATAAGCAGCAGCTGATCACAAAAACACCAGGCGTTCTGTTCTCTTTTATCGGAGAGAAGGACGCTTCTATTTTTCGCTGACAAAGATAAAGGATAATTTTTTTCTGTCCGTTTGGATATAATATAGCTTAACAGTCTTGCAAGCGGCGTTAGTTTGTGATATAATATTCATGTTGCTTTACGCTAACCTGATGCAGCATATGACGGCTGAAATAAGAACCTGTCTTCATAAGAAATGTGTGCGGATTTTCGAGCATAATTTTGTTGCAGAGTAGGCAAAAATCCGCAGGCGGGCTTTCGCCCGGCAAGGATTTTTAACGCAGTCTGCGGCAAAATTTGCCGAAAAGACGTGCGCATATGCTTGTGAAGACAGGTTCTTAACGAATGCCGTGAAAAGCTTGAAAAACTCATTGACAGGATCTGCTGTGACTTCAATTATTACACTCCCCGTATGTATCGTGAAAAAGCAAGAAAAGATTATCTGAGTATGGCAAAGTGCAAAAAACGTCCTGCAAAACGCATCCGCAAGGCTGTTAAGCAGCAGCTTCAATATGTGCGCCGTGACCTGAAATATGTTGATGAATTTCTTGCTTTGGATGATGTTAAGCTTACGGAAAAGCAAGCTGAAATGCTTGATGTAATACGCAAGGTTTATGAGCAGCAGAAGTTTATGTTTGATAACAAAACACATTCTGTAGAAAACATAATTGTGAGCATCAGTCAGCCGTTTATTCGACCTATTGTCAGAGGCAAAGCAAAGTCACCCGTTGAATTCGGAGCAAAGCTTGATCTTTCAGTAGATGAAAAGGGAATGGCTCGTGTGGAAAAGCTTTCATTTGATGCTTACAATGAGAGTGAAGTGCTGAAAACTGTTGTTGAGAATTACAAGCAGCGAACGGGGCATTATCCTGCAAGAGTTCTTGTCGATCAAATCTACAGAAACAGGGAAAATCTGAACTTCTGCAAAAAATTAAACATCAGAATTTCAGGCAAAAGGCTCGGCAGACCCAAGCAGCAGGAAACCGATAAGAAAACCGAATACAAGGATAATACAGACCGTATTGAAGTTGAGCGCAGGTTCAGTCTTGCAAAGCGAAAATTCGGTCTTGGTTTGCTGTACACAAAGCTGAAAAATACAACAGAAGCTTCGATCCTTCTGTCTGTGATTGCTATGAACATTGACCGTCTGACGTCAATGTTTGTGCGCCTGATTTGGATTTTGACGTTCCGGTATCCGGGCTTAAATTTATGGGGTTGTTGAGGTGAGACTATTTAATTCAAAAATTAATGAATTTAAAAAGTATGAGTTAAAAAATGCACTTATCAATGGAAAATACAATATAAAAATGTATATAGAACACACTAAATATGTTGATAGTGTAACACATAAAGAATGTGAAGGATATAATGTACATTGGTATCCCTGGTTTGAGGGTGAATATGGGTATTCAAACAAATATTTTTATTTAGCACCCGGAAACAATATTGTGAATATTAAAATTGATGAGATGAAAACATATTATAGATATGAATCTGTTAAACCCGTAGATTATTATAAACCTGTAAAAAAAGATGGGGAGTGGAAACTTGAAAAAATTACCGATTATACGGAAATCAATAGCATTTCTTGCGATTATAATACTTGTTATGATTTTTGTGAACCCGCCGTTAGTTAGTTTAGGCGAATGGTATAGAATTTATAAAACCGACAGTAGAACTCTTGATTTAAGTAGTTTGGGCTTAACACAGAGAGATGTAAAAAAATTAAGGTACTTTAAAAATATTGAATCGCTTTACTTAAACGGTAACAGCTTATATTGTCTAAACTTCCTAGAAGAAATGCCACATATTAAAGATTTAGCAATAGGAACAGGTCTTTATTCTATCAATGATCCCCCTATTGAGGTGGATTTTTCACCGTTATACAAAGTTAATTTGGAAAGCTTTAAAGGAGTAGGACTTCACTATAACGGCTTCGATGATATTTCTGCGCTGACCCAAATGAACAATCTTAAAAAAGTTGAACTCTGCTGTATGAACTTGTCACGTGAAATGATAAATGAGGTCTCAATGCTGTACCAAATAGATACTCTGTCGCTCTTTTGTTCTGATATTGAAGATTATTCTCCGCTGAGTTCACTTACACAATTGAAATGCTTAACCTTATTTGGTACTGACATTCAAGACGATGATACAGATTTTATTGATAGATTGTCAAGTCAAGTGCAACAAAATCAGAGAAAAAATTTTTTGAGCACC
>OGSD01003630.1_pt1 | contig 11371 bp, 9 predicted proteins | sample 1553571 | NCBI WGS metagenome assembly OGSD01 (sample SAMEA2580072, study PRJEB22360) | human gut metagenome | biome: human gut; feature: human-associated habitat; material: faeces | place: Denmark | collected 2008/2010 | reverse complement strand
GGTGACCGTCGTGCGCGGCAGCACTCCGCTCAAAGAGGGTGTCGTGGTAATCAAGGATGATACCACGCTGGAGCAGTTGCAGCATTTCTGCGAGGTGTGTAAGGAGCGGTGGGGAATCACGGCTTTGCAAATCTTCATTCACCGTGACGAGGGGCATTATGGAATTCCCGGAGAGACCGCCACATGGAAGCCCAACCTTCACGCCCATATCGTATGGGACTGGATGAACCACGACACAGGAAAATCCTGCAAGCTGGACGAGAAAGCCATGAGCGACATGCAGACGCTCTTGGCTGAGTGTCTTGACATGGAGAGGGACAGCTCAAAGGAGCAGACGGGAAAGGAGCATCTTGAACGCGCCGACTTCATCATCGCCAAGCAGAAGCAGGAAGCCGAACAGGTAAAGGCGGAAAAGGAAGCAGCCGAAGCTGACAGGGATGCCGCGATCCGTGAAACGGACAATGCCAAATCCGAACATGAAAAGCTACAAATCGGGAACGAGGAGAAGCAACGGCGCAGCGAGGAACTTGACAGCGAAATCGCCGAAAAGGAGGAACGTGCGAGAGAGGTTGACAGGGAGAATACGGACAGCATAAAGTCCGGCATCGCCAACCTTTTCGGCAAGGGCAAGTACGCAGCCATCGAGCAGGAGAACGAGAGACTGAAAGCCGAGAACGAACATATCAAAGAATCGTTCCCCGATGAAGTCAGGAAAGAGGTGGCGAAGCGGACAAAGGCACTGACCGAGGCGAAGCGGACGGTCGAACTGGAGCGTGACAGTGCCATGGCAATCGCTGACACTTATGAATCCGAGAGGGACACGGCTCTGCGGCAGCTTCGGGAGCAGAAGACCGGGGAGCAGCACCGCATCAGCATGGCGGTGAGCCGGGCAACGGCGGAGAAGGACAAGACCATAGAGCGGTTGCAGGGTGCGCTGAAATCGAGCCGGGATATTTTGAATATCATTGCCGATATTCTCTACAAGGCAAGCGAGGTGTTCAGGCGAGCCATTGAAGCGATTATCCATTTCGCCACGGAACGGCACAAGTCAATCTTCTCTCCCTCCGAAGCCGCCGACATCAAGAGCGTCATGCAGAGCTACGGCGAAACCATCGAGCAGCGGAAAGCGGTCGGCACATGGCTCTGTGACTATGCGGAACACCGACAGCCCTTTGATGAAATAAAACATCGCCACACACTCAACGAGGTTGGCGATGTCGCGGAAGGTCGGTATGATTGGAAAATTGACAGAGGGCGAGGTGGAATAAGTTTGTAGTCCCGTTTTCAATGTTCACTGTTCCAAACAGTGTTGGAAATCGTATGTTTCGATTTTATAACAACCAACCCTTTTGACAGTTATGCATTGACTGGTTGCTTGAGGTTATTTTATTTTTGCCCTAATCCGGCTCAGGCTTGTTTGTGTAATACCTAAATAAGTAGCTATGCTTCCGAGAGGTAAGCGTTGCAGCAAATCCGGATTATTCTTTAGCAGTTCGCTGTAACGCTCCGAGGCGATGACAGAAAGCATGGAAATCAACCTTTCTTCGGCAGCAAGCAATTCCATCTCAGCATATCGCCGTCCCCAATTAGCAATATGTAAGTCCTGCAAAAATAAATCCTGTAATTTTTTTCGTGATAATACATACAAGATTGAGTCTTCCATCAGCTCCATGGTTTCATAGCCGGGTTCTTCGTTCACATATCCCTTCATGGAAACTATGGTTGCTCCTTCCTTACCAATCCAAAATGTAATGTCCTTCCCGTCCATTAAAGTAAAGGCACGGACAATTCCCTTCTTTATGAAAAAGATGTCTTTTTCAATTTTCCCATTCTCCAACACCCGGTATCCCTTAGGATATGAAACTTCCGACAGACATTCCTTTAATCGGCTTAGAGATGACTCAGGCATCGCATATCGTTGGGTGATTATCTGCTTTATATCCATAATTTATAGGTTCCGATTTATTTGCAAAATTACTAAATATCCGGCAGAATCAGGATGGCAGAACTGATTTTTACATATGATAAAACCGTTTTTGCCATATGTAAAAAGTTGCGCGCTATGTTTTAGCTAATTTTGCATCCGATTTAAAAAATACAGATATGAATTGGATAATATTATTATTGGCTGGATTATTTGAGGTAAGCCTGACATTCTGTTTAGGTAAAGCAAGGTCTGCCTCCGGTTTTGAATACTATCTGTGGGGAAGTGGATTTCTTGCTTCCACGGTCTTGAGTATGGCACTCCTTGCAAAAGCAGTCCGAACCTTACCCTTGGGCACGGCCTATGCCGTTTGGACCGGAATTGGGGCGGTAGGCACTGTCTTGGTCGGAATAATCTTTTTCAAGGAATCTACGGCTCCCATAAGAATTTTCTTTTTAGTCACCCTCATTTTGTCTTTGATTGGATTGAAGGCAGTCTCATCATAGTAACAATAGGCTCATGAGATATGAATTGAAACAAAATCAAGGTATTCCAACTCCCTTGCTCGCTCTTATGGCAATCGCCACCGGACTTTCGGTGGCGAATTGCTACTACAATCAGCCATTATTGGGAAGTATGGCAAGAGCTTTTAATGTGACTGACTTTTCAGCCAGTATTGTGGCGACATTGACCCAGATTGGATATATGGCAGGACTTCTGTTTGTCATTCCACTTGGTGACTTGCTGTCAAGAAAGAAACTTATATTGGCAAACTACATTATTTCGGCATCTGCATTGCTTTCAATAGCAGTTTCACCAAATATATATTGTATGTGGATAGCATCTTTTTTCGCAGGTGCATCGTCCGTTATGCCGCAATTCTTCATCCCTTTGGTATCATATAATTCTTCTCCCGTACACAAAGTCCGTAACGTGGGTATCATACAATCATGTCTTCTCATCGGTATCTTGGGGTCTCGTGTCGTCAGTGGATTATTGGCTGACACATATGGCTGGCGTTCTGTTTATTTCGTGGCAAGTTTCTTTATGCTTGGCTGTTTTGCAATGATTCATAGAATGTTGCCGTCATTACCGCCTCTCAAACAGGACACATATTTAAATCTTTTGAAATCATTACTGCGGTTGTTTGCAAAATACCCTTATCTTCGTGTCGCATCACTAAGGGCATCATTGGCATACGCTTCATTCTTTGCATTGTGGAGCTGCCTTGCATTCAGATTGAAACAGGCTCCGTTCTATGCAAGTGACAACATTATCGGCATACTCGGTCTATGCGGATTAGCGGGGGCCTCGACGGTGGTGTTCATTAGCGGCTATATCCCGAAATACGGGGTGAGATTCTTTTCAGTCATAGGAGCTTGCCTGATGTTATTGACATGGATAATTGCACTGTATGGAGATAACAGCTATTTGTGGATAATCATAGCTATTCTGTTGATTGATGCCGGGATGCAGTGTGTGCATCTGTCAAATCAAGCCAGCGTGGTTGCATTGGACGATTCAGCCATAAATAGGATAAACACAGTCTATATGACAGTCTATTTTCTTGGCGGTTCAGTCGGGACTTTTGTCGCAGGCTTGTCTTGGGAGCATTTCAGTTGGACGGGGGTAGTATGCACGGGAATATTTTTCATAGTGGCTTCCCTCCTTGTCAATTGCTCAAAACAAAAAGTTAATCCGGCGGGAATGTAACATATTCATTTTATAAATAAATCCGCTCCAATGAAGATTGTATTTGTGTGTACCGGTAATGCAAGCCGCTCGGCAGTTGCCGAGGTCATATTGAGAAAAATGATTCAGGAAACAAGCCTTGAAGACATTGAGATTCTATCATGTGGAACAGATGTCCCATACGGGCAAGAACGTGAAGGAATCATGTGTCAAATAGCGGCGGAGCATGGATATTCGATGGGTGGTAAGGCAGTGATGATAACTGCGGAATTGGTTAATGCAGCCGACCGAATCATTGTTATGACAAGGCAACATAAGACCGAAGTGATGCGGTTATTGGATCCATCACACTGGAATCGTATCGCATTATTCAACGACATCTGTTTCGGAGAATCTTCAGACCTCCCGGATCCTCACTATCAGTCAGCACAGGTATATTACACCTGCTTCAAAGCCATCGAAAAGGGTTGCAGGGAGATAGTCAGAAAACTGAAATAATCGAACCCTTTTCACCATCTTTAAGTTGTTTTCTGGGAGTTATTGTACCCGGCTTGTTTCTTGGACTGTATATAATATTGATTTTCAGCAGTGGTAAGCAATTCCCTTGACAAACTCCATATAGCGTTAAATTCCTTTCATGATGATTTCGAGGACTTCATTGAGCTTGTCGGCGGGGAGGCGTTTGATGTACTCTGCGCGGGCATCGAGGTTGCCTCGGATGTGGGCGAGGACGGCGAGATGAGCATTGACCGAAGCGGTATCTCCTTCAAAGATTTCAAAGTATGCGTCGCGAGTAGGCAGACCGAGCCGAATACGCTCGTCATCAGTGATTGCATGGTCGAATACTGTCTCAACTCCTATCTGGGCGTCCTCGTTGAGGATGCTCATCTTCTCCCTTTTGCTTTCATCATCGAATTTCACATACTTCATCATCATGTCGGCGGTGGTATGACCTGTGACGGCACGAATGTCCTCAGGCGACATACCTTTGCGCAGACACATAGTTACGAATGTGCGCCGTGCCACATGTGAAGTCAACAGCTCATACTTCGGACGCACTTCCCGTGTTTTAGTACGACCACTCTGCTTCTCTGTAATCCAGTCTCCTGTCATACCCGCCAACTTGCCAACCTCTTTCAGATGAGAGTTGTATTTCTGATTGGATATAGTCGGGAAGATACGTGGATCATCTTCATCAGGTGACTTGGGATATTTCGCAAGTATGCGCAATGCTTCCGTTGCCAATGCAAATCTCTGGCGATGGTTGGTCTTTTTGGAGATGACATCCAGAATGTCACCGCTAACATTAGACCATCTCAGGGCTATGACATCGGAGAATCTAAGCCCAGTGTAACAGGCGAATACAAATATATCGCGTGTCCGGTCGATAGCTTTTCTTGATGTGGGGAACGTTTGAATGGAAGCAAGTTCCTCATCGCTCAATGCATAGAGGTTAATTGTGCTGTCAGATTTTGTTTCATCATGAAACCGCTGAGAGTAAGCCTGATATGCCACATTTCTGTTATATCCTTTCTTGGTAGCCCAATTGAAAAATCCTTTGATGGTCTTCATGGACTGATGCGTGTAATTGTTCGACAATCCTTTCCCGATAAGGAACAATTCAAAGCGGGCAAGCAAATCATCGTTTACATCCTCAAAATACAATCCGGTCTTAAAATCATTGAGGTGCCTCAACATCGTCTTATGCTTTGTGAGTGTTCCCTTAGTCCATTGTGCCGTGGATGAAGACGATTTGAGTTCGTTTTCCCTTTCATCAATCAACAGTTGATAAACCTGCGCTACCGTAAGCCTTGTTGACTTCTCTTCATTAAGTATTCGTTTAAGCTCATCCCGGACGGTTGTTGGTGTAACTTCTTCCTCCCGTAGCTCAAGCTGGGCGAAAGCATCGTCAACTGCAGATGCAATCTTCACAAGTCGCTGATTAATGTCTGTCGCCGAAACGTCATCGGAATTGAAATTATTACGCTTTACTCTCTGAGCCTTTTCATCCCATTTTGCGATGGCGATACGGTACCCGGAATAATACCATATACGCTTGCCGCTAAAAGTTATGTCGGCGTTGATGGGCAGTTCTTCGGGAAGATTGCCGTTTTTATCCTTGCGCTTCTCCAATCGGAAGCTGACGCGATGCTTGTACTTATCCATGAGAGAGATTTTTTGTATGAGACGATGATACTCTGATTTTCACATACAAATTACATACAAAAATCGGTTTAATCAAGGAAATTCAATAATATTTTATTTGGTGCTATATTGAAGATAATATACTATATATCAGTATATATAATACAAAATGCAACATCGTTATGATAATATATTTTATAATAGTTTCAAGTACCTGTCTTTCCGCAAAAAACAAAAGGAGCTGCCTCGTGTGGCTCCTTTTTGTTTTTACGACAGACAGAGGGGAACCCGAGGGTTCGTCACCGCGAAGCGCTTGCGCAGCAAGAATCCCTGTCTTTCCGCAAAAACAAAAGGAGCTACCTCGTGTGGCTCCTTTTTTGTGTCAGGAAGTTTCCTCATACAACTTTCTTTCGGGGGGCCGGGTTATCCCTGGCGGGACTGGAGAAATTTGTCGAGGCTCTCTTCTTTAGCGAGGCGAAGCTTGGAGCGCAGCCGGTAGCGGGCACTGTTGACGCTCGCGCGCGAAATGTTCAGGCTGGCAGATATTTCCTGAGTGCTGTGTTGGAGGAAGATCAGCATACAGAATACCATATCGGTGTCGGTAAGCGAAGGGTAATCGCGGCGCAAGTCGTCGACAAAACGCGGATATACGGCAAGAAAGGTTCTCCTGAACGGCCCGATATTATTTTCAAGTCCCTGCGGACAATGGAGAATGTCGGCGTCAATGCTGCCCGACATCTCGTTTCTGATGGCTTCTATGCGCTCAAGCGCGGAATTGCGCTCGTCGAGGTCGCCGCTGTCGCGCAGCCGTCCGACAACAGTTTCCATCATCTCTATGCCTTCCTGCCTGCGCACCTGCCGCCAGAGAGTATAGCCCAGAGACCCCAGATAAGCGGTGAAATCGCGGTCGCCGTAAATCTGACTGCCATGGGCGAGAAGAGACGCGGCGAGCGCTAATGAATCGGCCGAAGGGTTGAGCGACAGTATCAGAATGCTTCGCCGGGGCGGCTGCAGTTGGCGAATATCTGCGTGCGGAACCGCCAGAGATCCGGCATTAGCATACCGCTGAGCCGACGGCTTGCCGACATGGCGGAGTCGCTGTATCCGATGGCTTTTCTCTTCATTCCGAGCCGTTCATAGAACTGGCTCAGATCGCCGAAGAGCATGACCGCGCTCTCCGAGGCGCCCTTCCGAAAAGAGGAAATAGGCCATCTGTTCGAGCGCGGCAACCGGATTCTCGCGGCTCTTTCCTTCGCGGACGAGTCTGACAGCCTCTTTCTAAACCGCAAAGGCCTCTTCGAAGGGCGCGCCGGTATCGAGCATCTACCACGCCTGACGAGTCAGGCTGTCTTCATACTCGACTACGGGAACAGAATCGTGGCGCGGGCGACGACATCCCGTGAATGTCGCCGACAGGAGAATTGTCGATAAAATCAATAGCTGTATAAAGCGCATAAGCCGACTGTGACGGTTTTGCACGCAAATTTAAATAAAAACCGCGATTCATGCGACCTACCCGGGGCTGAAAGAGCGGCGAATCTATTGCGATTCTATCGAAAAATCGCGCGGGAAGACCCCCGACAGCTTTCAGCAGCTGAACGAGAAGTGCTTCCGGCGCAGAATAGCGATGGCGAGAAACACAATCGACATGGCGAAATTCAGCAGGAAGGCGAATCCCGTGACACTGCCCGCCCCGAGCAGACTCCGCAAAGAGTCGACAATCAGCGGGGCCGCCGATATGGCGCCATAGTTGGCCACGAGCACCAACGAGAGGCTCATTGTGTTCATCGACGGATCGGTGACAGCCTCAGGAGCTTTATTGTAGATTATAGGCTGATGTATGCCGTAGCCCGCCCCCATGAGGGCAGCGCCGGCCATCATGGCCCATTCGGCGTGGACAAACGAGAACAGCGCGAGTCCGGCCGTTATCATTACCGCGGCGGCTACGATGGTCATGCCGCGCGTCGTTTTCAGAATCTGAGGCAGAATGAAGCCCGGCAGAAATATGAAGAGGAAATAAATCGAAGTGACGGTGCCGGTGATTTCCGACGACCAGTGCTCCTTCTCGATAAGGAACGGGCAGAAATAGGTTATGATGACTGTGGCGTAAGTCGTGAAGAAATAGGCGGCCGATATTCCGAGCATCCTGGGAACTATTATGCTGCCGTGGGGTGCCGGTGTGGCCGCCGGAGCGGCCGGAACTGCATAGTCGGCGGCCGGGATGCCGCGCAGCCCTGCCGACAGGGCGAGAGGGATAATCGGCATCAGATAGACTGCGAAGGGCAGATGCCAGTTGCCGACGCGCGACAGGAAGCCGACGGCAAACGTCGCCACAACTACCGACAGGTTCGAGATTCCCGACTGCAGGCCCATCTGTCGCATACGGTAACGGCCGGCGAACGTGTCGGCCAGCAATCCGGTCGAGAATGGTATGAGAATGCCGGCGGCAATGCCGAGCAGACAGCTTATCACGATCAGCTGAGCCATCGTAACGGCGAACATATACCCTACTCCGCAGGCCGTGAACAGCACCAGCGACGCAACGACACAGTCAATCTTATGTTTGCGGCGCGCGAGCCATCCCGACAGAAGCAGACACGGTATGATCAGCAGATTGGGCAACATCGTCAGCAACTGCTGCTCGAGCGAGCCTGTGCCGGGAAAAATCTTCGAAAGAGAGCCGAGCATCGGCGATATCGCCAGCCCGGGCAGATTGACCACGAGCGACAGCGACAGTATAGCCACAAGGGTGAACAGCGACATAGGCGCTTTTCCCGTTACGATTTTCATGACAGCGAAACATTTAATATTTATTAAAACACTTCGAGCCTGACGATAGTTTAGAAATATCATGGGGAGGTTGCAAAACTCCCTGACATATCAGAACCGATGTTTCCGACAAAGAGTGGGTGCGTGCCTTTGGCTACATTCAGGGTGAAAATCATGTAAAACTTGAGTCCTGCAACAGCCCCCTTCTTTTTTTCTTTTGCAAGAGATAGAACTCTTTTTGTCGGTCAATCTCACGCAGCAAATCTTCCTGACCGACCACATTTGCTCCGACGCCTCTTTCATATACCAACTCCGCGCCTCGGGATTATCAACGCGAAATAAAGCTCTGATATGCGGCCAAGTAAGATTTTGCACACACGTGTGCAAAATCTTACCGTCAGGATAATCTATATAAAATTGACTATATATGACGGACGTCATTGACAAACGATGAGATTTTCTGATGTTTATCCATAACCGCAAATCTATAAAATATATCTTTGCTGAAGTGACGGTAAAAATTTTGAATCGGTTGCCGGTTTAGCCGGCGCCTATTTTTTTGTAATTTTGCCGGGAAATTTCTATTCTGCCCCCGATGATAAAACGAATAACCGACAGGCCGATGCCGCTGTTCGCCTTCTGGGCGGCTGTGAGCCTGCTGTATTGCCTGACAGTGGTCACTATAGAGTTCCACTCCGTTCCGGTTTCGGACTTCCACAGTTTCGCGCTGGCTTTCCTGCAATGGCTGACGGTTTCCGTGTGCGCCTCGGGCGCCATGATGGTTCTCTGTTCGAGCCGCATCCTCTTCGCGGTCTGCTTCCCGCTGCTGGCGGTCGTCAGCGCCACCATGGCGTATTTCCACCTCACCCTCGGCGTGAACCTGACCGGCGACTGGATAGAGACAACCATGACCGGCAGCGGAATGATGGGGATGCTCAGCGCGCCGCTCGTGGCCATAATCGCCGCAGTCGGACTGCTGTCGGCCATGATAGCCCTTTTTCGCTGGACGCGCGTCAGGGCCTCGGCCCGCACTGCCGTCACGGCCCTCACCGTCGGCGTGGCCATAACCTGCCTCCCGGGGTTCATCCTCCCCGGCGTCTGGGCTCCGGTAGCCGCCCGGCTTCCCTACTCCATCTACTCGGCAACGGCTGAATATCTCGGCAACCTGAAAAGAATCAATGACGGCCGCGACACCTACGTCAACACTCCCGCCACTGCGTCGGCTACTCCGCCCGACGTCATCTTCGTCGTCGGCGAATCGCTGCGGGCCGATCATCTGCCACAGAACGGCTATGCGCGCAACACCATGCCTCTTCTGAGCCGCGACACAGCTCTCATCGCGTTTCCCGACATATATTCGGAGTTCAACATAACCTTCGCCAGCGTTCCCCATCTGCTGACGCGCCTCAATCTGACGTCCGACGAAGCCTCTTTCCATGACCAGTCTTTCATAACACTCTTCAAAAACGCCGGATACACGACAGCCTGGTTTGCCAATCAGAGCCCTACAGAAACCTTCGCATATTATGCCCATGAATGCGACTCGCTGATACGCTGCAAGGGAAACGCCGCCAAATCGATGTATTCCTACGGAAAATGGCTCGACGCCGACCTGCTGCCGCTTATCAGCAGCTGGCTCGGCAACTCCGGCAAGCCGAAACTCGCCGTCGTCCATACCATAGGCTCCCACTGGTGGTATAACTCTCATTACACCGACCGCCACGCCCGCTTCCGCCCCGACATGACAAACAAAGAGTTTGCCACGCTGACCCACGAGCAGATCGTCAACTCCTACGACAACTCTATCGTTGCCACCGACGAGTTCCTCGCCGGTCTGTTCAGCCTGCTGCGCGGCCGGAATGCCGTTGTGCTCTACTGCGCCGACCATGGCGAGGGTATGGGCGAAAACGGCAACTACCTCCACGCTACCACCAACGACGTTACCCACAATCCAGCCTGCATGATATGGTATTCGCCGGAATACGCCCGCCTCTTCCCCGACAAGGTCGGCGCCGCCCGTCGCGGCAAAGACCTGCGCCACACAACCGAGGCGCTCTTCCACACTGCGCTCGACCTCGGCGCCCTCGAAACGCCAGCCCTCGACCGCTCGAAATCTCTGCTGAAAAAATAACTATAGGCCATATAGGCCCCATAAGCCTTATAATTCTGATGCTCAAACGATTCCTCGATAAAAAGATGCCGCTGTTCGCCTTCTGGGCGGCTGTCAGTATGCTGTATTGCCTGACAGTGGTCGCCATAGAATTCCATTCCGTGCCGGTGTCGAACGTCCACAGCTTCATTCTCGCCGTCGTGAAGTGGCTCGTGTCGGCGGTCTGCGCCTCGGGCGTGCTTATGCTGCTATGTTCGAGCCGCATCCTCTTTGCCTTCGGCTTCCCGCTGCTGGCGGTCTTCAGCTCGGTGATGTGCTACTACTCCCTGACCATCGGCATTTCTCTTACAGCCGCGAGCATCGAGGTAGCCCTCGTCAACGATGCCACAATGTGGATGACTGTCATCAGCCCCTTCCTCATCGCCGTAATCGCTCTGTCGGCCGTGGTTTCGGCGGCAATAGCCTTCTACCGCTGGACCCGTGTCAGAGCCTCGCGGCGCACGAGCCTCACGGCTTTCGCCCTTGGCTTCGCCATAATCTGTTCACAGGCCTTCATCCCGCGGATAGGCGCTTCCGTTCAGTCTCGCCTGCCTTTCTCAATCTACTACGCCTTCAACGACTATCTTAACAATCGCCGCGCCATAGAAGAAAACCGCGACACCTACACTAACACTCCAGTCGTGCCCGCATCGACTCCGCCCGACGTTATCTTCGTCATCGGCGAGTCGCTT
>OGSD01003629.1_pt1 | contig 11373 bp, 9 predicted proteins | sample 1553571 | NCBI WGS metagenome assembly OGSD01 (sample SAMEA2580072, study PRJEB22360) | human gut metagenome | biome: human gut; feature: human-associated habitat; material: faeces | place: Denmark | collected 2008/2010 | reverse complement strand
ACGGTGTTATGGGTGACCTTGCCCATGATCTGCAGACGGCTCTGCCCACGGATTTCAATGTGGACGGGAGCATCAGCGGAGCAGTGTCCTCTGCCGCAGGCGGCAAGGTACAGAGCGGTTTGCAGCTGGTACTGAACATTACGAACTTCAACAATTATTCCGGCGAGGACATTCAGCAGCTCACCAATGAGATTATGGTGACTGCCGGACAGTTTGCGAAACGGAAAGGGGTGGTATTTGCGTGAATTATTTTGAGTATAAGGGTATCCGCTCCTCGGACATGGGTCTGCGGATTGAGAGCAAGAATGTGTTTTCTGCTCCAAAATATGATGTGGACTTCCTGGAAATCCCCGGCCGTGACGGTGATCTGATAGCCGGAAACGGACGATTTCCCAATGTACAGGTGACCTATTCCGTGTTCGTTCCGGCAAAGACCATCTCGGAACTGTCCCGAAAAATCACGGCTGTGAAAGCATGGCTGTATTCCGGGCTTGACAGCTACCGCAAGAATCGTTCTCGGATCAGGCTTACAATAAGGATCAAGTCCAATGTAATAGCCCCCGCTGATTTCCGAGATCATCATCCTCTTTTTCATACTTTTGATAATCCGCTCGACTGTCGCAGTTTCCTTTTGCAACATACGAATCAGCTGCTTTCTCGTCAGCACTCCGTATTGCGACAGCCATTGAAGAATTAGCATTTCCTCTTGCAAAAGCATTGTTTTTTTACCTCCTATTCTTCATTTTTCTTTCGCCTTTCGGCAAGTATTTTTTGAAGCTCTGCACGGTCGGTTGTGATCATCTCCTGCTCCGATTTGGATGCCTTAACCATTACGGGAACCTTATTGTTTCCGGAACAGACAAGTGCTTCTCCGCGTTCGAAACGCGTAATGGAACGAAGCTCTGTTTTGGAGAGCTTTAATACCTCTCTTACGTACTCGGCTTCATCGTACTCAAGATTAAGCACGATCTTATTTTGACTGTTGTTGATAATAGCTCTACCGTATCTTCCATCGTCAAGACCGAAGAAATCAGAGAGGTCTTGGGTTGCCGCAACTGCCGCACCGCCGAAGCCTCGTATCGTCTTAAAGATGGTCAAGCAGAATTCCGCTGCCATCTTATTCGACGAAGCCCCTACAAGCTGCCAGATCTCGTCAATGATAACCGCCTTCTTCTCGGTAGAGAAAAATGAAATCCGCTTTGACCGCATCCGACTCCGTAACAGCACCGAGGTGGGATACACCCTGTACTGTGCAGCGAAAGACCTATACCTCGGCACAAAGAACCTGACCATCGGTGATCTTGCGGATACAAGCCTCATTGGTCCCAAGACCTTCGGACTCATCTGCAACGCAATGGCGATCCGCCGATACGGTGTGGGCGCGGTGAAATTCAAGGAAAGGACGGATAACCAATGATCAAAGTAACCGTACAGTATAACGACCACCTGGTCGACATCCACTTCCCATGCTCCGAAACCACACTCCGGTCGGCGCTCATGGAGATACACGCAGCCGACGATAACCCGCCCGAACTGTTCGTTACGGACGTTATCTTCCCCGAAGAACTCGACCATCTGAAAGACCGCTTCGTCAATTTGGACGAGCTGAACTACCTTGCCAAGCGTATGGAGAGCTTCTGCGGTACGGAGGAAGAACAGTTCTACGAAGCCATGAAACAAGAAGGCTTCACCGAGCTGAAGGATCTCATCAACCTGTCCTTTAACCTCAACAAATACTGCCTCGTTCAGAACATTGGCAACATGGGCAAGATCGGTCAGGAATACCTCTTGAACCGTGACGGCTCCATTCCTGCCAACGACGATGCTAACCCCAAATATGCAGAGATCGGCAGACGGCTGATGCAGTCTGGCACCGGTATCGTCACCGAACACGGCATCCTCTTCGTGGACGAGGATACAAGATACAAAATGAGGTGGACAAAATGACCGAACCGATAATGATAAAATCAATTGCCGTTTTGTCCGCTGACTGATATATACCGTTACTTTGTAACCGGAATGCTCTTGATTTTATCAGGAGCATTTTGTTTTTTTGAAGAGAGGTAACGGTAATGAGAGAAATCATCACAATTCAGGTAAGTAAATTTTTAAGAGACGAACTTGCCAAAAAAATCGCGCAAATGCGCTGGGGAACGTCCGCACCGCAATATGTAAGCTGTGTGCGCAATGCTGTTTTCAATGAGCTTACAGACGGAAATGACTGCTTTGAGGTAATCGCCGCAGCGCCGAAAGGCAAGGTGGTCGGCTGTTTACACTGCATCCGAAGCGAAACCGATTTTTCACTCTGGTACTACGGCGATCTTTTTGTTGCGCCGGAGTACAGGAGAATGGGAATTGCACGGCAGATGATAGAAACGGCGATAAGCCGGCTTTCCGAAACCGGAGCGGCAACTCTTCGCTGCTATGTCGACCCGGGCAATATACCGAGCAGAAATCTGCAGAAATCGATCGGATTTGAGGAAAAGCCTTTTGAAACATTCAACAGCATCATTAACGACGGGCAAATAATGCATGAAATCAGAATTCCGGGTTGCTTTTGCGTAATTCCCGCAACGGTCAATGAGGCGTGTTTTGTCAGGATAATGTTTGCTCAGAACAAAAACGAACTGAAAACCGAAGATATCAGCTTTAATGAATGGAAAGAAGTGCTTTCTGCCGACAATCCCCACGAAAAGCATTTTCTGATATGCAAAGGAGCTGTACCTGCCTGCTATATTCGTTTAAGCGGGACACCCGGCGAAACGGAAGCACGCATATCAATGTTTTTTGCAGCAAAAGAACTTCAGCGGTGCGGTGCAGGAACTTTTGCTTTGCATTTTGCGGAACGGTATGCCAAAGAAAACGGCTTTGATTTTATCGCAGCCTCGGTGGATAAAAATAATCCGGCAGCCGAAAACTGCTTTCTGAAATGCGGCTATACGGCATCGGAGCAGAATTCTGTGACTGAATTCCGCAAAGCGCTGTGATTTTTCTTCTGTTCATATACCTGACGCTGTTTTGAATCGTATTGTGAAAAAATGACTGTCAAAAAACATCGGTTTTTTGACAGTCACGATTTTCATTTATTTCCCCGAAAGTGCTTTTTCAAGTGCGTTTCCGATATTGATCCTGACGGTATCGAAAACACCGCTGTCGGTCGTTGAGATCGTCGGGCTCTTTGTGACCTTGTCGATCTCTTTGTCGAGCCACGAGCTGCTGAGATGCTTCTTTGCCATGCGGAGCAGCGTGTTGTCCTCAAGTCCGTCTCTCACCGCCTCAAGTCTGAGCGACGAGCAGGGATCGTCAAAGCCGAATTTGTTGCCGGGATACATGAACGACCCGTCGCCGTAGATATCCCTTGTCAACCACGGGATCGTCTGCATGCTGTTCCACGGGTTGACGTCAAGGTCATACCACTGATTTGCCGCCCAGTAAAGGAAGCCGTCTGCACCGCAGTCGTATATCTGCCAGAACAGAGCGCGGTGGTCGATGCCCTCCTCGTTGACAAACACGTTGAGGAAGGGCTTCCACGGCTCCCAGCAGACATAGGTATAAACCTTGTTGCCAGCGGCTTTATATGCCTGAAAACGCTTTTTGTAGCTCTCAAGCCCGCCTACCCGCTCAAACAGACAGAGCTTCGGGACAATGATGTCAAGCTGTTCCTGAAGGAACCCGGTCGCGTCGGTAGTTCCGTCATAGGTGATGTTGTCATAGAACGACGAAATTGTCTTCACCCCCGGCGCGATTCTTCTGACAGCCGCCGAGCGCGACGCAAGCTCATCAAGCATATCGCGGGTAGTCGGCTCGTCAAGAGAGTAATACACCGCCTTCGCAAGCCACTCCGGATTGTCCTTTATTTTGTTGTAGCGTGCGCGGAGGGTTTCCTCATCGACCTCGCCCGACCCGATCGTGAACACTCTCACCCTCGGATCGTTCAGATATTCGTCCGCGCGGTCGTCAAGGATATCATACGGAAGGTCGCCCCCGCAGATACCGTAGTCAAGCAGCATATCGTAATACAGCTTATAGATAACGCGCAGCCTCTCCATGTCCTCCTCGGGAAGAGCGCCGGCGCGCAGATCGCCGAAGCCGTATTCCTTCGCAAGTGCTTCCCAGACGACAGGGATCCAGCATTCGATCGAATCCTCACCGTCAAGCTCAAAATCCCAGACGTGAACGGTGATCCCGGCTGTGGCAATTGCCTCGCCGCTTCCGTCCTTCACCGTCACGGTGCATTTGTGATCCCCCGCCGGGGTGCTGCCGGACGATCTGAATTTTATGTATACTGTCGAGGTCTCCCCGCTCTTCAGATCAAAGCTTTTTACCTTGTCAAGCGGCAGAAGCCCGTCAGGCCAGCGCTTTCCGGCGATCCGCTGGGTCTTTTCGATGCTGGCAGAAGCAGTCAGCCCCTCAGGCACCGATATCTCAACCGTCACACCGGCCATGTCCTCCGGGGAGCGCAGAGATATCTGGCAGCCCTCGCTTTCGCCCTTTGCCATATAGACGGTATGGGAATCGCTTGGCTTTTTCGGCACGTCTCCGTTCGCTATGATCTTGTCATAGCCGTTCGATATCCATGAAATCATAGTTTTGTCTTCATTTCCGCCGGGGAGCGTCTCCGATCCGCCGGGAGTTTCGGTCACGGTCCCTGAAGAACCGCTCTCGTCAGCCGGTGTGTTCCCGCGCGAACAGGAAACTGCCGGTATCAGCGTCAGAACCGCAAGGAGGATAAGCAGTATCCGTCTCTTCATCCGAGTGCACCCTCACGGTATTTGGTCACGATAGCCGCGGTCAGCATCTCAATGTAGTCCTTCCTCTCGGCGACGTAGCTTGCAGAGGTGTTTTCCTTTGAATCGACGATCCATCTGAACCAGCAGGAGATGTTGTCAAGGTTGTTCTGGAAAAGCGTTCCGAAATCAGCCGTTCTGCCGTTCATCAGGATGTTCAGCATCTCAATTGTCTCGTCGTCGCGGCGGTATTTGTTCTGAAGCGCGTCATCGTAGTACGCGGGGTAGAGAATCCTCTCCGCCTCATAGTTCAGTGCCTCGGTGACAAGAGAAACGAAATCCGTGTCCCTCTCGCTGATCGGAATTCCGATGACCATGTAGTTGTCCATCATTCCGGTCAGATATTCCTTCTGATCCTCGTTGAACTTCGGGTACGGAAGAATGGTATAGTCGTCCCTCATGTTGCGCATGGTTGAGAAGCAGTCGTTGAGAAGCATGGTGCTGAATACCGATCTGCCGTTTACAAATGCGTCAACATTGTCACCCTCGACATACGAGCCGCTGTTGTTCCAGTAGAGTCTGATTATCTTGTCAATGGCGTCATGGAGCTTCTCGCCGTCGTAGACGAACCGTATCCCGGCTTCTCCCGCCTCGCGGTTGTCCATCATCGGGATGTTGAAGGCGAAATTGTAGTTGTCAAGGTTGGTCAGGCACTCGCCCTGGAAGCCGTAGTAATCGCCCGCGGTTCTTCCGTTCTCGCCGTCGATGTCGTTGTAGATGTTTGAAACGATAGTGTTGAATTTGTCTATCGTCCAGCTTCCGTCCTTGACTGCGGCAAAGACCTCTGAGGTGATCTTCTCGTTGTCGCCCGCCGTGCGGTTGAACATCATTGCGTATGTATAGATAAGCGTGTACAAATTCGTATCGCCGACGGCGGTATAGAGGTGACCGTCTATCTCAAACTTGTCGTTTATCGACTTTATCCACCACGAAGCCTCAAGATCGTTGTGCTTCTGCTGCTTCCAGTCGAAAAGACAGCTGTTCATGACAAGCGGACCTGCAGCAAATGCGTATGACGTAACGAGATCGTATGCGTCGTTGTCCGACAGGATAACGTCAGCTATCGTGTTTGTGTGCCCGAAAAGCCCCTCGCCGTTTATATACACCGGCTCGATGGTAATTTTATACCGATCCTCTATTACCGAGTTTCTTTTGTAAAGCGCGGCATCGACATCGTCTCCGTTTGCGCCGTCGGAAATAAAGAATTCCACCTCATCGGAAGCGCTGAGGAGCGTGACCCTGAACGACTTTCCGCCGTAATCGACGATATCAAGCGGATACGGAGGCTCAGTCTCGGGAGTTGATGTGACATCGGTGCCTACGGTGCCCGACGTTCCCTTTGTTCCTTCTCCGCCGCCGGTCGCCGTACACGCCGCCGCCGAGATCAGAGAGGAGAACACGATAAGGAGCACAAGCACCTTTATTGCAATTGACCTATGTTTCATAATAACCATGCCTTTCTGACATTGCCGTTCCGGAAGAACCGGAACGTTTCTGAAAAACAGGGGTGTCAAAAAACTCATAACCGGTTTTTCAACACCCCAGCGGGATATTTCCTGTTATTTTGCCTGTTATCTGTGCACTTTCTTTGCAATAGCAACAGCAGCTCCGCAAAGAGCAAGAGTTACTGCCGCAGCAATAATTCCGTCGGACGTGTCCGGCGTGGGAGGCGCGGGAGGCGTGGGTGTGTCAGGCTCAAAGGTCGCGGACTTTACAAAGTTGAGCTTGTAACCCGTCAGCTTGAGCGGCTGGGAAATATCCGAAAGCGGACCGCCTTCTTTTGCCGCACAGGGAACGATGCAGATGACCTTGCCCTCTCTTGCCTTGATCCCGGTGAGGGCATAGGAGCCCCATCCGCCGCCCTGGAATTCCTTGTGAGAACCCTCAACGAGCTTTCCGTCAACGTAAACCTCAATGGCGTAGTATGTCGCTGCACCTTCCCACCACAGACCTGCGCTGAACTCGACGGAATATTCGCCGTCAGCCAGTGCGGTGAATGCAATAGCCCCTCTTGAGATCTTATCGCCGGCTTTGTCGATTATGAGATTGATGGTGTTGTCGTTTTCGTACGTGACCTTGTTTCCCTCCGCAAGCGATTCGACAACAGTCGCGCCCTTCATCGGATCGGTTCCGGCAGCGGCACCGGTGTACCAAAACGAATACTGCGGCTGTTTGTCACCGAGAAGGAACATCGGGTAAAGCTGTCCGTCCTTGGGAGCAGCGGCAGAAGCCGTCACGGCAAACGCCGATACAAGCAGCATAATTGCCGAAACAACGGCAAAGATCTTTCCTGTTCTGATTTTTTTCATTTTGCACCTCAACAGTATTTCAGTATTATTTTCAAAGCCCTGCAAACCGGTGATTTCCCCATGATCCGCAACCGTGCACTGTTGCAGACTCCGGTACGATCGGACGGGATGCAGGTCTTTTTGATCTGTTTATGGGCTGATTTTACCACATAAAAAGGCTTTCAGTCAACGCCGGAAGCCCTGCTTTGCCCGTTCCGCCCATGTTTGCGCGACAATCCGCCCATATAACCGTTCCGTATGCCAGAATCATTTATGCATATGTTTAATTTATGGCATCAGGCTCCGGTGCACCTGCATAAAAAATCCCCGCGGTTTCTGCCCAGTATGCAAAAACCGCGGGGAGCGGGATATCTGTTGTGTTTCGGGGATCAGAACTTTATCTTCTCTTCGATATAAGCCTTAAGCCCGTCGATCGGGATCCTGACCTGTTCCATTGTATCCCTGTCGCGGACGGTGACACAGCCGTCGTTTTCGCTGTCGAAATCGTAGGTGATGCACATCGGGGTGCCGATCTCGTCCTGTCTGCGGTAACGCTTGCCTATGGAGCCTGCCTCGTCGTAATCGACGCTGAAGTCCTTTGCCAGCGTCTCATAGACCTTCATAGCGGAATCGCCGAGCTTCTTTGAAAGCGGAAGGACAGCCGCCTTGAAGGGTGCAAGGAACGGATGGAGACGCAGAACGGTCCTTACGTCGTTCTTCTCCGCGTCAACGACCTCCTCGTCATAAGCCTCGCAGAGGAACGCAAGGGCAACTCTGTCGGCGCCGAGAGACGGCTCGACAACATAGGGGATATATCTCTCGTTTGTCTCGGGGTCGAAGTAGTCAAGCGGCTTTCCGCTGGCCTCCTGATGTCTGCCGAGGTCGTAATTTGTTCTGTCGGCAATGCCCCAAAGCTCACCCCACCCGAACGGGAAAAGGTACTCGATATCGGTGGTAGCCTTTGAGTAGAAGGACAGCTCCTCCTTCTCATGGTCGCGCAGACGCATATTCTCCTCGCTCATGCCGAGGGATAGAAGGAAGTTCTTGCAGTAGTCCTTCCAGTAATAGAACCACTCAAGGTCGGTGTCGGGCTTGCAGAAGAATTCGCACTCCATCTGCTCGAACTCCCTGATACGGAAAATGAAGTTTCCGGGTGTGATCTCGTTTCTGAAGGACTTTCCCACCTGGCAGACGCCGAAGGGGAGCTTTTTTCTTGTGGTGCGCTGGATGTTCGTGAAGTTTACGAATATGCCCTGCGCAGTCTCCGGACGGAGGTAGACCTCGCTCTTTGAGTCCTCGGTAACGCCGATATAGGTCTTGAACATAAGGTTGAACTTTCTTATATCGGTGAAATTGTGACTGCCGCACTCCGGGCAGGCGATGTTGTTGTCCTTTATGTACTGCGTCATCTGCTCGAAGGTCATGCCCTCTGCGTGTCCGCCGTTGTCCTCGATGAGCTTATCGGCTCTCTGTCTTGCGTGGCAGTCCCTGCAGTCCATAAGGGGGTCGGAGAAGCCGCCCACGTGACCCGACGTGACCCATGTCTGGGGGTTCATTATTATCGCGGAGTCAAGTCCGACGTTATAGGGACTTTCCTGAACGAATTTCTTCCACCACGCCTTCTTGACGTTGTTCTTGAACTCGACGCCGAGGGGACCGTAGTCCCATGCGTTTGCAAGTCCGCCGTATATCTCGCTTCCGGGGTACACGAAGCCGCGTCCCTTGCAGAGAGAAACTATCTTATCCATTGTTTTTTCGGAGTTGTTCATTTTATTATCCTTTCGGTGGCCGGCATCAGCCGTTGAATTTATATTTGCTGAAATATTCCGTGGCTTTGAGGATGCCGGGGCTGAAATACTCGTCTTCTCCGGTTCCGATCGTTGTGCCGGGGTATGTATACTCAATGACGTTCATCTTGGAATACGAGAAGATGAGGTCGATGTTTTTTCCGAGGACATCAAGCGTGAAATCGGTGTCGAAATAGTCCTTGTACTTCGTGTAAAGCACGTTTGCGTCGGAATAATTGCTCTGGACAAGAACCGCCTTTGCCAGCTCCTTTATGAACTTTGCCGCACACGAGCGCCTTGTATTGTCGCCGTCGCCGTAACCGCGGTATTTCAGCATCGAAACCGCCTTTTCGCCGTTCAGCTTCTGAGAACCGCGGCGGAGGTTGACGGTTTTCCCGGTGTTGTCAACATAGCTTATATCGTTGGCAACGAAGAAGGTCACCCCGCCGAGCCCGTTTATCAGCTTTGCGAAGTTTTCCACGCTTATTGCGGCATAATAATCAACCGGAAGCCCGGTAAGAGCCATTACCCTTCTCTTCACCGCCTCGGCGCCCTTCATGGCATAAAGCTCCGACAGACGGCACTGCATACCGTCGGCTGTTATCTTCGTATTGGTCGGGATCGCGCAGATGACGCACTCTCCGGTTTCCTTGTTGACCCTTACAAGTATCATTGTGTCGGCGCCTACCGTGCGCGGGTCCTTCGGGAACCCGTTTTCGTCGGTGCCCTCGCTTTTGCCGTAGTCTTTATACACCGACGGCTGATGGTCGGTTCCTATGAGCAGGACGGTGAAGCTGTCGCCCTTTACATCGTCCCAGGTCTTCGGGTCGTCGGGGCTGTCGGTCACGCTGCCGTCCGGTTCAACGGTGATGCTGTCGGTGCCCTGACTTTCGTCGCCCTTTCCGTCAAGTCCGAACGCGCCGAGGGCGAACTGAACTATACCGTAGGCGATAAGTCCGAATATCAGAAGCGACAGGATAAGGGTTATAATAAAATTGCGTACCGCAGACATTTTATCACACTGCCTTTCGTAATTTCATCCGGATAATCTGCCGGATCCGGGGTGCGGATCGGAGCACATAATTCCTGATTATATTATTATACAGTATCCGCGCGGATTTTTCAAGTAGCGATTTGAAAAAAATACACCTTCCCCGCCCCCGGAAAAAATCGCACTGCATATTGTAATTCCAGCCGTTTTGTTATATAATAGAAGTACGGTTTTCAGACGGCAGCAGCCGCACCGACCTCACACCCGGCATTTCCGGGAGAAAAAGGGGGACAGTAATGTCAAACACCTTCACCGGCGGGGGATTCCCCGACTATTCAGAGCTGAAAAGAAAAACTCCGGTCACGCCGGCTGACCCGGAGTCGGTAACGCTCCGCATACCCGACGGATACAGCACAAGGGTCAGGGGCGGAGAGACGGTCTTTATCGGAACCGTCCTTGCCGACGGAGACGGAGCGGCGCTCCTTTCCGGAATTTCCGGGACGGTGTCGCTGTCCGGCGGGTTTGTCACGGTGAAAAACGATTATCTCGGCAGGCTCTCTCCGGCGCTTCACCCGGCTGAAAAGCGGATTTCGGAGATGAGCGGCGATGAGCTGCGCGATGCGCTTCACGTGATGGGAGTACCCACCCCGTTGGTGCCTTCAAAAAAGCCCGCGGAATGCATCATTGCCGACTGCTGCGAACCGGACACCGGAACGGTATCTGCTGCCGCGACGGTTTTTGACCGTGCGGAAGCTGTCGCCGGCGGGCTTCGCATATTCATGAAGCTGACCGGAACGGCAAAGGGATATCTTGCGGTCCCCCGGCATATGCACGCGTGCGCGGACGAGCTTTCGGGTCATGCCGACGGCAGGCTTGTGAAGATAAAGACGGTATCGGACAAATACCCTCAGCACGAGCCGCATATGCTTGTCAGCGCGCTGTTCAATCTTGAGATCAATCCGCTGACCGACACCGGAAAAGCCGGATATCCCGTAATCCCGGCAGAGGTCTGCGCGGCGGCTTTCGATGCCCTTGCAAAAGGCATTCCGTACACGTCGTCATACATCACCGTGTCGGGCATCGGAAGGACAGCCGGCGTTTACTCCGTCCCCTTCGGAACGGAGATAAAAAGTCTGCCGGCGCTCTGCGGCTCAGCCGACGGAGGAATTGTTTTCACCGGCGGCGAAATGACGGCAAAAGAGGTTTCTGACGGCGAATACACATCTCCCGGAGTCTTTGCCGTGTCGGTTGCCGCCGAAAAAGCACCGGAAAAGCCGGAGGCGCACGAATGCACCGACTGCGGAAGATGCGCGGCGGTCTGTCCGGTAAGGCTTCTGCCCTCGCTGATATACGGCTGCCGCGATGCCGGAAAAGCCGCAAAGCTGGAGCCGGGTATGATTACCTCTGATGAGCCAGGGCTGTATCTGGAGGGGGAATACGGGATTCGGCTGGAGAATCTGCTTCTGTGCGTGGAGCAGGAGACAGGGGATTTTGGCACATTTTTGGGATTCGAGCCGTTG
>OGSD01003615.1_pt1 | contig 11405 bp, 6 predicted proteins | sample 1553571 | NCBI WGS metagenome assembly OGSD01 (sample SAMEA2580072, study PRJEB22360) | human gut metagenome | biome: human gut; feature: human-associated habitat; material: faeces | place: Denmark | collected 2008/2010 | reverse complement strand
CGGAGCGACCTTCTGCAGCGTGACCTCGGTCTGCGGCGTCAGTCCCATATCGAGCAGGTGATGGCGTAAGGCTCCGCTTCCGCCTACTGCGGTGATCTTCGCACTTTCATGCGGTTTCAGTTTATCCAATGTCATATCTATATCTCCTCGCGGCTTCATGCCGTAGACAGTTTTGCTCTATACTCGTGTACTATTTATTATTCTCCTATGAGCGGGAGTTGTCAATGCTTATTATACAGCAATCCTGCCGATTGTGCACGCGCAGCGCACGGATGACATTGAGAATTACGAGGAACATAACGCCGCCATCGGAAAACAGGACAAATCATGTGTCCGCAATGCCGGCAGCGCCAGACGAGCGCGCTTGACGAACAGGGCAAAAACGATATTCCGGTACGCTGCCAAGGCGCTTGCGCGAAATCCCGACGTTTCTTAGAAATCTTACAGAATATATTGATATCAAAACTTTCTTTATTTTATTTTTAGCCAGTAAGCGTTCTTCTATCTCCCGATAGCTTTCCAATGATTTTGCCACCCGTTGTTCAGACAATTCTTTCGCATTGTCTTTCATGTAAATATCATAACCGGTATCGTTCATACCGAAAGTAAGAGTCACATAAGTCGGATTTCTATCGAAAACATCATAATCCAAACGGTCTTTCATATCCCATGCACTCTCACCGCCAATTCCGGCATTCATGATGGTAATCGGTTTATCCGGAAAACGAGTCATGTAATACAGCCAGATAAACGAATGATAATGTCCGCCGTGAGTAATGCTGTTTCCTACAAATACCACACGTTCCCCTTTTTCGAACCGGGGGATTGTTGCTTGTGCTTGTAAGTAATCACAGTTTACATAAACTAAAGATAACAACAAGAGTATCCTCACTTTTAGTCTGTCAGCCATTTTTTTCATTCTTTTCATCAAACCATAAAGATAACCATACAGCGATTAACCTGCTATATCCAACTTATTCTTCTCTGTTTTCCCATACTGTTTCACTAATACGCTTACGCCTCCTTTCAACAGTTCGGGAGTTGCCTCCATAGTGATAACCTTTTCTTCACCAGGCATCAACGTCGCATAATTATCGGACATAATTATTGGAAGTATTCTTTTTTGCGTAGCCTTATTAACAAGCCTCACCCGATTAGCAAAAGCCACAGTCCCGGAATTGTTCTTTACAACAATCTTCATCTTTCCGTCAGACATCGATTTATCCACCAATCGGCAAGACAAATCGGCCTCTGGGAGTGTATTCAGCAATGTATAATCAAGATCATTCACACCATTCCGCCAATAGAAGTTTTCAGAGATTAGATTACCTTTGACATCTGTCAGTTCCAACTTGATAAAATGAAGCGGAGTCAGTTCTTCTATCTCTTTTGGTTTCTCACCGTAGATTTCGAATTCGAACAATGAATATCCAAACTGTGTGGCACGGCTGATGCCTGCCAATTTCACATAACGTGCTGTAACAGGTTCCAATTCAATCTGTTCAGTACCACCTCTTCCATCTTTGTTGGCATAAACGGTTTTCCATTCTTGCGCATCATTCGATACTTGCAGTTCGTATTTCTTAGCACAAGCTGCCTCCCATTTCAAAATAGCCTTTTCTATCTTTTCTTCTTTACCAAGATCAATGTATATCCATTGAGGATCACTGTATGCACTTTCCCAACGACTTCCGGCTCCTCCGTCAGTAACCATTGAAGCACTTTTAGAGGCACCTGTTGAAGAAGAAGCTACAGCCTTCTTTCCATAAGCCAGATTGAAAGGATTAAAGTTCAAAGAAAATGCTTCTGCAATGTTGCTGGCTGCCACATCGACCTGTTTTGTCTGTCCGTATGCTGATACTTCTTTTCCATTCAGGTTGTAAATTGTAGCTTTAGCTATTGCAGCCTTCAAGTCCTCTGCTGTAGTATTTATTACTTTTATATTGTTATTGGAAGCATTCCATTGGATATGTAAAGGTTCACAAGCCTTTTTTGCTCCCCAATAAGCACCTGTAGGATCGTAATAATAGTCATAAGTCTGCCATACAAACGAGGGATAAGCCGGATGGCTCATCCAGATCAGAAGTCCGGCTGCATCATTCCACATCTTATCGTTCCAAGCCTCATACATACCTTTCATCACTTCGAGATTCAGCATTTGCGCTTTCTCGCAGAATTCTTCCAATCCGGATGATTCTCCGTACTGTGTGTTCACTGAATTCTTATAATTAACCGGGTTGGCATTAGACGCTTCCTTACCGAAGAAATGTTTGTTCCATACATTGTCATCATCATTCTTCAACTGCTCATCAGTAGGCAGAGGCCACCAGTCTTTTTCCGGGATAAACTCTTTGATGCTTTCAAATGTGGGGAAAGTGGCCGTTCCTATTTCTGTACGCATACCGTAACCGTGATCAATACCGTATGGATAAGCCGGTGTATTAAATGCCAGATTACTGCCTGAAGTTTCAAAATGGTGTCTTGGAGGTTGATTTCCCCACCAACCACTTCCGGACAGTCCATCCTGATTGGAGCAAGACTTATACATACGGTCATTATTGTCCTCCTTCGCAATCATTTCACGCAGGTAATTATCCAAATCAGGTGTCGGATGCGTTTCATTTGCTCCACACCAAATAGCTATGGAAGGATGGTTTCTAAGACGTCTGACTTTATCAAGGGCATTCGCTTTAAATGCTTCCGGTTGAGCCACGTCATTGTATGCTACATATAACCAGAAATCATTCCATACCATAATCCCATATTTATCACAATAATCATAAAACTCATCATCAGTAACACACCCTGTCCATAGACGGATCATATTGTAATTCATTTCCTTATGAAGTCTGATTTTCGTTTCATACTCTTTACCCTGACATCGAAGCAGATATTCGCTCATTCCCCAGTTTCCACCTTTCAGATAGATCTTCTGTCCGTTGATAAAGAATGTAAGAACAGGATATCCCACTACATTATCGACCATTTTATACTCATACTTCTTGATACCGAATGTCATTTCTTTTACATCCGACACTTTTCCATCTACAGAACAAGTCAGCTTACAAGTATAAAGATTGGGATCACCATAACCATTCGGCCACCAAAGTTTCGGATGGTCAACGACCAATTGCGCTATGTCATCTTTGTTAATAGATAGTCTGGCTGTTGTTCCTCCTTCTACCCGAATGTCTTTAGAGAAAGAAATATTCCCCGGCTGAATCACTCCGGATACAACGACATCTTTGGGGGAAGAAGAAGCATTTCTAATATCTGTTGAGACAGAAAGCTCTGCTTTCTGCAAGGTCGGTAACTCTGAACGTACCCAAGGATCTTCCATCACTACATCTCCCGTTACCACAAGATAGGCATTGCCTGTGATACCAGCCAGACGTCCCGGAACGTATGGCATCCAGTCCCAACCGGCACCAGCCAGATAACTGGGGCTACACGCAACTCCATACGGGTCTTTAGCCTTACGCGTCTTTTTCTGATCGGCATCGGTAATCAGAACAGCTATCACATTCTTACCGGATTTCTTTATCAGATTAGTTACATCAAACTTCGAACGTAACATGTGACCGCTTACATCTTTAGTAGATGTTTTTGTTCCTGATATCTTCTCGCCATTAAAATAGAAATCGGCAAAGCGGTTCGTATTGTCGAAATGAAGCCATACCCGCTTCCCCTCCGAATAAGAAGACGGGAGTTCGAATTCCGTACGATACCAGAAAGGACGGTTATAAAACGTTTCGTCTACTTTATAAATATTATCGGCATAATTAGGATCAGGAACGATTCCTGCTTCAACATAAGCAGTAAAAACAGTTCCGGGAACCACACCTTTAACGTAATCGGACATTTTAAATTCCGGAGTAGAAATCTGCTCTCCGGTTATGTTCTCTAAATCTGCCTGGGGTTTCACTTCCCAGATAATCCGAGGATTAGAGCTGTTCAAAGACATCCATGTACTCTGCTCTGCACACCCTGTCTGGATTAGAGCCAATATAACCGATACAATGATAAGCCCAAGTTTATTCATCATACTATCAAGATTTTAAAGTAACAATTTGTTTTAAAGTATGTTATTCAATCAAAGTCCCCACTCAACATTAGGTTTATCACCCATAAACAGCTCCAATGTACCTCCGGCTGCAATATCCGCAAAATCAAGATAACATTTATTGTATTCCTGACCGTTCAACAAGGCCTTTTGTATATAGACGTTATTTATGCTGTTATTATGAGCTATCACCGTGAATTTCTTACCAGTATAATAGCTGGGATCAAGATTGAACTCTACTTTATCAAAAACCGGACTTGTAATCTCCATACGTGTATTTCCCGGACAGGAAGGATGAATACCGGAAGCAGCCAACACATACCACGCCGACATCTGACCTACATCTTCATTGCCAACAATCCCTTCAACTTTGTTTGCATAAGCCTTTTCACATGTATAGCGTGTCCATTTTTGAGTATACCAGGGAACTTCAAGCTGATTGAACAAAAAAGAAACGAAGTGCACAGGTTCATTCGCATGGTTATAATATTCATTCCACAGCATATTAGAAGGAGTTTTATTAAAGAAATCTGTTAAATCCGCAATAACTTTCTCCTTACCACCCATCAAATTCACCATTCCCGGAACATCGTGAGGTATAAACCAACCTTGCTGATAAGAGTTTGCTTCTATACACCCATACCATTCTTTAAGACGTGCATTCTCCGGCCATTCTACCCATGTACCATCTGCTTTACGGGGACGGAACCATCCCTTTTCTTTATCAAAAATATGATGATATGCCTGTCCCTTTTCATAGAAACATTTGGCATCGTCTTCTTTCCCCATAGCTTTCGCTAATTGAGATATACACCAATCAGTATAAGCATACTCCAAAGTGGTTGAAATACTCAATGGTTCCGGAGCATACCCCAATGAATCATTACCAAAACGACGGGATGTGTTAATGGCATAACGATATGCTTTCTCTGCATCATACGTACGAATCCCTTTGATATAAGCATCTGCCAAAACAGACAAAGCAGGATTTCCCAACATACAGCCGGAATAGGAATTCAGCAATTCCCAACGTTCATAGTATTCGCGCCCACTCTGATCTGCCATAGTAATCAATGAGTTCAGTTCATCACTTACTAAACGCGGATTAATTATAGTCTGCAAAGGAAACTGACTACGAAATACATCCCATCCACTGAATATAGTACGTTTTGTAAAAGTGCTGTCAGCCGTATGTATTTTATAATCACCACCTACATAACGTCCGTCTACATCTGTATAGATACGAGGATCAATCATCGTATGATACATGGCAGTATAGAATATCGTTTTTTCATCATCCGTACCACCGGATATCCGGACACGATTAAGTTCTTTATTCCACAATTCAGTAGCTTCCTGCTTTACTTGTCCAAAATTTTTAGAGGCTATTTCTTGTTCAAAGTTATTTGCAGCACCCTCCATATCAACAAAAGAGATACCAACTTTCATCTCTACAGTCTCTCCCTCCTTCGTTGGAAATTCAGTAAAAAAGCCCAGATGTTTACCCGTCAGTTCTTTCTTGTCTTTTATAACCGGAGCTTGTGATACACGAGTCAAATAAGGAATACTCACTACTTCATCACGTTTCCGAACCCAATGTTCGGGAATATCTGCACTCCAAAAGCCATAATTAGTCAAAGGTTTACTAAATTGTGCATAATAATAAACGGTATAATCGGCTTTTCCTTCACCATTACCCCATCCACCACCATCAGGTGTACACTTCATCCATCCTTGAATAGTGTAATCATCTACAACTTTAATATACTGGGAAGTAGATGTTCCCCCTACTCTACGAGCTAAATCAATCTGAATACGCGATTGGTCACTAGAAGGATAAGTAAAATGTAAAATTCCACAGTGTGGTGTCGCGCTACTTTCTACTTTGATATGATAATCAGTCAATTCTACCGAATAATATCCGGCCTTAGCCGTTTCAGTGGCTTTGTTATAAGCCGAACGATATCCTTTTATACTATCATTATTCTCTTTACCTGCCACTTTATATAATTCACCAGTTGTAGGCATCACAAGAAAATTGCCCAAATCACCAAACCATCCCACACCACTCATCTGGGTAAAGGCAAATCCTTCGATTGTCTTATGTTCATCACTGTATCCGGAACCGTTATCACCTCCCGTTATTGTATTAGGACTAACCTGTACCATACCATACGGAGTCGTAGCTCCGGGAAAAGTTTTACCTAATCCGTGATAAACACCGGCAGCCCCTACACTAGTACTGGCACCAATAAACGGGTTTACATAATCGGTCGGAACCAAATCTTCCGATACGGTATTGGTTGATGAGCAACCCGTCATCCAACACAAAAAGCAAACAATTAAAAGATTAGCAGTCGCTTTATACATAACAATAATCTAATTATTTTAAGTCAAACTAAGAACGAAAGTCTTAATACCAAACCGAGGCATTGAAATCGTCATTTCCGATTTACCTGCACGTGTTTTTATCTTCTTTCTTTCGATACATTGTCCATTCAAATCAACTTCCTCCACTCCGGATAATGGCATGTCAATGGTAACCTTTTGTAATTTTTCGTCCCCTTCAGAATTGAACAGGCGCAATAGTACCTTTCCATCTTTCATTTGAAGAGCACTCACTTGATAACCAGTATTCTGTAAATCAATAAATGATTTCGATTCCGGTTTTGCCACTGGATAGCAAGAATGCAGCAATGGTTCATTCCAACAATCGCTATCATCTGCGATTGATGCTTTGTCCCATTTGCCACGATGAGGTATAATTGCATACTTCATCCTCAAAGGGTGTGTTATTTTATAATCAGGTCCCCAAAGTCCTCCACCCGAATATTGAGCAGTCAGTCCTAATGGATAGTCCTCTCCATAAGAATAAGAAGTAGTATGGTCTGATAATAAAGCCAGAGCATAGTCGCCTTCCTGTTCAGCCAAGTCAACCCAATGAAGTATAATATTATGTTTGATTTGATCCCAAGAACCAAAGAAAGTATCAGTCAGTTTGCTTTCGCATACATCAAACGGTGCATTTTTATAAACACGGGGAGAATGTAAATCAGTCGGGAATAATACACTTAGTTTAAACCGATCGTCACAATAAGCCCGACGATTATCACGCCAACGTTCCTCTTTATATTCACCAATACCTAAATTCTTTTTCCAGCCAACCGTCAAATCAAAATCGATTCGTCTCGTTCCTTTAGTGAGAGTGATTACCTGTGTAAACGGATGGGAAGCAATCTCACCCTCTATCTTAATTTTTTGCTCATATACATTATCCCTTACTACTGTCAGCTTGGCCGGAGTCTCTATAGAAGAACGAAATTTGCCTTCTTCATAAAAAAAGCCTCGTAACTCCCCTAAAGCATATTTCCCCGTTTTACCTGCAAAATCCTTATTCCCTTCTTTTTTAGCTATCAGGCTTTTTATGGTTCCTCCCTTTGATAAGTCAAAAACAATTTTATACATATCATTTTCAACCACGTATTCCTGTTTATTCACCTTATTACCTTCCAAAACGAATCTACTCTCCGAAGCCTCTTTCTTACCGGCTTCTTTCTTTTTTATACAATACGTGGAATAACCAAAGGGAGGAATCTCTGCCTCAAAAAATAATCTTATCTCTTTACCTTCATTTTCTACCAAACAACCTATATCTTTACCTTTCCAGTCATAAACACTTAAATCCGCATTTTCAGATTCCGTAGGCAGAAGAACACTTACGACTTCCTTTCTTCTCATTCCTAATGTATTAAAAACACGTATATATTGCTGTTGAGCATTATTTTGCGGAATAAACTTTTCATTAAAGCTCCGCATAGATGCCTCAATAATTCCATCTGCAAGATGATTGGTACTATCTGTCCATCGCTTAATCTGATCAGCCCATGTTCCTTTTCTATTCAGTCCATTATAAGGCACAATCCACGAATCATGATGTTGTGCCAACATCAGTGTACGCCAAGCCTCATCCATATCTGCCTGTCGACAAATATATTTATTTTCCAGATAAGCCATTACAGACATTTTCTCTGCCATGACAATTCTATTTTCTGAAACACGTACTTCTTGCGCTATTTTTTGCAAAACCTGACTTCCCCACATAAGATTCACATGTATATCTTCCTGTGAAAAATACCAGTTATCATCCGTTTTTCCGATGGAGACATTTTCAATGTAATCTCTCCATGTCATATATATAGAGTTATTTTTTGTGTTCTTTCCACTCCCCAGCCATGGGCCGTTTTTCCATCCGGCATCCTGAAAACACATACCAACGGGGTGTTTGATACCTGCGTTACGGCAATCTTTTAAATAAGCATCCGAATTTCCCCAAGCAGTTGTCTGCCAAGTTGATCCCGGCTCTAGTTTTTCACAAGCATATCTGGGAACGGTCAAGATTGCAGTCCCGTCCGGTCCCACCCAATTAACCAATTCTCCGCCATAAGCAGCAGTATACCCTCCCCAACAGGTATTGGGACATTTCAATACAGCATATTTAAAGCCGAATTGTTTAAGGATTTGTGGCAAGCAACTTGTGAAGCAAGGTTCTTCTACCGAATAGGTTACAAAATCCACCCCCGGAAAATGTTTGTTTATTTTAGCAATACCATATTGAAACTGTCTTATTATACTCTCTCCCGAGATATTATAGCAATAAGGCTGTGCATAAGTAGGGTTCGTAAACTCTACCTGGTCACTGGTAGCCATCTCTTTAAAACGCAAATAAGCCTCCGGAGTCTGTACTCTGACTGTATCCCATGTTTCAGGCTCTATCTCCATACAAATCCGCCAGTCCGGATGCATAGCCAGCTGATCCACAATGAATTGAGTTTTCCACTTTACCGGATAATGTCCATATATCCCGCCATGATACCCATCAACAAAATAAGCTTGTTGAGAATAAACATTTGTATAAAAGAAAACAGTCAGTAATATGATATAAATTTTATTCATGGTATCCTAAACCTATTTATCTTTGTGTTGCTCCATTCTACACATAAATTCATATAATTTATGTTGGACAACTTCTTTATTATTTTCATATTCCGGAGATATCCAATCAACGAGTGCCAGCAAAGTCTGATTTTCTATAAATTCTTCCTTCAGCCTTTCGTTGTTTTCCACTTCTATGAGAAACTCTGTTTTTTCATCAGAAGTAAATTCATCCGCAAAATATTTATTCAGACAATTCTCCATATACACAGTCCTTTTTTATCAAAGAACGATTATCTCAATAAATACCCCTAAAAAATACCGATAAATTCATTAAAAAGTTATGCAGCCAATGTTACATTGAGTTTTGCTCTCAACTTTTTTAGTGCTATTCCCATCTGACATTCCACTGTATTTACCGAAATGCCCAAACGTTCGGATATTTCCCTATACTTCAATCCTTCCATGCGGCTTAACAAAAATATGTCACGGCATCTTTTAGGCAAACTATTGATAGCATCCCGTATCAGGTTCTCCATCTGATTTCTTTCTGATATATCATATACATCAAAACGATCCAAAGATTGTAATTTCAGATTCAACTCAATCTCAAAAGAAGCCTTCACATTCTCGACATACTTTTGCTCGAATACTTTATGCTTTAAATAATCCAAACATTTGTTTCTCACAAGTCTGAAAAGATAAGCATTCATATTCTCAATATGATTCATTGACTCTCTCTTTTCCCATAAGTCTGTAAACACATCTTGCGTTATGTTCTCAGCATCCTCTTCCGACATCACAAATTCTTTTGCAAACCGAACTAGTTTGGGATAATAAATAAGATACAATTCTGAAAAACTCATAGTTGTGTGTTTCTTTAGATTAGTATTCAGTTATCAAAAATCTTGTGATGCAAATATAGAGATGAAAAAAGCCTACTTCTTAGTGGAAGTAGGCGGGAAAGTAAACGTTTTATAAATCAATTATTGTATATACATTTAATAATCAACAATTTACAACAATACCATTTTTTAGTTTTGGTAAACCGGATAGAATCATTTTTGAGACAAAGAACCAAGCTTTTTTACCTCCTCCTCAAAGATATTACTATCAAGAGTGGACATTCTCTTCACTTTACTCTTATAATTATAGATTGTCTGCACAGAATAATGCAAAAATACAGCAATCTGTCCAACATCGGTAATTCCTAATCGTATCAATGCAAATATGCGTAATTCTGTATTCAGTTGGTCCTTTTCCAGTTTATAACGCTCCTCCGGTTTCAACAAAGAATTGAACTTTTCCACAAAGTTAGGATACAATTTAAGGAACGCTTTATCAAAGTTATGGTATAGTTCTTCAAGTTCCTTTTCAAAAGGTCGGGAGGATGACTTATATAAATCATCAATCTGTCCGGTCTTGATTTTCCTGTTCACATTCTTCCTGTACTCATCGAGTTTATTAATATAAACAGCACATTGATTCATAAAATACCCCACATATTTTTCCTTAATCAGATTAGCTTCGTCGAGATTCTTATTCAATTCGACCAGTTCTTCATTCATAGCCTTAAGATGCCGCTTAGCCCGGGATACTATTTTTGTTTGTTTATATGTAAAATACAAGGCAATAGCAAGAAATATCACAAACAAGCTAGTTAGAAATATATAAAAACGAAGATTCTGTTTTTGTTTTTCCAACCGGATTAAATACGTATTTTCAATAATTGGATGGATGCGAGCAATTACCGTATTCTTAAAACGAGAATTATAAAATATAGCATCGTCCAACGCTATTTTTATATAATTATATGCTCTGTCTATATCTCCTTTATGATATAAATTAACTGCTAGTGTTAACAAAGCCTCATTTTCTTTTACTGCTAATTTTGTATCTGTCATAGCAGCTAATATCAGAAACTTCTCTTCCAAATCATAGTCTCCAATCAACCGATAAGCCCTTGAAAGCCCCATAGCCATCATTGCATACCCATGAGTTCCCAAATTTTGCTCATTATATATTTGAGTTAATATTTTAAGAGCTTCTTTTACATTACCTTTATCCTGAAGTTTCACAGCCTTTTCCTTTAAATACATATTTGACCGGTCATATAAGATACTCATTACAGTATCTCTATACGAGTTCTTTTCCTGTATATATCCGGCAGAAAACCGAACATCATCTGTATACTTTATAAGGTTCTCATAATAACGTATACGATTCCAACAATACAATGCTTTAAGATGATTTGATAAATCCGCACATTGAATTGATTTAAATATATCATTTGCTTGAATAAACAAACCGGATAAGGAATAGACAAAAGCCAACCGGAGCTGCTCTTCCAAAAGATATTCTTTATTACCGATCGTTTTTGCTATATCAATATTTTCATGAATGTATTGTT
>OGSD01003611.1_pt1 | contig 11411 bp, 11 predicted proteins | sample 1553571 | NCBI WGS metagenome assembly OGSD01 (sample SAMEA2580072, study PRJEB22360) | human gut metagenome | biome: human gut; feature: human-associated habitat; material: faeces | place: Denmark | collected 2008/2010 | reverse complement strand
AGCTTATGGCAAAAGCCGGGATTTATCAGGATTTTGTAAATATCCGTAAAAAGTCCTCCGGCTGGAGCCTTGCATAAAGGAGACAATAGTGATGATTCATGCGTCCGGAGAGGATTATCTGGAGGCTGTGCTGGTTCTTCAAAAGAATCACGGTGCTGTCCGCTCTATTGATGTTGCACGGCGTGTTGGAGTTTCAAAAGCCAGTGTAAGCTATGCGGTGTCGGCTTTGCGTGAAGGGGGCTTTTTAACGGTAGATAGTGATTACGTTTTGCATTTGACCGAAACAGGCCGGAATGTTGCCGAAAAAATTTATGAGCGGCATCAGTTCTTTACAGAGCAATTTATCGCAGCTGGCGTTGACCCTGAAATTGCAGAGCGAGATGCTTGCCGGATTGAACACGCCATCAGTCAGGACACCTTTGAAAAGATCCGGGATGCACACAAACAGGAAAAATAGGATACTAATGCCCGTCGTTCCAACTGTGCGGACAAGAGCAGCCAGTGGGGAAAATATAAGCCCACTGGCTGCTCTACATGAAAGACAATCATCGGCCCTTTTGTTTTCCCCTGTACATCACTTCAGCTTATCTGCGCTCATGCACAGGTCTATGTACCGTTGCGACTCTTCTTCACCCTTTCCTGCAAAGTAATCAAGAACGCACTTGGCAACGGTCTGCGGCGCTCTATCGTGGAACACGATTCCATCCAGACTGATGTCCATTTCTTCTGAGATCAGCGCAACCGTTTCAAATTTCGGATTGCTCTTGCACTTTTCAATCTCAATGACAGTTCGGGTACACATATTAAGCCGTTCCGCTAATTCGCGCTGCGTGATCTTTTTCTGCTCCCGCTTTTCGCGAAGCTTTTGGGCGAACAGGTCAAGAAAGTTCATTGTAAATCACCTCTACTACATTGTAGAGTGAGCCTCAATTCACTTAAATACACATGAAGCTCACATTGAATGAGCCGCAAATCACATTCAGCGAGTTGGAGGTAATTTTATGATGTCACGGATGAACAGGAGATACTGCTAAGGCCGCTCGCGGTCATGTAAAAAAGCATAAGCACCGATTAGCCGTCCACTTCAAAAAGCACGCGGCTATCCCCCAGACGAGCTGCACTCACGAAAGCGAGTTGCAGCTCTCTTTTTATGCGGTTTGGTTCATCCGTGATTTAGCCCCTCCCGGTACAGTATTCGTTACTCATGTTTTCACTCGCACGCAAGGCGCTCGTTCAGGTCATCATGCCTGTTCGAGCGCCTTTTTACGTTTTCCTGTCGGCTGTCGTTCTCCGCCGGTGTTGGTCTGGTTCACCACCCACCCAACACCGAAACGGAGGACATATTATGTTTAACAGAAAGAGCAGCTATGCGCTGAACAAGAAAGACCCCAACGCTATCGTTTACATGGATGCCAACGAAGCCATCATCCGCCTGACCCGCGAGGACTTTGCCAGCGAGGAAGAATTTCTGAAATGGAAGTCCCTGTCGGATGCAGACTATCATGCTTCCGAGAAAGAGGATCATGTCTACGCTAATCATACCCTTGCACTGGACGAGCTTTCCGAGGAAGCAGCATCTATTCCCGCTGCGGATATCTGCATGGAGCAGGCGCATGACCGGGTGGCGGAAATCCGCCGTAGCACCCAAAAGGTTACGCAAATCAGGAAGCACCTGACGGACACTCAGTTCCGCAGGATGTGGATGTATTTCGTGGATGGAATGACGATTGACGAGATTGGAAAAGTCGAAGGCGTGTCGCATCAGGCTATTTCTCTCAACATTACAGCAGCAATCAGAAAAATCAAAAAATATTTCTGAGGTTTTTCAAAAACACCTTGCAAAAGTGGCCCAAAATCGGCGATAGGTGAAGGGACATTCTCCACGAAGCCTTTCGTTGAACGTTGAAAACTGAATAGACCATGATGCAGGCACAAAACCCGCGTGATAGCGGCATAAGGTGCGCCGCCACGACGATGGCTTCAAGGAGGTGATTCCGGAAAAGCCATCCGAGCGATCTACGCAGCCTTAGACCCGATTCGGCAAATCGGGCGCGATGACAGCGCGGCGGATAATGAAACTTGCTCACGCCCTCCCACAGACTTGAGGGGGAACCCTGCGGTATGCGCCAGCTCTTTGAGGCAGCGGTATCGTGGAGTTATGACAGCCCTGCCAAGGGCGGCCTGCATCATGCCCACTATCCGGGGCGCGTGGCAAATAGGATGGATCTTCTCAAATGGACAAGCAGAGCGGCTGCGCCGGTATTCGCCATTATGTTATTTGGCTCCAATTCTACCCGCGCAGCCGCCTCTCAAAGTCAGATACCATGCGCTGACGGCCTTTCCGTCAGCGCATTCATGTGACCTTGAGGAAACCCACCAAACCGAGAAAGGAGATCGCCATGATGCAGCCGACGCCAAACGAAACCCAAATCCACACGGATGAACTGGTGGACATCCGGGATGTATCCGTAGACAAAAATCTTCCCAAGGAAGAACGCATTGCCGCCTTTATCCGCCAGATCAAAAATCCTTACCGCTTCCGCTGCGGCGATTTCGTGGTAAACGCCTGCTTTGCCGGGAACGGCGTTACGTTGGAGGAATGTCTGCAAGGCATTTTGCGCTGAGCGACATCCTCGCTTTTTTCCGCAGAGAGTGCTATGATCGGTGTGGAAAAGGATGAAAACCTAATAGCCAGATAACCACTCTTTTCATGCGGGAGCAGTCCGGGAGAAAGGAGTGCTTTTTCATGCCTAAATACAAAGCTACCGCTTACATCCGCCTGTCCTACACCGACGATCATTCCAGCGAAAGCGACAGCGTTTCCAATCAGCGCAAGCTCATTGAAAACTTTGTAGAGCGTAACCCGGATATTGAGGTCGTTTCCGAAAAGATCGACGATGGATACAGCGGCATCATCTTTGACCGCCCCGCGTTCAAGGAAATGATGCAGGATGTCACCGATGGCAACATCAACTGCGTCATTGTAAAAGACCTCTCCCGCTTAGGGCGCGAGTACATCGAAACAGGCCGGTATCTGCGCCGGGTGTTCCCGGCTTACGGGGTGCGCTTCATCGCCATCACCGACAGCATCGACACCGCCCACGACAGCGGCGATGATCTGACCGTATCGGTCAAGAACATTATGAATGAAGCCTACTGCCGGGACATTTCCATCAAGACCCGTTCTTCTCTGGACGTGAAGCGGCGCAATGGCGATTTCGTCGGCGCGTTCCCGGTGTACGGCTACATGAAAGCCGAGGACAACAAGAATTTGCTCGTCCCTGACCCCTACGCCGCCCGCGTTGTCTGCGACATTTTCCGTATGCGGCTGGAGGGCGCAAGCGCCTCCAAGATCGCATCAGAGCTGAACCGGCTGGGCATTCTCTCTCCGCTGGCATACAAGAAGAACAATGGCCTGCCCTACGCGAAAAAGGGCTACGCGGACAAAGCCGACTGCAAGTGGTCAGCAACCACCATCATCCGCATCTTGCAGGACGAAACCTATACCGGAACGCTGGTGCAGGGCAAACAGGGTACGCCGCATTACAAGATCAAGCAGATGGAGCAGCGCCCCGCCTCCGAGTGGGTGCGCGTCCCGGATGCCCATAAAGCGCTGATTGCCCGTCAGGATTTTGAGCTGGTGCAGCGCATTAAGGGACTGGATACCCGGACTTCTCCCAACGAGGATACGGTTTACCTGTTCTCCGGTATTCTGATCTGCGGGTGCTGCGGAAGCCGCATGACCCGCAAGACCAACCGTGCAAACGGCAAGGAGTACCACTACTATTATTGTCCTACCGGCAAGAAAAAGGGCTGCGCCCATCCGGTCATGCTGAAAGAAAGCAGCCTGATCGACTGTGTGCGGGACAGCCTGAAAGCCTATATCGGCAATATTGCTTCTCTGGAGGCGCTGCTGACCGGCATTGACCAGACCAGCATCAATCAGGCGCTTGCCAAGGAATACAGCGACCACATCACCGACAACGAGCGCCGGTTGGAGCAGGTGCTGGAGTTCAAGGCACGGCTTTATGAGAGCCTTGTGGGGGGGTATGCTTACCAAGGAAGAATACGCTTCCTATAAGGCAAAGTACACCAAGCAGGCCGAGGACATCCGAGAAAGCGTCCGCGTTCTCAAGGAAAAACTCACGGAGGTGCTGGAAAACCGGAGTGAGCGCAACCGCTGGATTTCACAGTTTACGCAGTTCTCCACGCTGGAAACCTTAGACCGCAGGGCGCTCATTCACATGGTACAGAGCATCCGCGTCCGTGGGAAGAAGGAGCTGGATATTACCTTTACCCATGAGGACGAATACAAAAAGGCGTTGCAGCTTCTGGCGCTGGCAGCGCAGCAGAAAGATTACGAACAGAGAAAGGTGGGCTGAGCATGGCAAGAAAAAGCAGAAAAGAAACGGCTGCGGTGGCCGTGCAGGAGGCTGACGCCGCTTGCCGCGCCGCGATCTATGTCCGCCTTTCGGTGGAGGATACCCACACGCACAGCGTATCCATTGAAACCCAGCAGATGATTATTGCCCGCTATCTGGAGCAGTACCCGGAGATCAGCGTGTACGATACCTACATTGACAACGGCGCGACCGGGACAAACTTCCACCGTCCGGGCTTTCAGCAGATGCTCTCAGATATTGAGGCTGGTCACGTCAACTGCGTCATTGTGAAAGACCTCTCCCGTTTGGGGCGGAACACCATCGACACCGGCTACTACATTGAGCAGTATTTCCGCATCCGCAACATCCGCTTTATTGCGGTCAATGAAAACTTCGACACCGCCGCCCCGGAGGACGCTCATTCCGGTATCATCATTCCGCTGCGGAACATGATAAACGAAGCCTACGCTTTGGACATTGGGCGAAAGATCAGAGCGCAGCAGCGGCAGGCCATGAAGGACGGCAAGTTCATCGGGGCGCGTACTCCCTACGGCTATCTGAAAGCCGAGGACGATTGCCACCAGCTTATCATCGACCCCGTTGCCGCCGTTGTGGTGCAGCGGATGTTCCGCTGGGCTTCCGAGGGCGCTGGCCTCAATACCATCGCCGTGCGGCTGAATGAAGCGGGCGTTCTCACTCCCAGCCACTATAAGAAGATGCAGGGCAAGATCACCCACGAAAATTTGCTCGGCAGCGGCAAGTGGCAAACCCGAACAGTCGGCGTTATTCTCCGCTCCGAGGTCTACACCGGAGATCTCGTTCAGGGGCAGACCAAAACCGTGGATCACCGGCAGGTCAAGGCCGATGCCGAGGAATGGACGGTGGTACGGGACACCCACGAGGCCATCATCAGCCGGGAACAGTTCGCGGCGGTGCAGGAAATTCTCAATCAGACCGCCAGCCGCGCCAAGGCACGGGAGGTCAAAGCCTACACGCCGAATCTTCTCAAAGGCAAGGTGTTCTGCGCCCATTGCGGCGGCAGCCTGCACCGGCAGAGAAACATCCGCAAGAAGTCCGACGATGTGTACTTCTACCATTGTCTGAGCCAGAGCCGAATCAGCAAGGATGCCTGCCCCGGCGTGACCATCCGCGAGGATGCGTTGCTGGATATGTTGGCAGATATGCTTCAGGACGCGCTTGATACGGCGCTGGGGCAATACACCCTCTCTCTTGCGGAGCTGCCCCGGCAGGCCGCTGACCGCGCTGAGCTGCGGGAGAAGATCACCAGCCGCAAACAGGAAATCCAGCGGCTTCGCGGTATCGTGCGGAGCTTATATGAAAACCTCGTCCAAGGTGTTCTTACCAAGGATGAATACTTCGACTACAAGGAAAAGTACGAAAGCCGCATTGCCGACCTCGCCGTGGAAATGGAGCAGTTGGAGGACGGTCTGCGGACGATGGATACGCAGATTGAGCAGCACCGGGCGCTGGAACAGGACGCCGCGCAGATCAAGACCGACCGTGCGCTGACCGGCGCACTCATCGAGCGGCTGATCGACCGCATCGAGGTATCCCACGACAAGCAGATCACGGTGCGCTATCGCTTCCAGAGCGAGTTTGAAACCTATGCGGAGGTGCTGGAACAATGCAGAAATATGTGATTGCCCTCTACATCCGCCTCTCCATCGAGGATTACAAGTACGACAGCCTGAGCATTGAAAATCAGAGCCTTGTCCTCCACGAATACGCGGCTTCCTTGCCGGAAGCTCTGAACGCGGAGATCATGGAGTTCATCGACAACGGGTACAGCGGCACGAATTTTGAGCGTCCGCAGGTACAGAAGCTCATTGAGCTGGTGCGGGCCAATCAGATCGACTGCATCATCGTCAAGGATTTTTCCCGCTTCGGGCGAAACAGCATTGAAACCGGCTACTTTATCGAGCGCGTGTTCCCGCTGTTCCATACCCGCTTCATTTCCATCAGCGACGATTTTGACAGCAGCAAATTCAAGGGTGACACCGGCGGCATGGACGTAGCATTCAAGTATCTCATCAGCGAATATTACAGCCGCGATATGTCCATCAAGACCAAGAGCGCCAAGTACGCCAAGATGCAGCGCGGCGAGTATCAGAGCAAAATCTGTCCCTACGGCTATCGCAAAAGCGCCGATGGCAGAATGGAGCCTGACCCGGAGGCCGCTGCCGTTGTGCAGCTCATCTTCCAGCTTGCCGCCGAGGGCATCAACGCCACCGCCATCACGCGAGAGCTGTTCCGCAGAAACATCCCCACCCCCGGCCAGTACAAAGCGGCGCGAGGCAATCACACACACGATATTTCCCGCTGTCACGGGATTTGGAGTACATCCACCATTCTCCGCATTTTGGAGGACGAACGCTACACCGGCGTGTATGTGATCGGCAAGCGGGCGGTTCTCGAAGTAGGCGGCACCAGAAGCCGCCTGAAGGACAGAGAATCGTGGTACATCATCCCCGACCATCACCCGGCCATCATAGAGAAAGCCGTGTTTGATACCGTGCAGGCCAGCCAGCTCCGCTTTTCCCAGCCCAACAAAAAGAAGCGGGACTACCCGCTGAAAGGCAAAGCCTTCTGTGGCTGCTGCGGTCATGCGCTGTCCCGCACCATGCAGAAAACCTCGTATTATTACTGCCGCCATTCCGAAGCAGACGAAGAAAGCCGCTGCCACAAGATGCGCCTGAACGCCGCAGAGCTGGAACAGGCGGTATTCCTGACGCTGAAAAAGCAGATGGAAGCCGCCGCACCGCTTGCCCCTGACGGTACGCTCCGGGTAGATGCTTCCGTACCGGAACGCACCGAATATGAGCAGCAGATCGAGGCACTGCAAGACGGTAAGCGCGCCTTGTATGAACGCTATCTCATGGGCGAGATTGACCTGAACACCTACAAGGCGGAAAAGACTGCGTGTGACGAGCTGCTTTTGAAAACGAAAAACGCCTATGCCGCAGTATTGGCACAGGCGAAGCAGAAACGGGACGAACAGGCACGGCAGGACAGCCGCATGGAAGCGTCCAAGGCAATTTTCGATGCGGACACGCTGACCACCGAGCTGGCCGAGCTGCTGATCGACAGGGTGCTGGTGTACCCCGACAAGCGCATTGAGATCGCATATAAAATCCAAGACATTTTCGATTGAGGTGGCAGTCATGAAAATCGCTTTCTATTGCAGAGTGGACGGACAGGGCTTTGGCTTTGTCCTCCCCGATGAAGCTGACAAGCTCCGCGAGTTTTTCGCCGAGCATCAGGATAAGCCTGCGCTTGAAAATCCATCAAGCGCAAGCTAAAAATTTTTGTCGTGTGCTTGACATACGGGTGGCGCAAGTCGTGGAATCGAATCCTGCGCAGACCATTCTCTTTCAGCAACTGTGGAAAGCCTGTCGTCACGGAATCCGGCTGGATCAGATTTCCCATTGCATCCACAAATACATAGCCAAGGTATTCTTGGTTATAGCAGTTGCCGCAAATTTTCTGGTTGTATTCCTGCTGCTCTTTGACGGCTTTTAAGCGCTCCGCAATCGGGTCTACCAGCGGCAATGTGCGCAGACTGGATTTTGTTTTGGCTCGGTCAGCTTCTACCAAAATCTTCTTGCCATCAATGCGGGTGCTGGTCACGATGTGGCGAATGGTCAGCGTCTTGGCTTCAAAGTCGATGGCCTCCCACCGCAAGCCCATCACCTCGGCGCGGCGCAAGCCGTAAAAGGCTGCAAGCTGGATAATCAGTTCCAGCTTATGCCCTTGGGCGGCTTCAAAGAGCTTTTCCATCTCCTCGGCGCTGTAATAGCTTGCCATAAACGCCTGCGGCTTGGGGCGGTCCACCTTGTCCACCGGGTTGCTGGGTATCAGGTCAATGCGCACGGCGTATTTCAGCGCCTTGTGCAGATTGGCGTTGAATCGCAGGATAGAAGTGTTTTTCAGCGTTTCCGCTTCGTGCAGATAAAAGCTCTGAATCTGGCGCGGCTGTAACCCTGCCAGTGTTACGCCCAGCGGTTCAAAGTAGGGAATGATGTGCTTTTCCACATTGAAGCAATAGGACGAGTAAGTAGTTTCCGTTACGGCTGTGCGCATCATTTTCAGCCAGTACCGCATATAGTCGCTGAATGCCATGTCGGGGCTGAGTTCGGACACCTGACCCTTGGGAATCGTGAAATCCTTTCGCGTATCCGCCAGCATTTTTTCGGCGCGCTTCTTGTTGCCCTTGACGGGCAGCCCTGTGCCGATCCACGGCTGGCGGCGTTTGCCCGCTGAGTCCGTGTAACTCAGCACGATGTAATAAAATCCGTTTTTCTCCTGTAAGCGTCCTGCTACCATAGGCATCTCTCCTTTTTTTAAGTTGCTGCATTTTGGGTTCGGTACAACGATACCAGCAATCCCGCCGGAAAGCTATTCACAGAATTGCACAAGAACCGTCCTGCACATTGGGTGCAAACTGACATCATTCGCGCTCCTGTTCCCGTCTGCGGCGGCGTGGTCTGGGATGCAACGGCATCCTGTTTTCCCGGTCAATACGGTTGGATTCGCGTGTGCGTTGAATACGCTTGATGGCTCCCTCTGCAATCTTGTCCTCTTTGCGGAGCTCCGCAATCTTGCAAGTCAGCGCCATGCGTTGGTCAGCCAACTCCGGCGGTGCATTCCTTCGGCGCATCTGCTTGACGATTTCCGCCCGCTGTGCGGCAAGGGTTTTCATTCGCTGGGACAAGTCCTTGCGGTAGTCTACGATTGCTTGCAAAGAGGGAAACTTGTGGTCGTGAACAAAAGCGTGTTCTGCAAGAATTTTCTCGGTATCTTTCCAGATGCGCTCCAACTCCGGGCGGTTGATGCGTGGCTGCTGCTTCTTGGGTAAGATGCCCAGTTGGTAACAGTAGTACAGATATAAGCGGTGCATCTGGGATTCCCCGAAGAATACCTCGAAGAAAATTTGGAGGATGCCTTTTCCTGTGTAATGGTTCTTGGGGCGATACCGTTTCGGCGCGTTTTGCCGGGGAGGGTGCTTCATTTCATACAGCCTTGGTCCGTACAACAGGTAATTTCCGCGCAGTCGGTCATCTATGGCAGGTAAATCGTATTCTTTTCCCAGCCTGTAAAGTCGCACGGCTCGGCCGCCATCCCGCGCCCGGATGGTTGCGTACCTACGGTTAGGGTCACTGCCGAAAATATACCCTTGCCGATACAGCGCTCTGTGAAAATCCTCGGCGGTACTGGCATCCTCACAGGCTTGGTCGATGGCTTCGCGCATCCGGGCGTACCGTGCAGGTTCTTTTTCCCTTGGTTGTTCCACTACCGACAAGCCGTACTCCCGGCACAGCTTGTCGGATGCTGCCCGGAACTCGGCATACTGGCTGCGGCGCTGCTCATATTTCTTGCCGTCCACATAGGACACGGAATTTATCACAAAATGATTATGTAAGTTATCCGTATTCATATGGGTAGCGACCAGCACTTGGAAACGCTTGCCCCAGACCTTGCGGGCCAGTGCCACGCCGATCTCATGGCATTGCTCCGGAGTAACCTCCCCCTCGCGGAAGCTTTGGTAGGCATGGAGCGCCACCACGCCGTCTGTTTTACCAAAGCGTTCCTGTACAGCCCGCATATCCTCCCACGCATGGTCTGCCCTGCAATGGATGCCGGTGACAAGCTGGGCGCTCTCGTTCAGCTTGGTCTTGGCATCGTTCTCTGCGTAGTGCAGTGTCTGGGCAAGGGCATCGTATTCGGTCTTGTCCGGGTTGGCTGCGTAATCAAGGACGCGCTGTAAGCTGTCCTTAATCGTCCAGATCTTAGCGACTGCCAATGAGCAAATCCCTCATACGGTCGGTCTGGGCGTTGATGGCTGCCCCTTCACGTGCAGAACAGTTCTCTGCAATTTCATCCAGTTTGTCCAATACATTAAATACCTCCTTGGGCGGATGCCCGCCCGGTTCATATCCCAGCGCCCGCTGGCGCAAATATTCTGAAAGCGACAGCCCGCATCGTTTAGCCATCAGCGTCATTTTTCGTTTCTCTGTGACGCTGACGCGGACATTGATTCCAACGCTGCGCTTTCTCATGCGCCAGCAGCCTCACAGGGGTTCGGGGCTGTCCCCGTAGGCTTTTCGGCGGGTTGCCCTGTGGCAACACTTCGCCCATGCTTGCTCTCCTTACGCGACCTTTGTGACGCTAATGACGCTGATGACGCTGTTTGTGAGATATCCCATTTGAAAAGCTGGGTTATGTCAATTTCAGCGTCATTAGCGTCATCTGCGTCATTTCCGTCATGGGAGAACTTCACCTGCCGCGCCTGCGAGGTGCGGTGGGTTTCATAGCGGATGCCTCTTGGCGTAAACACGGTATCGAAGTGTTCCACGATTTTCCGGGTCAGCTGGTGGGGCAAAACGCCTTCAATATCGGCTGCGGAAAGCAGTTCGGTGGCTGTGCCCTGCCATGATCCGACACTATCGATGTAGTCAGCCACCTTCCAAATATATCCGGGAACTGCTTTTGCGACAATCTGTTCGGTGCTTTCTTCCTCGTCAAGAATCCAAACGCAATTTTCTTCGTGCAGGCGCAGTGTTTTGTTGTCCATATCGCGCCCGGTCACCAAAATGCTGGCGGTCTGGCTCATACGCTTGCGCTGCATGACCCAGCTGGTATCGGACGCACCCATCAGACCATTGGAACCTGCAATCTGCTGGAACGGGTCGTCGGCGGCCTGTTTGCGCAGATGGTGGATCAGCAAAATGCAGATGTTATACTTGTCCGCCAATGCCTTCAACGCGCTGATTTCCTTGTAATCGCTGGCGTACATACTGTTGTTCTGGTCGCCGGATCGCACCTTTTGCAAGGTGTCGATGACGATCAGTCCGGTATCCGGGTGTTGATAGAGGAAACTTGTAAGCTGTTCCTCCAGCCCCTGCCCGATGCTGCTGCATTCCGTCTGCATGACCAGCCGTTCGGGGGCTTCTTCGCTGCCCACAAGCTGGAGCAAGCGCTTTTGCAGGCGGTTAAAGGTGTCCTCCAGCG
>OGSD01003608.1_pt1 | contig 11420 bp, 10 predicted proteins | sample 1553571 | NCBI WGS metagenome assembly OGSD01 (sample SAMEA2580072, study PRJEB22360) | human gut metagenome | biome: human gut; feature: human-associated habitat; material: faeces | place: Denmark | collected 2008/2010 | reverse complement strand
CATGAGCGATTAACATACGCTCATTTCCAATAAAATACACTATTTTCGTAACTTCCTTCTACAAATGTACCTGTTCTAACACTTTCAGTTTGAGAATAAAGCATTGTTGGAGTGAAAGTGTTCATTTGGAAGCTGACAATGCCATTTTCGCCTGATGTTCTGTAGGCATAGGATGGTCCTCTTGTACTTCCTTCTGTGATTTGTGCATAGTTCAACATGTTTATTGAACAGAATGCGATAAAAAGTAATAGTTTTTTTTACATAATGCTGTTGGTTTTATAAAGGTTGTAACTTATTGCAAATATAATACTAATTTCGTAATTTTTTGAAAAACAATATAAAATTTTATATATTTTATCTCGTTTATTATTGTTTCGTATATAAATAATGTGTATTGATAAATATAGTCTGTTCCTTATTTATTACGATTTTATAGTAATAATAAATTGTTTTAGAGATATTCTAGTTGTTAAATGTAAATTATTATTATATGTCGCTTTTACCATGTCGCTGTATAAAATTCTTTATCCGTAAAATACAATAGTATACACATACTGTAATGTATTGCATAAGCTGTTTTTCATATCTTCGTATACGTATTGACGTCTCTTGTGTGATATTTGCAATTTTGTTATGATTATTGATAATAAACAATGTAGTTGGCATTGATTTGGGCATAGTTATGCATATTTGAGATGTTTATTCTGTGTAGGTGGCAGACAAAACAATTGGCATATATATAACGAAATAGATAGACAAACACGATGGAAAATGAGATATTGGAATATTTATAATAGACTTATTCCCGGAGTTTGTTGGTTCTATATCGCGTAAAGGTAAATCAGAATTGAATTATATGTTGCAATAAAGCAGGTTTTGTTCGGCCCTATTTATTTTTTGCCGATTAAGTCTTCATATATAGCCTATTTTCCTGCTTTTTTGAGTTTGGCAGACAAGCCTGTAAAAGAATGGCAGACAATCATGTCTGCACAATGCTAATATGGAAGAGTTATGCTAGCCTTGTTGGAGAGGTCGTTAGATAAAAAGTCTTATGTATTATTTATTTTTGTTATGCCAATACGTGCTGTTATTGATGTCTCCCTTTGATGATTACATAAATGATAACTGGTGCGCCCATTATTGGGGTGACAGCATTAAGGGGTATGATGCCGTTGTCGCCAGGAAGAACGCATATTATGTTGCACAGAAGTGATATGGCTGCTCCGGAAAGAATAGTGCCAGGTATGAGATAGCGGTGGTTGTCTGTTTTAAGAAGCATACGTGCTATATGTGGAACGGCAAGTCCGATAAATGCAATAGGGCCACAATAGGCAGTGGTAACGGCGGTAAGAAGGCCTGTTACCAATAAAAGGCAATTGCGCAACTTGATGGTGTTTATACCAAGATTTTCTGCATATTGTTCGCCTAACAACACGGCATTGAGAGGTTTAATGAGAAGCAAGGCACATATTAGACCTACTATTGTAACAGCTGCGAACAGAGGCATCTGAGCCATAGACACTCCTCCGAAGTTGCCCAATCCCCATATCATATATGAGTGAACGCCCTCTTCAGTCGCAAAGAAGTTGAGCAGTGATATTGCAGATGAGGATATATAGCCTATCATAATGCCGGTGATAAGGAGCATGACGTTATTGTTTACAAGATTAGAGAAAAACAATAATACAGCCATTACTGCCACAGCACCTACAAATGCGGCAATAAGTACTGCCAGAAATCCAGTAACAGAAACTGCTCCTGCCGTTATGCTTCCACCAAACAGAAGCATAACGAAAGCCACGCCAAGGCTGGCACCACTATTGATACCGAATATAGACGGACCGGCAAGAGGATTGCAGAATGCGGTCTGAAGTAATAATCCGCTGACAGCTAATGCTCCACCACATAAAATGGCCGTAAGAGCCTGGGGCAGGCGAGTCTGCAATATTATATATTTCCAACTTTCATTTACCTCATCGTTGCCGCTGAAAATATCGATAATGCTGTTTATCGGTATTTTCACGGCTCCATAGATGATGTTAATTACAAACAGAGCAATTATTGCCAAAGTTATTACAACAAAAAATCTGCAATATTTTTTCATTTTATATGTTCAAAGTATTTCGCTTTGCCAAGTTCGGTTATTTCCGGATGTGTTATTATGATGAAATCACGCAGCAACAAGTCTGGATGGAATGGGGTGTCTTCGTAGAACGTGTTACTGTAAGTATTGCATCCGAAGACCATCTTGTTCTTGAATGCCTTAAACTGTGAGTATCCGCTGTTTTCCGTCAACAATGATTTGTAGGTGGCTTTTTGAGGACTATTATATCTGATAAGCCAAATGTCGCTGTTGCCAGCTTTTTCGAGGACTATTTCAAAAGGTAGGGGCAGACTGCCGCTGCTCTTTTCGGCAGAAAAAGGATATGCCGCATTTGCATCAGCAATTATCTGTCCGATGGTGCTTTGTCCGCCAGGCACATACCATACAGAACTGTTTATCTTGTCGATAATTACAGAATGTCTTGTCTTGGCAGTTTTGGCAATTTGCTTGAGGCTGTTGTATTTTGTCTCAACGTCATTAAAGATGCTGTCAGCCTGTTTTTCTGCACCAAACAGCATTCCATAGAATTTCATCCATTCTGCTCTTCCCAATGCTGTAGTTTCCATGTAGTCAGCAGTTTCAATGATGGGCTTTTCCCACTCATTAAGACGTCCGTAGCCTCCGCTGTTCTGAAATGGAGAAATCAATATTGCGTCAGCGTTTATACCTATAATCTTTTCGAGTGTTGGGGTTATTCCGCTGCCGCAGTCAGCAATTTTGTTTTCTTTGCATTGTTGCTGAATCCATGGAAGATTAATATATTTGACATCACAAACCCCTTTGATGTTCTGACCTTTGCCAAAAGACATAATCAGGCCGCAGTGAACAGATGTCGTTACAACCGCACGTTGCAAAGGTGTTCTGACAATAGTGCCCTGTGGCAGATTGGCCGGCAGTTCTTTGTCTGACGGTACAAGGATGTATGTATGAAGTATTTTTCCTTTGTTCCAAGGATCGTTCAGGGTGACAACGTTGTAACCGTCGCATTTGATTATATGAAGCTGCTTGGCATATTTAAGTTCTAGGGTGTCCCCGCTAAAAGATGTATCAGTGCTGTTACCCCGGCATGCGCACAGGGTAATCAGCACTGATATCAGTAAAGAGGTTATCGTTAAATTTTTATTCATAAACAACACCAGTATTGAATGCTATTGCATTAGGGCCAACTCCGGTAGAGAACATCTTAACAAAGGTTCCGTCTTCTTTGTACATGTTGACATAGCCATCTGTAGTATAGCTTGCATATCCGGTGTCAGGATTCTTGCTGTAAGAAGTGATAAACACATATCCGTTAACAGGGTCAACTCCAATTGCAGATGGGCTGAACGGCAGGTTGTCTGTTATGAATGTCTTAACTTCGCCGCTTGCAATGTTGTAGACGCTGTAAGTAGGAGTGACGGGAGAAACATAGCTGTAAGGAGCATTTATTACGTAGATGTTTTTCTTATCTGTCGCCATCATTGTTGCGTCGATAAGGTTTGTAACCTTCTTGTCTGCAGTAATCTTCTTTACACCGGCGCCATATTGGTTGTAATTAGAATCATAAAGACCACTGTCCATCACATAAAGTGTTCCGTCGATAACACTGATGCCAACAGGGTTTGTTATCAATGGGTCGGTGAGATTTGTAACGCTTCCATCGGTAAGGTTGATGTATGAAATAGAAGGATTTTGGCCATTGCCATAGCTGCTGTTTGCTACATAAAGCATATTGCCGTCTATAGCAATTCCCTCAGGATACGAACCAGCCTGATAAATCTTATCTAGATTTAAAGATGCTGTGTCGATTGCTGCAACGTAGCCTTTGAATGTTGACACATAAATTTTTCCGTTTCCGGCTGCAAGACGTCTGGGTGTCTCACCCTTGTCTGCTCCCATAACTTCGGTTGTCTTTATTGTTCCGACAGACACCATTGTGTTCTTGTTGACAACTTCAACTGTATTTTCACCCGTTACAACAATATACATCTTGTCACCATAAATCAGAGCGTCATTAGGTGTTGTACCAAGATTGCGTCCATTGGCAGCCTGAAATACCTTCTGGGCGGCTGTCTGTGTAGAATAGTCAATAGATGTGATGCTGCCGCTGATTTGAGAACTCATGTTTCCTGAGTTTACAATGAAGGCACCTGTGCTTACATCAATAGGTTTCGGAACGTAATTATCGTCATCGTCGCTGCACGATGTAAATGATACGCATAATGCAATTGCTGCAAAACTTAAAAATTTTTTCATTTCTTTTTTTGATTAAAATTTATAATTTATTGAAAATTGATAGCTTATTCCCGGCATCGGATATGCCTTGACAATTTCGTATTGCTTGTTGAGAAGGTTTTTGATGTCTCCTCGTAGGGTAATCGTGTTTTTGGCTATTTTAAACGACCTGAAAAGGGTTATGCCGGTTTCGAAAAATCCCGGTATGTTAGAGTCTTCATAATGTTCGTTATTTGAACTGCGGCTGCTCATACCGGTGCCGTGTACTGTGAGGTTTACCCATGGATTTTCGTAACAAACAGAAACGCTTCCAGAGTGTAATGGTGTATAGGCAATCTGGTATCCATAATATGGAGATTCCGGATTAGTACGGTTTTCTGCATTCTGCAGGCTATAGCTGGCTGTAAGAGTTATCAAATGCTTGTCTGAAAACTTATGCATTACATTAGCCGTTGCGTCTAAGCCCAACACTCTTACCTTTCCGACATTTATGTTTGTCCATATAAACATATTGTATGGTACGGCAACTATTTTGTCTTTAACATGGTTGAGATATCCGTCTAATGTTATTTTGATATTTGTCTTTTTTGTGACATCTTGTAATAATGTGAATCCTATATTATATTGATCAGTGCTTTCTGAAAGCAGGTTTGTGCTGCCGTAATGATAGAAATATGACTCATTGAATGTTGGTGCCCTGAATATATTTTTATATGATGCCCTAATATAAAAGTCATTATTTTTAAAAACTTTATATGAGAGTGACAGAGATGGTGAGAGTTTGCTCATGTCGCGTGCAGATTCTCCATATTCTGCACCATTGTAATATAGTGAAAGCAGCAACTTTCCGATGATAGACAGTCTTGCTGATTTATATTTAGCTGTAGCTGCCTGAAGAACGGTATGCCTAAATGGGTGTGTATCTGTTGAAAGGCTGCTGTTCATGTTGTTATAGCTGTAGTCGGCAGAATAGCAGAACGCCCAGTCTTTAAATGGAGTGTACAGGAGACCTGCAGATGTATAAGCTTCTCTTTGCCAATAATCAGCATCTTTTATGCCGTCGCTATATGAACCGTCTTTATATTTTGAAGCTGCCCAGTTATATTTTGCATTAACTTTTAAAGATAGATTGTTGCTGTTAAATGTGCGGTAGCCGATTTGGGCAAAGAAGTTCTGGTCTCTGAGCTCTTCATTGCTTATATTTGTGTAATATCTGACTTGTCCGGGCAGTTGTCTGTCGTTATCATAATAATATATTTTGCCGCTTAATTCATTGCGGGTATTAATGTTCCATATAAAATTAGTCTCACCATGCCCTGATTTCATACGACTGTTTGTGCGGCGCTCTTTTGTAACGACTGAAATATTGCGTAGCGTGAAAGGATAATCGTTTTCTGCATAGACGAATTCTCCAATTGCCGAGAAAGAAAATTTGTTTGAAAAATTCTGCTCGTATCTTATAAATGGACTAATATATCCGAATGAACCAACTTTCAGCTGAGTGGTCAGATGAGGAGCAGTGTCTTCTGTAGGAGACTTTATTGTCCTTATGTTAATTGATGCCGGTAAACTGGCATTTTTTGCGGGTATAAAAATGTCGTCATTATCGCCGATGACAAGCGATATGTTGTCGATGTTTTCTAAGGAATAGCGCGACAGGTCGATTTGTCCGCTCTGACAGTCGCTAAGCATTATTCCGTCATAGCTAACGCCTGTATGCTGAGTGCCGAAACTTCTGACAGAAACGGTTTTCATACCTCCGGCACCACCATAATCACGTATGGTTATTCCGGGCATACGGTTAAGGGCATCAGCTATATCAGTGATGCCTGCAGTATTAAGGTTTTTGTTGTTGATTACATACAATGGCGATGTACTGGTAACTTCGTGCTTTTTTTTATTTTCTGTGACCACAACATCCTGCAACTGATATGTGTTATCAATTGTATCATTTTTTTCAGATTGCGCTTGAGCACAAAAAGAAACTGAGCATACCAGAACTAATGCCGTTATTTTTTTCATGTGTAAAATGTTTTATCAACAGCTTTCCTCGAAGCTGGTGGGATAAACTGTTTCAATGGCAGGTCTTCTGACTTATTGTCATAAAAGCAAACGCCTTCCCTATAATACACAGTGGCTATTTTGTTTGCTTCATAAACGACAAATTACAGCAGCGGGACTGTCAGGGATTTTCACCTTGTTCCCTTTTAATCATCGTATGATGAACCGATTGATTGTGCAAAGGTAATGATAATAATTAAAATTTTAATAATAAAACAGTTAAAAAGATGATATGATACATTCCTTTTAATAGAAAGTGTGTATATATGTTTGGTAAATTGATGTGGTACGAAAAATAGCCATACCAGCGATAAGCACGGTATGGCTATTATATGATATTTACAATTGTGATGCTAAATGTATGCTTGTGTTTTAGTATTCGTCATCATCTGCGACATCTTCTGCTGTAAGATCGAGGTCTTCAGGATTTTCCTCGATTGTTGTTCTGTAGCTTTCTTCTGTCAGCTTATCTTCGTCGAATGCGTCATCATCATCGTCATTGTCATACTTTTCATCAATCTCTGGCAGATCCTCGTCGTCATCTTCGTCAGAATCGTATTTGCGAGAGTCGTCTGTTCCAAATTTAAGACGGGGCTTTTCTGTTTCGGGCTTAAGTTTTGCAAAAATAGCTTCAATCCATGCACCTTTTGAAATTTCCAATACTTCAAATCCGTCAGCAACTTTCTTTTCGTACATTCCGCCAACTTTATGTAATCTGTCTTTGGGTAAAGTTGTTGTACTTATGTCAAATCCGCTCTGTATGATATCCTGAATGCTTTGTGACAAAGAATCCCAACCTCCGCCAAAATTACGATCGATAACTTCAAGCAGTTTTGTTGCAGAAATATGTCGGATGTTCTCGTATGTTAGGTCTGTTACCCTTAATATAGGACGTTTTTTTATTCCTATTTTGACCTTCTGGCTTTCATCGACAGGCATTGTGCCAATCTGGAAACCGCGGGCTTCATACTTCTTGATTATTTCAGGGCGGTCTATCTTTATTTCTTCAACTTCAAATGCGCTTTTGATGATATCAATGTAGTGCTTGATGTTTTCTCTTATATCGGAGTCTTTTTCTGCAACTTCCAACATCCTGAAGACATCATTCTCCTGAATATCCCAAACGTTACTTTTGTTGATGGTTTTTAATGTAAGTGACTTCTTATCAATATCTTTCATATTTCTTTTTAATTAATTTCTTTTTATTTTTAAAATATATCTCTATCTGTCAGTATAGGAAACTTTGAACGATAATGATTCAGTTTGTCTAAATCAATTTCAGCAGTGATTGCCTGTTCTTTTTCGTCAGACTTGGCTAGTAAAGCGCCTTTGGGGTCAATGATGGCACTATTTCCGTTATATTGACATCTATCATCTTCCCCTGTGCGGTTACATCCAATTACATAACATTGATTTTCAATGGCCCTTGCTCTTAATAGGATGTTCCATGCGTCCTGCCTGTTTTGAGGCCAGTTGGCCACAAAAATTATAGCGTCATAGTCTTCTTTATATCTCATCCATGCAGGGAATCTTAAATCATAACAGGTCTGTAATAAAAAACGGAAATTTTTATATTTCGCAATTACTCTTTTGTCGCCTGCTGTATAGTATACGTCTTCTCCTCCGTATTTAAACAAATGGTGCTTGTCGTAGTAATAATATTCTCCGTCAGGCATTACAAAATATAGTCTGTTTCTGTACTGTGACTGATGTGTCAGGATAGAAAGACTTCCACATATTGCACATCTGTTGGATTGTGCTGTTTCTTTCATCCATTCAAGTGATTTTTGAAAATTGACTTCTGCAGAATATTTTGCCGGATCTGTTATAAATCCTGTCGCCCACATTTCTGGCAATATGTATAAATCAGAGCCAGGATTATTGGATATAAGTTGACCTGCTACAACCTGATTCTTATCAGGCTGCACCCACTTGATATCCGTTTGGAGGATTGTAACTTTCACTATTTATTCTCGTTTTCAGTTTCTATGAATGCTGCAAAAGTAATATATTATCTTTTATTCGCAAGTTTTTAATAGATATTTTTTGCATAAATGACATATATTTTCTACTTTTGCATTTATGGTTAAGCCTTTAGCAGAGAGATTAAGACCCAAGGTTCTTGACGACTATATCGGACAGAAACATCTTGTCGGTAAGAATGCCGTTCTCCGTAATATGTTGGAAGCCGGAAGAGTGACATCTTTTATCTTATGGGGGCCTCCTGGGGTAGGAAAGACGACATTGGCCTTGATAGTGGCAAATCACCTAAAAGTACCCTTTTATACATTGAGTGCTGTTACAAGTGGTGTGAAAGATGTCAGGGATGTTATTGATAAAGCCAAGAATGCTGGCTTCTTCAATAATTTTACTCCTATATTGTTTATTGATGAGATACACCGCTTTAGCAAGAGTCAGCAAGATTCTTTGTTGGCTGCGGTTGAGAAAGGTATAGTTACGTTGATAGGCGCAACCACGGAAAATCCTTCTTTTGAAGTTATCAGACCATTGCTTTCAAGATGTCAGCTTTATGTGTTGAAGCCCTTGGAAAAAGAAGACTTGCTCGGACTTTTGCAGCGCGCTTTAAGAGAAGACGTTGAACTGAAGAAAAAAAATATAGAACTGAAAGAGACTAATGCCATTCTAAGGTATAGCGGGGGAGATGCCCGTAAATTGTTGAATATTTTAGAGTTGGTCGTTGATTCTGTCAATAGTGAAAAAATTGAGATAACAGATGAAACTGTAGTAGGGTGCTTGCAGCAAAATCCTCTTGCGTACGATAAGGACGGAGAAATGCATTATGATATAATATCTGCGTTTATAAAAAGTATTAGAGGTTCGGATCCTGATGCAGCGTTGTATTGGCTAGCACGTATGATTGAAGGTGGTGAGGACCCTAAGTTCATTGCTCGCAGACTTGTTATAAGTGCTTCAGAGGATATTGGCTTGGCGAATCCGAATGCGTTGTTGCTTGCCAATGCAGCATTTGATGCCGTAAATAAAATAGGATGGCCTGAGGGGAGAATTCCATTGGCCGAGGCAACGGTGTATCTTGCGACGAGTCCCAAGAGCAATTCTGCATATAACGGCATTAATCATGCACTTGAAGTTGTTGCCAGGACTGGTAATCTGCCGGTGCCATTGCATTTGCGTAATGCTCCTACGAAACTTATGGCTGATCTAGGATATAGTGACGGGTATAAGTATTCACATGATTATCCGGAACATTTTGTTGAACAACAATTCTTGCCTGATGAACTTGTTAATGAGCGGATATGGCATGGGCAACATTCGCCCAATGAGGAAAAGTTGTATCAACGAATGTTGAAGTGTTGGGGAAACAGATTTAAAGAATAACAAAAATATATAACTATGAAGATTGTTGTTTTAGATGGATATAGTGTAAATCCTGGTGATTTATCATGGAACGGAATAAAAGAATTAGGTGATTTGACAGTATATGACAGAACGTCTCCTGATGATGTGGTGTCGCGTGCTGAGCAGGCTGATATCGTGTTGACAAATAAAGTTGTGTTGTCTGATGCCATAATGGCTAAGTTGCCTAATTTAAAATATATAGGAGTATTGGCTACAGGAGTCAATATTGTTGATATTGCAGCAGCACGGAAACGTGGTGTCATCGTAACGAATGTGCCTGCTTATAGCACAGACAGTGTGGTTCAGATGACTTTTGCGCATATTTTAAACATTACCAATCGCGTTGCTCATTATTCAAAACAGAATCGTAATGGCCGATGGAGCAGTAATGAAGATTTCTGTTATTGGGATACGCCTTTGAATGAACTTGCCGGAAAAACTCTTGGTGTGGTTGGACTTGGTAGTATTGGATATAAGGTGGCATGTATTGCACGTGATTTTGGTATGGATGTTTTTGCTTTTACAAGCAAGAATTCTGCAGATCTTCCTGATGGTATCCAGAAGACGACGCTGGACGGACTTTTAGGTATCAGTGATATAGTAACGTTGCATTGTCCTTTGACGGAAACAACTAAAGAGATGATAAACAAGGCTACCTTAAAAAAGATGAAGAAAGGTTCGATATTGATAAATACCGGTAGAGGCCCATTGGTGAACGAGAATGACGTTGCAGAGGCCTTAAATGAAGGATGGCTCGGGGGGTATGGTGCTGATGTTATGTGTCAGGAACCTCCACTTGAGGATAATCCTATTTTCAGCGCCCCCAATGCCTATATAACTCCTCATATAGCATGGGCTACTTATGAGGCTCGTGTGCGTCTTGTTAATATCGTGACCTCTAATATTAAGGCCTTTCTTGACGGTAAGCCGGTAAATGTTGTCAGCTAATGAATACAGTGCAGCTTGTTATAGAGTTTTTGGGAACATTCGCATTTGCTATATCTGGTATAAGATGGGCGGCGTTTAAAAACTTTGACTGGTTTGGAGGGTATGTTGTAGGGTTGGCCACGGCAATAGGAGGCGGTACAATTCGTGATGTTATGCTTGGCGTAACTCCCTTTTGGATGACAAATTCTATATATATAATATGTACGGCGGCAGCCTTGGTGCTTGCTATAATATTTAAGAAGGCTATAGTAAAGTTTTCTAGTACATGGTTCCTGTTTGATACTTTGGGACTTGCACTGTTTACTATAGCCGGTATACAAAAAACATTATATGCAGGCTTCCCGTTTTGGGTCGCAATCATAATGGGGTGTATCACAGGCGTGGCCGGAGGTATTATTCGTGATGTACTGATAAATGAAGTTCCGCTGATATTCCGAAAGGAGATTTATGCTGTTGCGTGCATATTGGGCGGTTTTGTATATCAGATATGTTATTATTGGGGATTAAATTTGGAGATTATTGTTATTTCAAGCTTTGTAACTGTTGTTGTTGTAAGGCTTATGGCAGTGAAATATCATATTTCTTTGCCTCATTTACATGAAATGGAAGAAAAATAATAGTTTTTCATTAAAAAGATACGGAAAAATTTTGCTGTATTAGAAAATATGCGTACCTTTGCATCGCATTTAAGAAATGGTCCCGTGGCTCAACTGAA
>OGSD01003603.1_pt1 | contig 11436 bp, 9 predicted proteins | sample 1553571 | NCBI WGS metagenome assembly OGSD01 (sample SAMEA2580072, study PRJEB22360) | human gut metagenome | biome: human gut; feature: human-associated habitat; material: faeces | place: Denmark | collected 2008/2010 | reverse complement strand
TGGCACTGCATAACAAAACAGGCATCACAACCATATCATGCGCCAGCACCCTTGTAAAAATGCCATTGAAATAGCCAATATAAATAAAGATAAGCGTATAATACCCCAGTACACCTCCGCTGAATGAATCCAGCAAAAGACCGCACCCAAGTCCTGTAAGCATTCCCCACATCCTGCCCTTTAAAAAGCCAACTGAAAATGTGACAATTAACAACAGATTGGGCGCTGCAGTCAAAATTGGAATAATCCTTTTAAAATTTGACTGCAGCATAAAACAACTGACGGCAAGTACTATACATAAAACAACTCTGAGTATCTTAATCTTCATCTGTTTTTTTCTCCATCCTTTGTTTACTCTGCAGACTGCTTCTGTGTCGTAACTACAAGCACGTTGCGTATGTGTTTGAAATCCGCTGCCGGCTTCAAATAACCAGATGCAGCCAGCCCATTTTCATCCACAGTAACATCCTGCGCATAGCCAATAACAAGTCCTGGAAGATAGCGGTCTGAAATATTGGATGTAACAATTACATTGTCTCTGCTGATATTAAAATCGGTATCCATATACTGAAGCTTCAAAAGACCATGCTCCTTCATATAAGGAAGATCACCGGTAACAACACAGGCATCTCCTGTTGTAGACTGCATTGCACTGACATTTACATTATCATTGATAATCGAAGTCACAACTGCATGACCCTTTGCTATATCCGATATGTAACCGACAAGTCCGCCGCCTGAAAGTACATTCATGCCTACTTCAAGGCCATCATCTGTACCTTTGTCTATCGTAAAGGTAGAGAACCAGTTTCCTGTCATATCAGAAAAGATCACAGTTGCCCCAACAGTGTCATAATCGGCATACTCACTTTTGAGTTCAAGAAGTGCTCTCATATCCTGATATTCCTGAATCTTCTGATCATAAGAAACCATCTGCTCTTTGAGTTCTTTATTTTCATCTTCAAGCGACTCAATCTTTGCCATCGCCTCCTCTTTGCTCAGTCGTTCCTGATCAAAATTAAAGAAAATACTGCCAAGCTTGTTAACACCCTTCTGCACCGGAACAGTGATTGCCCCTGCTACCTGTCCGACTGACACGATGTTTTCTTTTTTGATGTAATAATACCCCATAGAAATCACACAGCACGCCGTCAATATAAAAAGGATCAGCTGCGGTCTTCTTGTAAAAGGCATTTTTACATTGCTGTTTTGATTGCTGCTTTTCATGAAATATATCCTCGTTCTTTTAAACTGATAAATCTGCCGTCACCAATGATGATATGATCTAGCAAAGGGATGGCGGTAAGCTCTCCCGCCTTTTGAATCTGCCGCGTCACCGCAACATCTTCCGCGCTCGGGGTTGGATCTCCGCTGGGATGATTGTGAATCAATATAATTTTGACTGCCTGATAACGAAAGGCCTCAATAAAAACCTCTCTCGGTGACAAAATTGTCTGATTCACTGTACCTTTAGTCAGCACCAGATCGCGAATCAGTGCTCCCTTATTATTTAAGAACACAAGAAGTACCTGTTCCTGACGCTCATCTTTGAGACGGTTCATATAATAGTTTCCGACTGCCTGAGGACTGTCCAACACAATCCCCTGCTGTCTTGACGCACTAAGACGCCTTGACAGCTCACCAATACACTGAAGCTGTATTGCCTTTACCTTTCCGATTCCGCGTATCTTAGTCAACTGAGCTACAGTCATAGACACAAGCCCTGAAAGACTTTCTATCGCAAGAAGCCTTGAGGCAAGCTCAAGAGAATTTTCGCCAACGCTTCCTGTTCTTAAAATCACGGCAAGCAGTTCGGCATTGTTCAGTGCACCAGCGCCCTGCTCCATACACCTTTCGTACGGTTGGATATCTTTGGGCAGCTGCTTTGAAATATCATGTTTCATAATCGTTCCTTACTTCCAGGTATCGAAACCATTATGAACTTATTTTATCACAATTCTTTTTTAAAGTATAGAAGAAATTTTCGAATATTAACAAATCCGTATGTCAAAAGCCGACAGTTCCTGCTCTGACATACGGAAATTTCTTATAAAGTGACAATACCTGCCTGAACCAGTTTTTCAAGTGCCATCATAATTCCATACTTTGCATGATACCAGGTAAGACCTCCCTGGAAATAAACTGCATATGGCTCCTTTAGAGGACCATCTGCACTCAGCTCAATCGAAGAACCCTGGATAAATGCACCGGCTGCCATAATAACCTGTGAATCATAGCCTGGCATATCCCATGGTTCTGGTGTTACATAGCTGTCAACCGGAGCTGCTGCCTGAATACCCTGACAAAATGCGATCAGCGCCTCAGGCTTTTTAAGTGTAACAGCCTGAATAATATCGTATCTAGGCTCTGTACCGTTTGGAATTACATCATAACCTAATTTTTCAAATACGTTTGCTGCAAAAACTGCTCCCTTAAGCGCACCTGCCGCTACTGTCGGTGCCAGGAAAAATCCCTGATAGAATGACGGAAGAACGCCCAAAGATGCACCAACCTCCTGACCAAGTCCCGGAGCACTAAGACGATATGCACACTGCTCAATACATGCTGCTGTTCCGCAGATATAACCGCCAATCGGTGCTAATCCGCCGCCTGGATTTTTAATAAGAGAACCAACTGTCATATCTGCCCCAACATCAGATGGCTCAATTTCTTCGATAAATTCACCATAACAATTATCTACCATACAGATCACGTCTGGCTTAATTGACTTGATGAATGAAATCAGCTCACCGATACGCTCAACTGAAAGTGTCGGTCTTGTCTGATATCCCTTAGAACGCTGAATAGTTGCTACTTTTGTCTTCTCATTGATTGCAGCGCGAATACCTTCCCAGTCAAAGCTGCCGTCACTAAGCAGATCTACCTGACGATATGAAATATTATATTCTCTAAGAGAACCAACAGACTGACGGATTCCAATTACCTCTTCAAGCGTATCATATGGCTTTCCCACAGGTGAAAGCAGCTCATCACCTGGACGAAGATTTGCAGATAGTGCAAGCGCAAGCGCATGTGTTCCGCATGTGATCTGTGGACGCACCAATGCAGCCTCTGTATGAAATGTATCAGCATATACCTGCTCTAACGTTTCTCTTCCCATATCATTGTATCCATATCCAGTTGTTGCTGCAAAGCAAGCTTCACTTACATGATTTTTTTGCATTGCACCAAGCACCTTCATCTGATTCTGCTCTGCAACTTTATCAATCTCGCAGAAACGTTCTTTAAGATCCTGCTCGATTTTCTCACAAAATTCATACGTCTTTTCACCAATCCCCATGGACAGGTAAGTTTCTTTCATTGTCATTTTTCTTTCTCTCTTTTCTATTTTTGCTGTATTTTTACTGCGGCATGTAAGTTTTTTACACACTGCTCTGTCAATATGCTTATAACATCTTCGTTTTTTGCTCCGTCAATATCAAGCCATGTTACATCGCGTTCTCTGCGAAACCAGGTAAGCTGACGTTTTGCAAAATGTCTCGTTGACTGCTTAATCTGACTTACCGCATCATCTAATGTACACTCGCCGTCAAGATATGATAAAAGCTCCTTATAGCCAAGTCCCTGCATTGATACATAACTTCTGTCATAGCCCATCGCCTTTAATGCTTCCACTTCCTTAAGTAGTCCCTGCTCCATCATCTGATCCACGCGCAGATCAATGCGGCGATACAACTCTGCGCGATCTCTGTTCAGGACAAAATAGCAGAAATTGTATGGTGACTCTTTCTGGCGCTGTTTCTCATTATGTTCTGAGATTGGACGACCTGTCAATTTAAAATATTCCAGTGCGCGAATTAGACGCTTCGTATTATTTGCATGAATTGCTTCTGCCGATGCAGGATCAACGCTTCGCACTTGCTCTAACAGCCATTCATTTCCAAGCTCTTTTGTCTTATCTTCAAGCTGTGTACGGTACGCATTATCCTCGCATGTATCTTCAAAATCAATATCATACAAAAGTGCCTGAATATAAAATCCAGTTCCGCCTACCACAAGCGGAATATGACCATTAGCATAAATTTTTTCCATTGCCGCCTTTGCCATCTGCTGAAAGCGCACTACGGAAAATTCATCACCTGGCAGCAGCTCATCCACAAGATAATGAGGAACGCCCTGCATCTCATCAGGCATAATTTTTGCAGAACCAATGTCCATATATTTATAAACCTGCATAGAATCTGCACTAATTATCTCGCAGCCAAGCGATTTTGCCAGTCCAATTGAGGCGCTTGTTTTTCCCACTGCCGTTGGACCGGTCAATATAATAAGTGGTTTCTTATTTTCTATCATATTTATTCCTACCTATTGCTCGTTGCAGTTTATTGTTTGCTATTCAAAATCATATAATCACACAATTCTCTTAAACTTCTTTTCAAGCTCATATTTAGTCATCGTGATAATCGTTGGTCTTCCATGAGGACACGCATACGGATTTTCAAGTGTCAATAGCTGTGACACAAGCGCATCTGCCTCTTTAAACGAAATCTTCTGACCGCCCTTAATAGCTGCCTTACACGACATCGACGCAAGCTTTGATGCAATCAGTTCGGATGGCTGCATGCTTCCTCTATCCTCAAGATCAGACAGCATCTCCAAAAACAACTCCTTTTCATTGATTCCATAAAGATTTGCCGGAATCTCACTGATTGCATACTCGCGCCCTCCGTATGGTTCAATTGTAAAGCCAATGCGTTCAAATTCACTTTTAAATTCTTCTAAAATCGCTTCCTCTGCCCTTGTCAGTGAAATAACCATCGGCGGACTCACAAATTGAGTAATACGCTCCTTTTTGCGGTATGCTTCCATAAGCCGCTCATAGTTTACCTTTTCATGTGCGGCATGCTGATCCATTATATAAAGTTGATTTCCATACTGAATCAGCCAGTATGTATCAAACAGCTGTCCAATCAGACGATGATGGATTCTTGCCTTCTCCGACAATAACGGCTCCGTAAACAGTGTTTGCTGTTCTGGTTTTTCTAATTTTTGTTCTGGCTGAGTAGGCATCTGATTAACAGTTTGAGATACATCCTGTCCAATACGTTTGTGTATTCCAGAGGCAGACTCCCACTTCGAATCAGAATCCTTTATCGTCTGCTTTTTTTCTGCCTTATATTCGCAAACAGGCTCAGAAAGTTTTGACGGCACATTTGGCTGTTCTTCGTTTCTTGGCAGCTTTGTTCACTCTGAGTTTTATGTTCTGCTGATGGCTTTTGTTCATTTTGAGTTTTATGTTCTGCAGGTGGCGGTGGAATAATCTCCTTCATCGCCTGAAGACGTCTCTGCTCAAAAGGCTCTGGCAGCTTTTGCTTTTCCTGCACCTTCTTTTCTGCCTTGCCATCATCACTTACATCAGGAATAAATTCTTTGCCGCGAAGTGTATTTTCAATTGCGCCTGCTAACAGCTCATAAATTTCGTTTTCCTGCTGAAAACGCACTTCCATCTTCGCCGGATGAACATTTACATCAATAAGCTCAGGCTTAATTTTAATATGAAGCACTGTAAACGGATAACGATGCTGCATCATAAATGGCTTATACGCCTGCTCTATTGCAGCAGCAATCAAACGGCTTTTTACAAAACGGCCATTTATATAATAGTTTTCAAAAGTTCTATTTCCTCTTGAAATAATTGGCTTGCCAATATAACCTGTCACTGCGAATAGAGGACACTCATAGTTGATCTCTAACACATTAGATGAAATTTCTCTTCCATAAATTGTATAGATCAAATCCTTCAAGCGACCATTTCCACTCGTATAAAGCTTATTCTGTCCGCCATTTATAAAGCGCATAGATATATCCGGACGAAGCATAGCCATGTTTTCCATCAGCTGATTGATATAATTTCCCTCTGTAGCTGCTGTCTTTAAAAACTTCTTCCTGGCAGGCACATGGTAAAATAAATTGCGCACGAGAATTGTTGTGCCGTCTGGTGCACCTATCTGTGTTAAACTTTTTTCCTCGCCGTCTTCAATCTGGTAGGAAATGCCAAGCATAGCTTCAGGCGGTTTTGAAATGAGCTCCACCTGTGCAATAGCTGCAATACTCGAAAGTGCCTCACCACGAAAGCCAAGTGAACCAATATCTAACAAGTCATCAATTGTATGAAGCTTACTCGTTGCATGACGCAAAAAAGCTTTGCGCACCTGATCCTTTTCAATTCCACAGCCATTATCGGTAATGCGAATAAAGCTGATTCCACCATCTTTGATTTCCACAGTAATCGCTGTTGCTTTCGCATCAATAGCATTTTCCAACAGCTCCTTTACAACAGAAGATGGTCTGTCAATAACCTCTCCTGCTGCAATCTGATTAATCGTTGCCTGATCGAGCAATTGTATTTCGGGCATTGCAGACCTCCTTTGTATGTTTTATTTTAACGGATTCGCGGATTTACTTCGTAAATCGCTGCCATCCTATTTTTATATCTTTGATACTTCCCACGGATTGCTGCGCAGCTTCGCCGCTCTCGCAATCCTACTCCCATTCGGATTCGCTGATTTACTTCGTAAATCGCTGCCATCCTCATGAAAGGGCAGGTTCCAAACTGAGCGCTGTTTTCCTGCAAGCAGGAAACATCGCTCAGTTTTTCACCTTGGAAGCATCAAATGCGATTTTTTAGTGTTGCCTGCATACGATACAGCGTATTAAGCGCATCAAGCGGCGTCATATTTGCAATTTCTAGTTTTTTGATTTCTTCTATTATAGAATCATCTTTTACTGTATCAAAAAGTGTCAGCTGATTTGCATCTACTTCATCTGGGCGTGATACGCGCTTTTTAGATGGTGTTGACTGCATCTGGGCAATCTCTCTTGCACGAGCTGCAATGTCAGCATCAGTCAGTTCCTCAACCAGTTCCTTTGCACGGTTTATAACGCGATCTGGAACACCTGCCAGTTTTGCAACCTGGATTCCATAGCTTCTATCTGCACCACCCTTAACAATTTTTCGCAAAAAGACAATATCGTCACCCTGCTCCTTCACGGCAATGCAATAATTATTTACACCATTTAATGCGCCTTCAAGCTCTGTCAGCTCATGGTAATGCGTTGCAAAGAGCGTTTTTGCACCAAGCTGTCTGGCATCCGCGATATATTCAACAACGGCCCACGCAATACTCATACCATCATATGTACTAGTTCCGCGTCCGATTTCATCAAGAATAATCAGACTCTTTTTTGTCGCATGACGAAGAATGTTCGCCACCTCATTCATCTCTACCATAAAGGTACTCTGACCAGATGCCAAATCATCAGAAGCACCTACTCTTGTAAAAATGCGATCACTTATACAGATATTAGCCGATTTTGCAGGAACAAAGCTTCCAATCTGTGCCATAAGCGCAATCAATGCAACCTGACGCATATAAGTCGACTTTCCAGCCATATTCGGACCTGTAATAATCGAAATGCGGTTCTTTCCATTATCAAGCAGCACATCATTTGCTACAAACATATCATTTGGAATCATCTGCTCAACAACAGGATGACGGCCATTTTTAATATCAAGAATTCCTCTTTCATTAATCTGTGGTTTAACATAATTCTGACGTTCCGCAACAAAAGAAAGAGATGCGATAACGTCAAGAAGCGCAACTGCACGCGCTGTTTTCTGAATACGTTCTACCTGCGATGCCACACGATCTCGCACATCACAGAACAATTCATACTCAAGCGCTGCCAGCTTATCCTCTGCACCAAGAATTAAATCCTCAAGTTCTTTTAACTCCTGCGTGATAAAGCGTTCTGCATTTGTAAGTGTCTGCTTTCTTGTATAATCATCAGGAACCATATCCTTAAAGGAATTGGTTACTTCAATATAATAACCAAACACCTTATTGTAACGCACGCGCAATGTCTTAATTCCTGTGCGTTCACGCTCCTTTGCCTCTAGCTCTGCCAGCCAGTTCTTTCCCTCTGTCTTTGAGCGGCGAAGCTTATCTACATCCTCATTATAGCCATCCTTAATGATTCCTCCCTCTCTGATAACAAGCGGCGGATCCTCTATAATGGCACTGCTGATTAATGCTTCCAAATCGTCCAGCGTATCTAGTTCATCATACAATTCTTTCAGCAGTGATCCTTTAAAATCAGCTAACTGCTGTTTAATCGGCGGCAGCATGCGAAGTGATGCCGCAAATGCCAACAGATCTCTTGGATTTGCTGTCTTATAACTGATACGACCTGCCAAACGCTCCAGATCATAAACCGGCTGCAAATACTCGCGAATTTCTTCTCTTGTCACATATTCGTTTAGCAGTTCTTCAATCGCTTCCTGCCTTTTTAAAATTCTCGCGCGATCAATAAGTGGCTGCTCAATAAAGCTTCGAAGAAGCCTTGCTCCCATCGCTGTCTTTGTCTTATCAAGCACCCAAAGCAAACTTCCACGTTTTTCTTTTTCTCTAAGTGTCTCTGTCAGTTCCAAATTGCGGCGTGTCGATGTATCCACAATCATATAACAGCCTGTCGTATATGGCTGAATATTTGTAATATGTGGCATTGTACTTTTCTGAGTATCATACAAATACTGCATCAAAGCACCTGCCGATATCATTCCTGAATCATAATCCTCCAGACCAATTCCAAGAAGTGAAGTTGTATGAAAATGCTCCATTAAAATCTTCTTTGCATTGTCTTCCTTATAATACCAGGAATCTGGTGTTGATACAGTAAAATGCAGCCTGTCTTTTAATTCATCCAGATTTTCTCCACTTAATTCAAACAAATCATTGCATATTACCTCTGCCGGTGTAAACTTAAACAGCTCATCCTCTAACTGTTCTTTTGTCTTTAATTCTGTCAGATAAAATTCGCCTGTTGATACATCACATGTACTTACTCCGTAAATGCCACCCACATAGGCAATTGACATAATGTAATTGTTCTTCGTTTCATCAAGTGCCTTATTATCACAAATTGTTCCTGGTGTCACCACACGGATAACCTCACGCTTTACAAGACCCTTTGCAAGCTTCGGATCTTCCATCTGCTCTGCAATAGCGACACGATAGCCTTTTTTTACCAAACGATCTATGTAATTGTCGGCTGCATGAAAAGGAACTCCGCACATAGGTGCCCGTTCCTCTAATCCGCATTCTTTTCCTGTTAACGTAATCTCCAGTGCCTTTGACGCAGTAATCGCATCATCAAAAAACATTTCATAAAAATCACCCAATCTGTAAAATAAAATACAGCCAGGATACTGATCCTTTGTCTCAAAGTACTTCTGCATCATCGGCGACAGTTTCGCCCTGTTGATTTCCATTTACTTATGCCTCTCTTACTGTAAATTGTTGCTGTCCATTTGCAAAACTGCACACAGTCTGATAGCGGCTATCGTAACCGTCAGCCGCTATCTCCTCTTATCTTATCCGTTATTCCACAAGCTCTCCCAAATAGTAAAAGCCTTTGGACTCTATCATTTTTACTTTGCAGATCGTTCCGATCAATGAACTATCTCCCTTAAAATGAACCACTGTGTTATTGCTGAGACGTCCTGATACCATAGATGGATCTTTCTCATTAACCTCTTCTACCAACACCTCAAGTGTTTTTCCAGTATCGCGGCTGCACTGAGTTGTCGCAATAGACTGAACAAGCTTTAACAGGCGGTCAAAACGATCCTTTACCACTTCCTCTGGTATCTGATCATCCATTGCAGCAGCTGGTGTTCCAGTACGCTTTGAATAAATAAAAGTAAATGCACTGTCGTACTGCACCTTGCGTACTACATCCATTGTATCTTCAAAATCTTCCTCAGTCTCACCTGGGAATCCAACAATAATATCTGTAGTCAGAGAAAGGTCTGGAATTTCACGGCGAAGCTTTGCTGCCAACTCCAAATATTGCTCCTTGTCATACTTTCTGTTCATAAGCTTTAAAATACGACTGCTTCCAGACTGAAGCGGCAAATGTAAGTGACGACAAATCTTTTTGGAATTTTTCATCACCTCAATTAATTCATCTGACAGATCCTTCGGATGTGAGGTCATAAAACGAATCCAACGAAGTCCTTCGATCTGCTCTACCTGCTGTAAAAGCTGTGCAAATGTAATCGGATTATCAAGTGTCTTTCCATATGAATTTACGTTCTGACCAAGAAGCATAACTTCTACTACACCATCAGCTACTAACTGCTTAATCTCCTTTATGATATCCTCTGGCTGTCTGCTTCTCTCTCTTCCGCGCACATATGGAACGATACAGTAGCTGCAGAAATTGTTGCAGCCATACATGATGTTAACACCACACTTAAAGGAATATTTACGGACAGCAGGAAGATCCTCTACGATTTGATCAGTTCCTTCCCATACATCAATTACCTGTTCTTTTTTAGTAAATGTCTGATATAACAACTCTGCAAGCTTAAATATGTTATGAGTTCCAAATACAATATCAACAAAACGGTAGCTGCTGCGAATCTTTGCAACCTCATCTGGCTCCTGCATCATACAGCCGCAGATAGCAATCATACGGTGAGGTGCTTTCTTCTTTCTGCTCTGGTACATTCCTAAATGACCGTATACCTTCTGGTTTGCATTCTCACGCACAGTACAGGTATTCATGATCAAAAAATCAGCAGCCTTTTCATCATCAGTTTCCTCATATCCGATTTTTTCAAGAATACCAAGCAGTTTTTCAGAATCTTTCGCATTCATCTGGCAGCCAAAGGTAGTAATATGAACTGTTAAGTTTCTTCCTAACTCTTCTGACTTTCTTTTCACATACTCTCTGCTTTTTGCCATAAAATAGAGCTGTCTGTTTGGTTCCATCTCCGGTGCCAAAGTGTTTGTATCTACCATATTGATGTCAATTCCGGTTAAATCGGAAACGTTTCTCAAATCTATTAAATCCATGTTATTCCTTTCAAGGGTTGGTTGTTTTGACTTTTTTGCCCTTCAAATGGCAGAAAAAGATATATTGTATATTACACTCAGCAATTTAAAATGTCAAGGGGATTTCCTTTGTGACCAGGTTGGCTGTTACAGTCGCAAAGATATGTTACGAAAACCCTTCGGTGCAATGGTTTTGTCGGCGGACATTGTTCCCGCGGCGCCTGCTACACATTTTTTATCTCATCATAATCATCCACCAACATATCTTCGAGGATTATTGAAAACTCGTAGATATATTTCGGGGTGTTCTCAAGGAATTCCTCGATCTGCTCCATCATCTCTTTAAACACTTTCCCAAACCTCCTTTTATAAAAACTTTAATTTTTACAACTATTCAGATCCGCGCAATAATATTTACATCTAAATAATAACGCAATATTTAATTGATGTTGCGCCAACTTTCATTTCAATTATTGCCTCTACATTATAGGCGACGGCAAGCACATCAGATATAGTAACTGATGCAATATTTCAATTCACGCCTCTACACGAGAGGCGACGCATCACAGCCATC
>OGSD01003601.1_pt1 | contig 11440 bp, 8 predicted proteins | sample 1553571 | NCBI WGS metagenome assembly OGSD01 (sample SAMEA2580072, study PRJEB22360) | human gut metagenome | biome: human gut; feature: human-associated habitat; material: faeces | place: Denmark | collected 2008/2010 | reverse complement strand
GTCCTGTCTTAAATGATAAAATATTTTAAGAATTAATTAAAATTATTTAGTATGAAAGCATGGATTAACGAGTGGTTCCGTACCGCCCTGATCATGTTGGGAGAGAGCATCAAACTGCGCGAGATGTAAAATCTCCCTTTCAGTAGACTTAAAAACTTAAACTTCGATAAACGAACAGCCCGGCTTTTGCAAGCCGGGCTGTTTTGTCGTTGCGGGGATCGTCGGTCTATTTGACGCCGATTTTCTTGAGAATCGCCTTCGGAACGGCGTTTTTGTTGACCAGCACGGTCATCGTCTTGTAGGCGACGAACGGGCGCGAGAAATACCAGTAGCCGTCGTAGGGACCTGTCGTGTTCCACGAGTTCTTGACCTTGTAGTAGGGCGTTCCGTTCTGGTCGGTGGCCGTGCCCACGATCTGCATGCCGTGGTCGTCGGTGGTCTCGTAGTTGTCGTAGCCTTTCTGGCGAAGCTCCTGCGTGACGGTGCGCTCCCTGCCGGGTTTGTCGAACTTGTAGAGCGCCTCGTCCTTCTCCTTCTGGGTGAGTTTGCCCCACTTCTCGGCTTCGGTTCCCTGCATGCCTTCGAGGTCGGCTTCAGGGACGATGCCCAGACCTTTGGTGCGGCTGAACCCCTTCTCGCTCACGTCGGTTCCCCAGGAGATCGTGTAACCCTTCTCCAGCGAGTTGTCGATGATCTGCATGAACTCGTCCAGGGGCACGTTCCATACCTTGTCCCAGTTCCAGTTGTCGGGGACCTCCATGGCGAACTCCGTGTAGAAGGGGTGGTGGGTGAACGAGGTGAATTCGATGTAGTCGCCGAGGTCGATCGGCAGCGACGCGGCGAACGACGCCGGGGTGTACTCCCTGCCCCGGTAGGTGAACTTCCCGGGCATCGGGCCGAAATAAGCGTCGAGGATGCCGTTCAGCCCGGCCTGCCAGGCCGTCGTGAGGCGGCTGTCGCTGCGCTTCCCGCCGGCCTTGATCACCGCGTCGGCGTAGGCCTTGATCACGGCGTCGATCTCATCGAAATTGGGTTTGTCGTAGCCGTAGTTCAGTCCCGGATAGACCTCCTCGGGGACGATGCCGTACGCCTCGATGCCGTGCAGCACGTCGTGGGCCTGTCCGCCGACGGCGAGGTTCAGCGAGCCGTGCAGGCGGACGTATTTCACGGCCTTTTCGAAGTAGATGTTGCGCACGATCCACATCTCCGAAAGGTCCAGTTCGGGACCTCCGGCGCGGAGGATTTCGCTTTCGAGGAACGAGAGGGTCGAGTAACACCAGCAGGTTCCGCTGCGGCTCTGGTCCTTGACCGGGGTGACGGGCAGGATTTTGACGTCGGTGAAACGGTAGCCTTCCGGGGCGGCCGTGTCGGGCGTTTGTGCCGCGGCTCCGAGTGCGTAGCAGAGCGCAAGTGCGGCGAGAATCGGTTTTTTCATCAATCGTTCGGTTTTCGGTGTTTGCTTTCTTGCGGGTCGTTTCGCAGTCCCGGTACGGTTTTCCGTTTCGCGGCCAGACCCTTCCCCTCTTGTCCGGGGCGGTTACTTTTTCGATCCTGCGACGATCTTCAGACAGTCGTCGAGGGTGAGTTCCTCGGGCTTCGCTCCCTTCGGCAGGCGGTAGTTTTTGCCCTTGTAGGCGATGTAGGGTCCGTAGCGGCCGTTCTTGACGAGCATGTCGGCATCTTCGGGGAAACTCTTCAGCGGCGTGTTGGCCGCGGCCGCGGCCGCCTGGTGTGCGCGGACGATCTCAACGGCGCGGTCGTAGCCGATCGTGTAGGGGTCGTCGGTCTTTGCCAGCGACGCGAACGACTTTCCGTAGCGCACGTAGGGTCCGTACTTGCCGATGCCGACCATCAGCTCCTCGCCGTCCAGCTGTCCCAGGTCGCGGGGCAGGGCGAAAAGCTCCAGCGCCTCTTCGAGCGTGATCGACTCGATCAGCTGGCCCTTCTTGAGCGACGCGAAGCGTCCCTTTTCGCCTTCGTTGCCTTCGATCTCGACCATCGGGCCGTAGCGGCCGATGCGGGCCTTGACGACATGTCCGGTTTTGGGATCGTTGCCCAGAATGCGGGCCTGACTCTTCTTGTCGGTCTGCGTGCCGATGGCCGTATCGACCATCTGGTGGAAGGGCCCGTAGAAGTCGTGGATCATCGTGTCCCAAGTGATGTCGCCGTCGGCCACGCGGTCGAACTCCTTCTCGACGTTGGCCGTGAAATTGTAGTCCATGATGGGCTTGAACTGCGTTTCGAGGTAGTCGTTCACGACCATGCCGATGTCCGTGGGCGAAAGGCGGTTCTTCTCCTTGCCGAAGTTCTCCGTGAGGTTCTTCGAGGTGAGTTTGTCGCCCGTGAGCATGAGCTGGACGTAGCCGCGTTTCTGGCCGTCCTTGTTCTGTTTGACCACGTAACCGCGGTTGATGATCGTGGTGATGGTCGGGGCGTAGGTCGAAGGACGGCCGATGCCCAGTTCTTCGAGCCGCTTGACCAGCGACGCCTCGTTATAGCGGGCCGGGGCCTGCGTGAAGCGCTCCGTCGCGGTGATCTGGGTCGAAACGACCCGGTCGCCCGCGGTCATCTTGGGCAGCAGGCCCTCGCCGCTCTCGGCGGCCTGATCGTCGTCGGTGGACTCGGAGTAGAGACGCAGGAAACCGTCGAAACGGACCACTTCGCCCGTGGCGACGAACTGCTGCGACGAGCCGGACATGTCGATCACGACCGTCGTGCGGTCCAACTCGGCGCAGACCATCTGTGAAGCGACCGTACGCTTCCAGATCAGGTCGTAGAGTTTCTTCTCGGCGGGCGTGCCCTCGATGGTGTGGTTCTCGATGTACGACGGGCGGATGGCCTCGTGGGCCTCCTGCGCACCTTTGGTCTTGGTCTTGTAGTTGAACCAGCGCGAATATTTCTCGCCGTAGAGTTTCGTGATCTCCTCCTTGCACTGGGCCAGCGCCTGCTGCGAGAGGTTCACCGAGTCGGTACGCATGTAGGTGATCAGACCCTGCTCGTAGAGGTGCTGCGCGACGGACATCGTCTGCGATACGGACATGCCCAGCTTGCGGCCCGCCTCCTGCTGGAGCGTCGAGGTGGTGAACGGCGGCGCGGGGTAGCGCTGTGCGGGTTTCTCCTCGGCCTTGGCCACCGTGAATGTGGCGCCGATGCAGCTTTGCAGGAAGGTTTCGGCCTGCGCCTCGGTTTCGAAACGCGACGAAAGTTCGGCCTTGAAGAGCGTCTTCTCCGGGTCTCCGGCGGCGTAGAACTGGGCCACGACACGGAAATAGGCTGCCGAGCGGAAGGCGATGATCTCGCGCTCGCGCTCCACGATCAGGCGCACGGCGACCGACTGCACGCGGCCTGCCGACAGCGCCGGACGTACCTTCTTCCACAGCACCGGCGACAGCTCGAAGCCGACCAGCCGGTCGAGGATGCGGCGTGCCTGCTGGGCGTTGACCAGGTCCATATTGACCGTGCGCGGCTTCTCGATGGCTTCCAGAATCGCCCGCTTGGTGATTTCGTGGAAGACGATGCGCTTGGTCCGGTCGACGGGGAGACCCAACACTTCGGTCAGGTGCCATGCGATGGCTTCTCCTTCGCGGTCCTCATCGGAGGCGAGCCAGACGGTCTTCGACTTGGCCAGCTTCGTGAGTTCGTCGACCACTTTCTTCTTGTCGCCGGGGATTTCGTATACGGGCTTGTAGCCTTCTCCGATATTGATGCCGAGATCCTTCTTCGCAAGGTCGCGGATGTGTCCGAAGCTCGATTTTACGATAAAGTCCTTGCCGAGAAACTTCTCGATGGTCTTGGCCTTGGCGGGGGACTCTACGATTACTAAATTTTCCTGCATTGCTGTTTTGATGGCTTTTTCAGAAAAGCGAAAACCTAAGCATTACACTTAGGTTCCGCAAAAGGGGTTATCTGTTGTTTACTTGATCAGGTTGTACGCCATACTGAAACGGATCGGGGCGTTGTTCGGTTCGGCAGTCCCGGCCTGTGTCGGCATGCCCTGCAACACGCCGAACGAGGTCGTGTAGAGGCTGTACGCTTCGGGTCCGATGTATACCGAGCGGTTCTTGACTTTGTCCCAGTCGATGTTCGCAACCTCGCCGCCCGCATCCGCCTTGGCTTCCATGTAACTGTTCCAGAGCTGCTGCATGTAGCCCGTGATGTCCATTACGTAGCAGCCGCGGCTGCGGTTGATCTTGCCGTTGTAGGCGAGCGTTACCGAAGAACCGTAGTTCTGCTCGTAGACGTAGGCGTAGTCCGAAATCGGCGTCAGCGTCTTGTAATTGGTGTACATGCCCAGCCGCGCCGGGTATGCGTTCATCTGGTCGGTCATGCGCAGGATGTCGCCGGCCGTTCCGTCCGCGATCTTCTCCCACTCGTAGTCGCTGTCGTTGAAGTAGATCGACATGCGTACCTGGCTGAACGCGAGTGTTTTGAAATTCTTGCCGTCGGCATTTCCCTTGGCGATCTCCGCCTCCAGCTCTGCGAAGAACTCCGGGCTGAAGGTCATCTCGGTCACCACGCCGCCCATGCCCTCGACATAGACGAGGGGATTTTCGGGCCGGTTCTCGGCCGTCTCGCGGGCTTCCTCTATGTTTATCCTTCGGGCGATCGTGGCCTCCTCGTAGTCGTGCTTGACGTTGTTTACCGAGACGTTGCCGAATTTCGCGCCGTCTTCGTAGAAGTAGTAGACCATGTCGATCGTATCCTTGATCAGCGAGGGGTCGTCCTTCACGCGGTTACGTCCGTAGACCGACAGGCCCGAATAGGTCAGTTCCGTGGCGAAGATCGTTCCCTTGCCGTACTCGGTGAGCGGCTTCTCGGGGTTCGGGGCGATGTAAAGTCCCTTGAACGCCTCGACCCAGTATTTCAGGCTGTCGGCGCTGTAAATCGAGTAGTCGCCGGCATACTCGCCCTCCTGAAGCATCAGGCGGCGGATGTATTTTTTACCCGCTTCGGTCGGCTCCAACGTCACGGCCGACGTGGTCGAGGGGTATTTGCCCTCGCCGCCGAGCGTGAAGGTGAAGAGCGGCTCGTCGGGGTTGTAGACGCCTTCCGCCACGGGGTCGAAATTGAGGTAGAAGGTCGAGTCGCGCTGCGATTTGTTGGGCGCTATGGGTTTCTCGGTGAGGTATTTGTTGCTGACGACCTCGTAGACCGCGAAGGACTGCTCGGTCACCGAGTCGCGGCCGAAGCTGGTCACCTTGAGCAAGATCTGCGCCGAGTCGAAGATCGGCATGTAGCCGAAGTAGCCTGAATCGACCTTGTAATAGTTGACCATCTGCGAAAGGAATCCCGCGGAACGGTGGCCCAGCGTGTCGTTGAGCATCGAACCCATGTAGCCGTAGGTGATGTTCGAACTGACGATCGAATCGGTCTGGAACAGGCGTGTTTCGACGTATTTCTTCGGGTTCAGTTCGTCGGCCCGGGGGAGCTGAACGTATCCCGCCCTCATCTGCTGGTTGTCGGGGATGAGGTTTCCGCCCAGCGTATCGTCCACCTTGGTACAGCCCCCGAGGGTCAGTCCTATCGTGGCAGCCAGCGCTGCAACGGGGAGCAGCATGCGGCGGAAGTTATTGAATCGCTTCATAGAATCGGTTGTAATTATCGAAAAAGTCCTCTGCCTCGGGCGACTGGTATTCGAGCATGGGCTTTCCGCTCGCGCGGGCCATGTCCAATACTTTCGGGTCGACATCCGGGGATGCCGCAACCACTCCGTCGGCATATTCCATAACGAAGCGGCAGAGGTTTTCGTATGACGGAGTGTCGAGAATCGCAAGATTTTTGTCCTTGACGCCTTCGCCGGCGATCTTGGCGCCGAATCCGGGATCGAGTTCCCCGGAGAAGCCGTCGCCGTAGAGCGACACCACGACCTTGACGTCGCGGAAGATCGGGTCGTCGGCGAAGATCCGTTTCAGGTAAACGGGAACCACGGCCGTGAACCAGCCGTGGCAGTGCACCACCGTCGGGGTCCAGCGCAGTTTCTTGACCGTTTCCAGTACGCCGCGGGCGAAAAAGATGGCCCGTTCGTCGTTGTCCTGAAAGTAGTTGTCCGCGCCGTCGGTCAGCACCGCCTTGCGCGAGAAGTAGTCGTCGTTGTCGATGAAATAAATCTGTACGCGCGCCGCGGGTATCGACGCCACCTTGATAATCAGCTGGTGGTCGTTGTCGTCGATGATGAGGTTCATGCCCGACAGCCGGATAACCTCATGCAGCTGGTGCCTGCGCTCGTTGATGCAGCCGTAGCGGGGCATGAAGGTGCGGATCTCGTTCCCGCGTTCCTGCATTGCCTGCGTCAGCGCACGGCAAAGCCGGGAACCCTCCGTTTCTGGAAGATAGGGGGTGATCTCCTGACACACGTACAGAATTTTGCTTGCCATGGTTTTGAGGGTTTATATCTGCAAAGGTAGTGAAAAAAAATTAAAGAATGAGCATCGCGTCTCCGTAAGTGCCGAAACGATACCCCTCTTCCTTGGCTACCTTGTAGGCGTTCATCACGGTTTCGTAACCGCCGAAAGCCGCCACCATCATCAGCTGGGTCGAGTAGGGCAGATGGAGGTTGGTCACCATGGCGTCGGCCACGGTGAATTCGTAGGGGGCGAAAATGAACTTGTTGGTCCAGCCTTCCATGGGTTTGATCATGCCGTTGGTCGATACGGCGGTTTCGATCGTGCGCATCACCGTCGTGCCGATCGCCACGACCTTGCGCTCCTGCCGTTTGGCCGCGTTGACCGCTTCGGCGGCGGCCTCCTCGACGAAGAACTGCTCGGAGTCCATCTTGTGCTTCGAGAGGTCCTCGACGTCCACCGTGCGGAAGTTTCCCAGCCCGACGTGCAGCGTCACGAACGTCTTGTCGATGCCCTTGATCTCCATGCGCTTCATCAGGTGTTTCGAGAAGTGCATGCCGGCCGTCGGGGCAGCCACGGCGCCCTCCTTCTCGGCGAAGATGGTCTGGTAACGCTCGGCGTCCTCGGGTTCGACCTTCTCGCGCACCCACTTCGGCAGAGGCGTTTCGCCCAGCGCGAAGAGCGCATGCTTGAACTCCTCGTAGGAGCCGTCGAACAGGAAGCGCAGCGTGCGGCCGCGCGAGGTGGTGTTGTCGATCACCTCGGCCACCAGCAGGTCGTCGTCGCCGAAGTAGAGTTTGTTGCCGATACGGATTTTGCGCGCGGGGTCCACCAGCACGTCCCACAGCCGCAGTTCGCGGTTGAGTTCCCGCAGCAGGAAGATTTCGATTTCGGCGCCGGTCTTCTCCTTGTTGCCGTAGAGGCGTGCCGGGAAAACCTTCGTGTCGTTGAAGACGAACAGGTCCTTTTCGTCGAAATACTCGATGATGTCCTTGAAGATACGGTGCTCGATAGTGCCTTTGGCGCGGTTGATGACCATCAGACGCGACTCGTCGCGATTGTCGGCCGGGTATTTGGCCAGCATTTCGGGTGAAAAGTCATACCCGTACTGCGATAATTTCATAGATGAACGCTCTTTTTTACGTAATCTGGTTCGACATTTTCTGCGTTCGGCGGGGCCTGAAACGCGGTTTTGTCTCTGCCCCGCCTGCCGGAAAGGTTCCGGAAAACAAAGACAGATTATTTTTTTATACGCAAAAAAGTCTATTTTGTTTCAAGTTTTTGCAGATTTTCAAGAAATTCGTCCAGCTCATAGGATTTTTCGAGCGTGAAGCCGCCGCTGCGCGTGCGGCGCAGCGAGGTGAGGTGCGCCCCGCTGCGGAGCGCCTGTCCGATCTCGTGGGCCAGCGAGCGGATGTAGGTTCCCTTGCTGCAACGCACGCGGATACGCACCCGCGGCAGGTCGTATTCCACGATCTCCATTTCGTAAATGTTGATCAGCGCCTGGCGTACGGCGACCTCCTCGCCGGCGCGGGCCAGTTCGTAGGCCCGTGTGCCGTCGATCTTCTTGGCCGAGTAGACGGGCGGGGTTTGGAGCCGCTCGCCGGTGAGCGAGGCGAGGGCTTCGGCGACCGCTTCCCGCGTGATGTGCTCCCACGGGTAGGTCCGGTCGATCTCGTGTTCCAGATCGTGGCTCGGGGTCGTGGCGCCCAGCATCACGTCGGCCACATACTCCTTCTCCTCGGCTTGCAGGGCGTCGACGAGTTTGGTGGCGCGGCCGATGCAGACCAGCAGGATGCCCGTGGCCAGCGGGTCGAGCGTCCCGGCGTGTCCGACCTTGATTTTGCGGTAACCCAGCCTGCGGAGCGCGAATTTGATTTTGCGCACCACGTCGGTCGAGGTCCAGCGCAGGGGCTTGTCCACGACGGCGATGTATCCGTCCTCGAAATTGATGCCGCGGAGGTCCAGTGCTTCTTTCATCAGCAGAAATAGCTTGTGATCGACACCAGTCCCGCAACGGTGCAGTAGACGGCGAACCAGATGAGTTTGCCCCGCTTCACGACCTCGATCATGAATTTGCAGGCCAGACATCCCGTGATGAACGATGCGAGGAATCCGGCGATGAGCGGCCCTGCGGCGATACCGGCGGTCAGATCGCCGCTTGTCGCCTGGAGCAGGGTTTCGCCCAGGATCGGAGCCAGCACCATCAGGAACGAGAACTGCGCCACGGCGGCTTTCTTGTTGCCCAGCAGCAGGCCTGTGGCGATGGTCGAACCCGACCGCGAAAGTCCCGGCATGGCGGCGCATGCCTGCGCCAGTCCGATGATCAGGGCGTCGCGGTAGGAGATCGTCTCCTTCTGCCGCGGCTTGGCGTAGTAGGCGAAGGCCAGCAGCGCGGCCGTCACGAGGAGCATCGCGCCCACGATGGCGAGGATGTAGGGTGCGTTGAGCAGGTCGTTGATCCGGTCCTTGAGCAGGAACCCGACGATGCCGATGGGGATCATCGAGAGGACGAGTTTCAGTACGTAGGCCTGCTCTTCGTTGAACCGGCGCGAGAACAGTCCTTTCAGGAGGCGCCAGACTTCGCTCCACAGCACGACGATCGTGCTCAACACCGTGGCGGCGTGGAGCGCCACGTCGAACGTGAGATTTTCTTCGAGTTGTACGCCCAGCACCTCCTTGGCGATCTGGAGATGACCGCTGCTTGAAACGGGCAGGAATTCGGTGATGCCCTGCACGATGCCGAGCAGGATAGCTTGCAGTGTGTCCATTTATTTTTTAGAAAGAGTCTTGAGTTGTCGGCTGTTCCGGTCCGCCGGCCGTTGCCGGGCGGGTCTCCCCGCCGGGACGGCGTTCCGCAACGGGCCGGGAATTACTTGTAACGTCGCATGATCGCATAGATCTCGATGACGAAACCGCCGATCACGAGGATCGGGGCCAGCGTGATGCGCCTCCACGAGAACATCGCGTAGTTGAATTCGTCGGGCGAGTCGCTGCCGCCGCCGGCCATCAGGACGAAGCCCAAGAGGACGACCGCGAAACCGATCGCCAGCAGGACGTAGTTGCGCCGCGTAAGGGGCATGCGGGGATTTTCCGGTACGGGGTCCTGCGCGTTCTTCTGTTCGTTTTTCATTTAATAAAGGTATATCTTGTTCGACTTCATGTTGATGAATTTGTTGAGGGCCGCAAAGGTGAAAAGCCCCGAGATGATGATGCCGCCCGCAATCATCGAGCCGAGGATGATGGCGATTTTGCCGGCTTCGGCAATGGTCATCAGTTCGGGGACCGCCTCGTTCAGTCCGTAGACGGCCAGACCGAACAAGGCCGAGGCGGCCGTGCCGGCCAGGATTCCCTGCGTGAGGCTGCTTCCGAGAAAGGGCCGCATGATGAACCACTTGGTGGCCCCGACCAGCTTCATCGTGTTGATCAGGTAGCGTTTCGAAAAGATCGCCAGCCGGATGGTGTTGCTCAGCAGGATCAGCGAAATGACCAGCAGCGCGCCGCCGAAGAGCAGCAGCACGAGGCGTATCTTGTTCACCGTGGCGTGCAGCCGCTCGGCCATCAGCGCCGGGTACGACACGCGGTCGACGCCTTCGATGCGTCCGGCGGCGGCGATGAACGAGTCGAGCAGCTCCTTGTCGGAGGATGCCGACGTGAGCGTGAGTTCGAACGAATCCAGCAGCGGGTTCTCCGGCAGGATCTCCTCGAACGAACTGCCGAACATCTTGCGGAACTCCTCCTCCTCGGCTTTCTCCTCCTTGGCGGAGTAGGCGATCGTCGCGACCATCTCCTCGGCGGTCAGGCGTTTGCTGATGGTCTCTTTCTGCGCCTCCGAAAGCCCGTTCTTCAACTCCACGGTGACGGCGATGCTCTCCTGGAGCGTGTCGGCGACCTTCAGCGCCGCGACCATCAGGTAACCCACCGATCCCAGCAGGAACAGCACGAGCGTGATGCTCACCGTCGACACGATGTAGGAGTTGCGGACCTTTCGCTTCAGTCTTTTATCGTCTTTCATGGCGTTTGTCGTGATAATGGCAAATTTCGGGCTTCCCTTGTTGCCGCGAATCGGAAATAGGCCGGCTGTGTCCGATCCGCAACCCCTGCGCGAAACCCGAAATTTTACGCACGCTGACGCCAAACGGGTTTGCGCGGGTCGCCCTTTTTATTTCTCTTTTTCCGTTCTTTTTCTAAAACAATAGACCAGCGCCGCGACGGCTCCCAGCAGGATCGCGAGCGACGCCGCGAGCGTCACGCCCTCGACGGCCGTCCAGCCCGGTGCGCGGAACCGCCATTCGACGGTGTGCGTGCCGGCGGGCAGCGTCATCGCCCGCAGGACGTAGTCGGCCCGGAAGTAGGGGCTTTCCTCGCCGTCGACATAGGCCTTCCAGCCCTGGTCGTAAAAAATCTCCGAGAACACCGCCACCGCCTCTTCGGGGAGCGTGTATTCGTATTTGAGGTAGTTCGGGCGGTACTCCGTGAGCTCGATCCGGGCGGAGGCGTAGATGCCGAGGGGCATGGGCCGCGATGCGCTCTTCGCCGGATTCTGCCCCGACACCACCGCTGTCGTGCGGAGGTCCGTCTTGCCCAGCAGGTCGATTTCCGCCTGCGCCGAGGGGGCGTAGATGACGCTGTCGACGAACCACGCCGCTCCGAAGGCCGTCGTGCGGCGCTGCGCTTCGGGCTGCCCCTCCTTGCCCGGAACGATCAGGTAGCGCGTGTTGAGCATGTCGAGCACTCCGTCGTCGGCGTTGGAAAGGTAACGGTCGATCAGATCCTGGTAGCGGGCCAGCTTCGCCCCGTGGTAACCGCCCACCGAGCGGTGGAAATAGGAGGTCGTGGCGTCGTTGAAGGGGCTGACCGTGAGGTTCAGTACCCGGTAGCCCGGGTCCTTGTCCTGCATGATCGCCTTGTCGGCCGCCGAGGCCGTCACCTGGTTGCGGCGCGGCGAGACGAAATTCTCCGACGAGAGGAACCGCAGGTCGACCGGCACGAGGTCCAGCAGCATCACGCCCGCCAGCAGCCCCGTCAGCACGTATTTGCCGATCTTCCGCAGGGCGAACAGCGCCACGCCGCCCGCCGCCAGCAGGATCATCAGCAGC
>OGSD01003596.1_pt1 | contig 11463 bp, 6 predicted proteins | sample 1553571 | NCBI WGS metagenome assembly OGSD01 (sample SAMEA2580072, study PRJEB22360) | human gut metagenome | biome: human gut; feature: human-associated habitat; material: faeces | place: Denmark | collected 2008/2010 | reverse complement strand
TTGAGACAATGTTTGAGGGATGCGTGTCAGCACTGAAGGATAAGAAAATCGCACTGTTTGGTTCTTACGGATGGGGAGACGGCGAGTGGATGAGAAACTGGGAAGATGAATGCCGTAATGCAGGAGCTGTACTTGCGTGTGACAGTGTAACATGCAATGATGCACCGGATTCTGATTGTGAATCTGCTTGTAGAACACTTGGGAAACGGTTGGCATAATTGAAGTGAAAAATGTATTCAAAAATATACATTTTTAAATGCGTTGGAGATTGACAAGAGAGTTGATTTGACGTTAGAATGATTGAAGCAGAACAGGGGACTGCGGGAAATATACTTTTAGGAGGAAGTTATGGAACAGGAATGGAATTCATTTGTTGGAGGAGTTTGGCAGAAAGAAATTAATGTCCGTGATTTTATTCAAAAGAATTATACGCCTTATGAGGGAGATAGTTCTTTCTTAACAGGAACAACAGAAAAAACAAAAAAGCTTTGGAACGAAGTTCTTGATCTTTACAAAAAAGAACACGATTCAGAAGGTGGAGTTCTTGATATAGATACAAAAACAATATCAACTGTTGCTTCTCATGAGGCTGGTTATATTGATAAAGATTTAGAAGATATAGTAGGACTTCAAACTGATAGTCCTCTAAAAAGAGCTATAATGCCATTTGGTGGTATAAGAATAGTTGAGAAATCTTGTGAAGCATATGGAAGAAAAGTAGATGAAGAAGTAGAAGAAATTTTTCATAAATATAGAAAAACTCATAATGATGGAGTATTTGACGTATATACACCAGACATAAGAGCTGCTAGAAGTTCTCATTTAATTACAGGTCTTCCTGATGGTTATGGTCGTGGAAGAATTATAGGAGATTATAGAAGAGTTGCGCTTTATGGTGTTGATATTTTAATAGATGAAAAGAAACAAGAATTAAATGTTTTAGATGTTGATGAATTAACAGAAGAAATAATTCGTGAAAGAGAAGAAATCAGCGAACAAATTAAAGCTTTGAATGCCTTAAAAATTATGGCTTCTAAATATGGATTTGATATTTCTCAACCTGCAAAAAATAGTATAGAAGCTGTTCAATGGTTATACTTTGGATATTTAGGTGCTATTAAAGATCAAAATGGTGCTGCTATGAGTATTGGTAGAACTTCTACTTTCTTAGATATTTATTTTGAAAGAGATTTAAAAAATGGTACTATTACTGAAGAAGAAGCTCAAGAAATTATGGATCATTTTGTTATGAAATTAAGATTAGTTAGATTTCTTAGAACTCCTGAATATAATGAATTATTTAGTGGAGACCCTGTATGGGTAACAGAAAGTATTGGTGGTATGGGAATTGATGGTAGAACTTTAGTTACAAAAAATTCTTTTAGAATTTTACACACATTAGAAAATTTAGGACCTGCTCCTGAACCAAATTTAACTGTATTATGGTCAACTAGACTACCTGAAGGATTTAAAAAATTCACTACTGATTTATCTATAAAAACTTCTTCAATTCAATATGAAAATGATGATTTAATGAGAATACTTTAGGAGATGATTATGGAATCGCTTGCTGTGTTTCTCCTATGAAAATTGGAAAACAAATGCAATTCTTTGGTGCTAGGGCAAATTTAGCTAAAACTTTACTATATGCAATTAATGGTGGAAAAGATGAAAAAACTGGAAAACAAGTAACTCCAAAATTCGAACCTATTACTTCTGAATATTTAGATTATAATGAAGTAATGGATAAATTTAATCAAATGATGGATTATGTAGCAAAAATTTATATTAAAGCTTTAAATGCTATTCATTATATGCATGATAAATATTCTTATGAAGCAATTGAAATGGCTTTACACGATAGAGAAATTTATCGTACAATGGCTTGTGGAATTGCTGGTTTATCTGTAGTTGCAGACTCTTTATCTGCTATTAAATACGCAAAAGTTAAAGTTATTAGAGATGAAACAGGTTTGGCTGTTGATTATGAAATAGAAGGTGACTTCCCAAAATTCGGTAATGATGATGATAAAGTTGATCAAATTGCTGTTGATATAGTAAAGAATTTTATGGATAAATTAAGAAAACATCAAACTTATAGAAATTCTACTCATACTTTATCTATTTTAACAATTACTTCAAATGTAGTTTATGGTAAAGCAACAGGAAATACTCCTGATGGTAGAAGAGCTGGCGCTCCATTTGGGCCTGGTGCAAACCCTCTTCATGGAAGAGATACTAATGGTGCATTAGCAGTTATGAATTCAATTGCTAAATTACCATTTGATTCTGCTCAAGATGGAATTTCTTATACATTTTCTATTACTCCAGGAACTCTTGGAAAAACAGAAGAGGAACGTGTAAACAATTTAGTAAATATGCTTGATGGATATTTTACACAAACAGGTCATCATATTAATGTAAATGTTTTTGATAGAAGTCTATTAGAAGATGCAATGGAACACCCTGAAAAATATCCTCAATTAACAATAAGAGTTTCAGGATATGCAGTTAATTTTGTTAAATTAACAAGAGAACAACAATTAGATGTAATTAATAGAACAATACATGAAAAAATTTAAAATATTTTGTTCTTAAGTAAGGAGCATTTAAATGGAAGAAAAAGATTTAAGATATTATGCTAAAGTTCATTCTGTTGAATCTTTTGGTACAGTAGATGGACCGGGTATTCGTTTTGTACTTTTCTTACAAGGTTGTCATTTACAATGTAAATATTGTCACAATAGAGATACTTGGGATATGAAAGGTGGTAGTTACAAATCTTTAGATGATATATTTAATAAAATAATGAACTACAAGAACTATATCTTCCCTAATGGTGGCGTTACTATTACTGGTGGTGAACCTCTTTTACAAGCCAAATTTATTTTCGAACTTTTTTCAAAGTTAAAAGAACAGCATATCCATACTTGTATTGATACATCTGGAATGGTTGCTTTAACAGAAGATATTAAAAAGGTTTTATCTGTAACCGATTTGGTTTTATTAGATATTAAACACATTGATGATGAAAAGTGTAAAAATTTGGTTGGAAAATCAAATAAACTTGAATTAGAATTTGCAAAATATCTGAGTGATAATAATATAAAAATGTGGATTAGACAAGTTTTAGTTCCTGGATATACTGATGATAAAGATGATTTATTGAAATTAAAGAATTTTATTTCTACATTAAAAACTGTTCAAAAAGTTGAATTGCTACCTTATCATAATCTTGGAAGATATAAATGGGAAAAACTTGGTATTACTTATCCTTTGGAAGGTGTTTCTCCTGCCAGTGATGAAGATGTAGAAAAAGCAAAAAATATTTTGGCAGCCGGTTTCTCTATGGCGGATGTGGTAATGCCATTGACAAAACCTCGGTCGATCGAATCGATGTCTCACATAAAATTAAACTGATCTATGATAGGTGTGTATATTGTGGGAGAAGACGATGTCACCCGGCATGTCATTTACCGGATATTGAGTTATTGTGGTGCCGGGCGGTTTACTGTTTTGATGGAATTACCGGCAAGGGGAGGAGAAATTAAGAATAAAATTCCGAATTTCAATCAATTAGCGATGAAATTTCCGGTTATCTTATTGACGGATTTGGATGCGAATAATTGTGCACCTGAATTAAAGAGAAAATTACTCGGAGGGTTGGAACAGGCGGAGAATTTAGTGTTTAATGTGGCTGTAGATGAAGCTGAAGCCTGGTTAATGGCTGATCGGGATGGATTTGCAAAATATATCTCTGTCGATGTCGATCAGTTACCTTGTGCCGGACTGCAGAAACAAGGAGGAGCAAAAGCCTGTATGGAAATGCAGTTTAGTTGTAAGTCTTCTTATTTTCTGACCCATATTCTGATTCGGGAAAGTTCGGACCAGATGTTGAAAAAACAGTTGATGGCTAAAGGGAAAGCAAGTAAAGGACGGGAATACAATACGGCGATTCTGCCCTTTATCAATGAGTGCTGGGATATTGAATCGGCTATGAGGAATTCGGATAGTCTGTGTCGTATGGTGGGACGTATAAAAGCGTTATTATAATTTATAGATAGTTTGAATATTAGGTAAAATGTTTAAAAAATATTGGAAATTCTTTGTGATCTTTTGGTCGGTACTGCTGGTAGGCATTATCGGAGTTTTTGTTTTCTTTTGGTTGATATCGGCCGGGAAATTAGGATTTATGCCTACATTCGAAGAATTGGAGAATCCCAATAATCGGTTTGCTTCCGAAGTTTATTTTGCCGACGGGCCTATCATGAACCGTTATTTTGAGAAGGAAAACCGGAAATATATCGAATACCGGGAAATTCCACAATCTGTGATCGATGCGTTGATCGCTACCGAAGATGTCCGTTTTTACGATCATAGCGGAATCGATGTGAGGGGATTGTTCCGGGTAGCCAAGGGATTGCTTACGGCTAATACTTCGGCCGGAGGTGGAAGTACCATCAGTCAGCAATTGGCGAAAATGCTCTTTCCCCGTGAATCTGATTTGAATGTGTTTGAATTGGTGATTCGTAAATTCCGGGAATGGGTGATTGCAGTACGTTTGGAAAAAAGCTACACGAAAGAAGAAATTCTGACCATGTATCTTAATAAATATGATTTTCTGAATCTGGCTGTAGGAATCAGCTCGGCTGCAGATATTTATTTCCAGGTTCCCTTGGATTCGCTGAAAGTCGAACAGGCGGCTATGCTGGTCGGGATGGCTAAGAATTCTTCTTACTATAACCCGGTACGTCGTCCTGAGCTCACTTTAAATCGCCGGAATGTCGTTTTATCCCAAATGTATAAATACGATAAAATCACCCGCGAAGAGTGTGATTCTTTAAAGCAGTTACCCTTGGGATTGAATTTTAAACGAGTCGATCATAAAGAAGGATTAGCAACTTATTTTCGGGAATATCTTCGTTTGTTTATGACTGCGAATAAGCCCGATAGAAAACGTTACAGAGATTTATCACAGTTCAGGCTGGATTCGGTTGCCTGGGAAACCAATCCTTTGTATGGGTGGTGTAAAAAGAATGTAAAAGTAGACGGCTCGCATTATGATTTGTATTCCGATGGATTGAAAATCTATACGACCTTGGATTCCAGAATGCAGAAATATGCTGAAGAGGCTGTACGCGAGCATCTTTCTCAGGATTTGCAGCCTTTATTCGATAAAGAAAAAGTGAAAAAACTCCGTCCTCCTTTTTCTAACGACATGACACCTGCCGAAATTGAAGAGGTGCTGAACCGTTCTATCCGTCAGTCCGAGCGTTACCGGGTACTGAGTAAGCAGGGGATGAGTTTCAAGGAAATCCGGAAAACATTTGACCAGCCTTTGAAAATGCAGGTATTTACCTGGAACGGTATCCGGGATACAGTGATGACGCCCTTGGATTCTATCAAACATTATAAATCATTTTTCCGCTCAGGATTTATGGTCATGCAGCCTCAGACAGGTTATATCAAAGCTTATGTCGGCGGACCGGATTACCGTTATTTTATGTACGATATGGTGAGTGCCGGAAAGCGACAGGTCGGTTCCACCATCAAACCGATCTTATATACCCTGGCTATGCAGGAAGGTCTCGGGCCTTGTGATAAAGTGCCGAATATTCCCCAAACCTTTATCCTTCCGACAGGTGAACCCTGGTCGGCACGGGGAGGTACGAAACGTCAGGGAGAAATGGTTACTTTACGTTGGGGATTGGCCAATTCGGAGAATAATATTTCGGCTTGGGTATTGAAACAATTTACTCCCGAAGCTGTTGCTCAAATGGCCCATAAGATGGGGATTACCAGTTTTATCGATCCGGTACCTTCTGTATTTTTAGGTACTGCTGAAATTACGGTAAAAGAAATGGTGGCTGCTTACTCGATTTTTGCGAATAAGGGCGTATACAATTCTCCACTGCCTGTCTATCGGATTGAAGATAAATATGGGAATGTACTTCAGGAATTCCGTCCCGAATCCCGGGAAGTCATCACTGAGAATACGGCTTATCTGATGTGTAATTTGCTGGAAGGCGTAGTGACTGGCGGGACAGGTGTCCGTTTGCGTTATAAATATAAACTGATGAATCCGATGGGGGGAAAGACCGGTACCACCCAAAAGCATGCCGATGGTTGGTTTATGGGTGTTACTCCCGACTTGGTCGGTGGCGTTTGGGTTGGAGCAGAAGATCGTTCCATCCATTTCCAAAATCTGGCTAATGGACAGGGAGCTAGTATGGCCTTACCTATTTGGGCTAAATTTTTGCTGAAAGCTTATGCCGATCCCCGTTTGAAAATGTCCGATCGTCCTTTCGACCGTCCTGCCGGAATCAATAAGCGTCTGGATTGTGATGAGACGATTTCCGAGGCAGAAGTGAAAGAAATGAATAACGGTATCCGGGAAGATGAGGAAGAATTTTATTAATCGGATTATAAGTTGATATGGTAAAGTCGAAAACAATATATGTGTGCCAGAATTGCGGGGCGAAAGAGACTAAGTGGACCGGGCGTTGTAATGTTTGCGGCGAATGGAATAGTTTTGTGGAAGAAGTCGAGGTAACTTCGAAAAGCCGGGGGAATGCAGTAATAGGTAATCCTTCCTCCAAAGCGTTGCGTTTGTCTGAGATCAAAGTGAATGCAGATGTTCGGATGGATACCGGAGATAACGAGCTGAACCGGGTATTGGGAGGAGGTATGGTTCCGGGATCGATGATTCTGTTAGGTGGTGAACCGGGTATCGGTAAATCGACTTTAGTATTGCAGTTCGCTCTTCATAACCGTTGTGGAAAAGTGTTGTATGTATCCGGTGAAGAAAGTATTTCGCAAATAAAGATGAGAGCTCAGCGTTTAGGAGCCGAAAACGACGAATGTCTGTTCCTTTCCGGAAATTCTTTGGAAATGGTCTTGCAGCATGCACGTGCTATTCTGCCCGATTTATTGATTATCGATTCGATACAGACTTTAGCTACCGAAGCTGTAGACTCTATTCCCGGTAGTCTGTCTCAGATTCGTGAATGTACCAATACCTTACTCCGTTTTAGCAAAGAAAATACGATTTCTACTATATTGATCGGCCATATTACGAAAGACGGCCAATTGGCCGGTCCCAAGATACTGGAACACATGGTGGATACTGTCCTGCAATTTGAAGGTGATCAGCAATATATGTACCGTATTTTACGTTCGATGAAGAACCGGTTCGGTTCGACTTCCGAAATCGGGATTTATGAAATGTTGCAATCAGGATTGAGGCAGGTCACCAATCCTTCCGAACTACTTTTGTCCAATCATGATCAGGAATTGAGTGGAATAGCGGTTTCTGCTACTGTAGAGGGCGTGAGACCGATTTTATTGGAAGTACAGTCTTTGGTGTCGACAGCCGCTTACGGAGTTCCTCAGCGCTCTGCTACGGGCTTTGATTCGCGTCGCTTGAATATGCTATTGGCAGTGCTCGAAAAACGGGTCGGTTTTAAATTGGCTGCTAAAGATGTTTTCTTGAATATTGCCGGTGGTATCCGGGTGAGTGATCCGGCACTGGATTTAGCCGTAGTCATGGCTGTTTTGTCGTCGAATATCGATGCAGCTCTTCCGGCAGATACGGTTTTTGCCGGAGAGGTCGGGCTTTCAGGTGAGATTCGGGCTGTCAGTCGCATCGAACAGCGGATATCGGAAGCCGAAAAACTAGGTTTTAAACGAATCTTTGTGCCCTTGGGAAATAAAAAAGGATTTACCCGCAAAGCGACTCATATCGAAGTGGCATTCGTTTCCAGAATAACGGACATCTGCCGCAGTCTGTTCGGGTGATTCGGGAAAGTTCATCGCTCACAGCGATCATCTGCCCTGAAGCGGGAATAAGCGAAATGTTTTACAAAAATTGCAGATCTACCGAAGACCTGTCCTAATAAATATTCCTCGGATCAAACGATCCGAGGAATATTTATTAAATGTCATTATACCTATTGCGTAGGCATCGAGCTTATCCCATATATGACTTTCGTTATTTGGAAATTATTGGGGGCAGCCCAATAATCCGGCCAAGCTTGTCTGTATGTTTCGAGTTGTTCGTCAGGAACATATATTCTATAGCTGGCATTGGTGACTGTCCAGCCGTCTGCTACGGGAAAAGCACCTTTCCCCAAGGTAGCCGGAGTCTCATCCGGACATAAGATCGTTTCCAATGCAGAACATCGATTGAATGCATTTGTACCGATTCTTTCGAGTTGTGTTCCGAGAATTACTTTTTTCAATGATGAACATTGACTGAAAGCTTTATCATCAATCACGGTAACTGCATCGGGAATTGTGATCTCTTCCAAGAGAGAACAATTTATAAAAGTATTATTAGATATTCTTTTTAGTGATTCCGGCAATTTGATATTTTGTAATTTAGAGCATTGCTCAAATGTATTGGAGGGTAATTCTTCAATATTGGCCTGAATATCGGCCGAAATCAATTCGGCGCATTTACTAAATACAGCCCTATCCAATGAGACAACACTTTTCGGTATGGTAATTCGGGTCAGTTTTGAATACCCGAAACAAGTATTTCCAATTGATTTTAAAGTATTCGGTAATTCAATTGTTTCTATGCTGCTCTGCTGAAAAGCGACACCCTCTATTATCTCGATCCCTGAAGGTAAGACAATGCTTATTATTTGGTCTTCATAGAGGAATGCACCGTCGTTCACCCGTTCGACCGTTCCGGTATAAGCCCATTTACCCTCTTTGGTATTTTTGTCGTATGTACATTGCTCGTCAAGAAACGTGCAGTTTTTACCCCCGAAACGAGGGCCATATGCACCATTATTCCACCCAAGTTGTTGGTGTGCCGTATATTCGATATACTTCATCTGTTTGACAACCAGTTTTCGCATTATGGTGCGTTCGTCGTCTGAAGCGAATACCAGTATCCCGCTTTCCGGTTCGCTGATCGCTGCCGGATCGTCGGGAGCGGAAACAGAGATTTTCTTACCGGTTTTATCTACCGTGACCTTGTATCCGCTGTGCGAAATGCATGCGATGGAAATTTGTGCGTTCAAAGGATTCGTCAATTCGTAGTTTACTACTGCCGTTGTACCTGCGCTACAGTAAACCGTCATCTCTTTCACTTTGTCGGTTCCCGAGACGAACAAAAGGTCGAATTTGTCTTTGTAGTAAGGCAGTTTTATCTGTTCGCCGTTTTCAGACAGTGTCAGAACGAGATAATCCGGATCGGAATTGTCAACATCGCTGAACATCGAATCTCCGTTTTGGCCGGGATCGCCCGTAGCCCGATCCAGTTTAGTCCACATTTGTCCCCCGTCGTAAGAGATATACCAATAACCGTCTTCCCTGATCTCCAACTTAGGGGTGATGCCGTTATCGCCTTTGTTTCCGTTATCGCCTTTGAGGGATTCCAGCCATTCTTCTTCGGTGCCCCGATAACCATTTTCGACCGCCAGTTCATAGGCCGATTTGCCGTCGTTGCCATTACTTCCGTTGAGCGATGCAAGCCATGCTTCGAGCGTGCCCCGGTAGCCTTTCTCGACTGCCAGTTCGTAGGCCGATTTGCCGGCCATACCTTGTGCCATGACCCGATCCCCACGGTCGTCCGTCAGCCATTCACCGTCGAACGTCCAATAATAGATGCCGCCATCCTGTTTGATCCCGATCACCGGCGTTGTACCTTGCTGGCCGTCTTTTCCGTGGTATATCGTTACAGGACCGCTTTTGATGAAGGTGATCGTGTAGCCGATCGTTTTCCCGTTTTCTACTACCGGGGTTACACCGGTCACGTAATCGTTGCCCTGCAATGCTTCTACGATCAGTTGAAGGGAGGTTATATTGGTGTTCATCCGGCTGCACAACTCTTCGAGCGCGGCCAGACGCGAATCTATATACTCGCTCTTGTTCCATATGGCGATTTCGTCGTACTCCGTACAGGAAATCAACGACAATAAGCCAAAAATCATACAAGTTATTATCTTCTTCATGACATTTCCAGATTAAAAATTAATTCCCATTCTAACGATGAAACAGTGGTTCCTGACATGTTTGTATCCTACTTTGTGGTTATCTTCCCCGTACATCGTGTCGGTTTTGTCGATATCGATAAGTCCTGTATGGTAATCCGCTCCGATAATGAAGCGACCGAACGCAGCATCGACCCCGCACGAAACGCCCATGTCGTGGCGTGAAAATCCACCTTCCTTTTTAAAGATGGAGATTTTTTCATCTTCAACCTCACGTTTCCCGCCTATACCGACTGCGTAATATAATCCTGCGAACGGTATAAATGCAAAGTGTTTTCCTAACGCGACGGTGTAGTCGATACCCACAGGGATCTGTATGTAATTCATCGTGGTACGACTGTCGTCGAATCCGTTGACTTCGTATCCTTTGTTTATAAAGCTCACTCCTGTTCGCAGGTAGAACGGCAGTTGCCGGCTGAGCCTGACCCGGTCGGTTACGCCGATTTCGTAACCCGGTTTTGCCGATGAGGTCAGTCCGTAAGAGGTGATCCACGAGGTACAGTATCCAGCGTGTACACCGACGGTATTTGCCGGATACGAACGTACCGGCTTTACATCGACGGTTGTCGGTGTCGATGTTGCAGGAGGGGCTATTTCCTTATCCGCAGGTGCTTGGGACAGGATAGTTTGTAAAGACTCGGTGTTTTCGGCTTTGTATGATGGAGCCGCTTCAGCTTGTTTTTCGCAGTTTTTCTCTACGACATGCAGATAGAGCGTGATATTGACGCTGTTGCGCAGATCGGGAAAGAAGTGCTCCAACATATAATTATACGGTTTACCTTTCTGCAAATCCATCAACTGCTTTTTACGGCCGTCGACGATGTGTCCCTTGTCATCGTAAATCCATAGCGGAGTATGGTCGAGAATGTCCAATACTTCGTTACGTCCTGCCATGTCGGATGCTACGACTTGCTCCCGTAGCATGTTCCATGCGACACCTTCGGCGTGATGTTCGATCAGATGGGGAGGAACGTTTCCTTCGCGGACAAGATAGGCTTTCAGCTCTTCCGCCCGCCGGGCCGCCAATTGTTCGTTTGCCTGCACCGCTCCGTCGGGAGAGGCATATGAACGGATGACGATCTTTTCTACACGGTCGTTTTTTAATGTCGCGCCGATCGAATTTAAGAAATACTCCAGCTGTGACCGATTGTCCCGGAATGAAGGATCGACATTACGGTACCCGCGGCGATAATAGATTTTTATAGAATCCGCCGCTTCCTGTGCCTGCACGCTTCCAATGGTCAATGCACAGGTAAATAGAAAGAATAAGATTTTTTTCATTCGACATTCAAATATCATCGGATTAATACTTCTAACCAACGATAAACTTGGATGTTATCCTTTGTATCTATCTTGTTTAAACGTTCCTCTGAACGCCTCGGACGAATAATACATGGTATAAAACCATATAACGGCACATATGGGCAATCATAATTCTTTGATTATAAAAATATTATAT
>OGSD01003586.1_pt1 | contig 11503 bp, 10 predicted proteins | sample 1553571 | NCBI WGS metagenome assembly OGSD01 (sample SAMEA2580072, study PRJEB22360) | human gut metagenome | biome: human gut; feature: human-associated habitat; material: faeces | place: Denmark | collected 2008/2010 | reverse complement strand
GTCTGATGTACTGTATCTGCGGTATTCAAACAATGATGTTATGAGTATCATTAACAATATTTTCGGCATGTATGAAAAACTGATTGAAAGTGCTTCCAATAAATATATCAAAGCCGGAGGTCAGAAAGGTATTCTTGAAATATCAGCCCTTGCACAAGGCGACAAGGATTTTGAAAAGAAATATACTAAGCTGATGAATGAGCATTTTAAGTCCTATTTCAACGCTAATGATGCAGTACTTCCGTTGTGGGAGGGCATGAAATTTGTTCCGACAACGTCCGACAGTGCAAAGAAAACCACAAATGAAATTACCGATATTTCAAAGTTGGTTGACGATGCTATGAGCAGAGCAGCACAGGCATTCAAAGTCCCTCCTGCGTTAGTAAGGGGCGATGTTGCGGGGATAAAAGATGCAGTAGATATGCTGCTGACCGTGTGCATAGATCCTCTTGCGGATATGATAGGCGAGGAATTGACTGGCAAGAAATTTTCTCCTGATGAGGTCATAAGCGGTCAATACATCGGAGTTGATACAACGTGTATCAAGCATATTGATATTTTCGATATTGCAGCCAATGCGGATAAGTTAATTTCAAGCAGTATGCTGTCGCCTGACGAAACGAGAGATAAAGCCGGACTGAATCCTACAGGTGAAGAATGGGCGCAAAAACATTACATGACGAAAAATTATTCTAATGCGGAAAGCGGTGATTTAAATGAAAATGAGTAAAGAAGATATTAAACTCAAATGCAATAAAAACTTCTGGCAGTTAGCCCCCGATGAAGAAACAGGTGCGGCTAATCTATATATTTACAGTGAAGTTGAATCAGATGGGGTTGATTTTTATACAGGTCAGGAAAAAGTTTCTGATACGTCCGCACGTCATTTTAAAGAGGAACTTGACAAGCTGGGCAATGTCAGTCAGATTAATGTGTACATCAATTCAAAGGGCGGAGATGTTGGTGAGGGCATAGGTATTTACAGTCAATTGAAACGCCATAAGGCACATAAGACAGCATATATTGACGGTTATGCATGTTCCATTGCAAGTGTTATTCCTATGGCGTGTGATGAGGTTGTAATTTCTCCTCCGGCTACTATGATGATACACCCTGCGTGGAGTATCGCTATGGGCAATGCGGCAGAACTGAGAAAATGTGCTGACGATCTGGACAAAATTACTGAAAGCACTAAGCAAGCATATCTGCTGAAATCCGGCGGTAAAATCAGCGAAGCAAAATTAACGGAACTAATGAACGCTGAAACGTGGCTTACTGCACAGGAGTGCATAAAATACGGCTTTGCAGACAGGATTTTGGGTGAAGATGAACCAAAACCGGATGAAGATGAACCGCCGGAAAATCCGGACGGTGAAAACGAACCGGAAGAACCTGACAAGAAAAAAGAAAACGAAGATTTTACTGATAAGGCAATGAGCATTATCGGTAATTTTTTTATGTAATGAAAGGAAGATGATATACTATGATTAATCTTGACAACATCAATCAGAAGAAAACCGATATAATGGCGGCACTTTCCGCAGCCATTAAAAGTAATGACACTGCCGCTTTGCAGAAATCAATGAACGATTGGCAGGATTTTTTAACTGAATCTATCACGGCAGAAGCCAATGGCATTCTTGGTGCGGCTGACAGTACAATTTTAGCGGCAAGGGGAGTAAGACAGCTTACATCTTCCGAGATCAAATTTTATGACAGTTTTATCACTGCCGCTAAGCAGGAAGTCGCCGCCGGTTCAGTAATTACGGGAATCGGTGACGCTCTTCCCGAAACCGTTATTGAAGCGGTATTTGAGGATATGAAGCAAAACCATCCGCTTCTTGACGTGATAAATTTCCAAAATACGACAGCAGTCACAAAGCTTGTTCTGAACAAAAAAGGCGAACAGTCCGCAACATGGGACGTACTGAATGCTCCGATAACAAAACAGCTTGACGGTGAAATCGAAGTCATCTCCATGACATTGGCAAAGCTTACGGCGTATATGTTTGTTACTTTTGATATGCTGGATTTAGGTCCTGCATGGATAGACAGATATGTCCGTGAAACGCTTTCAGAAGCTCTCGCCGTTGCCCTTGAAACTGCAATGGTAGACGGAAACGGACTGAATCAGCCTGTGGGAATGACAAGAAATTTCACGGGTTCGCTTGATTCCTCAAAAGGCTATTCAAGAAAAACAGCAACGAAAGTAACTGCATTTGACAAGGAAACATACGGTACGCTTCTTTCAACTCTTGCAACTAATCCTAACGGAGGCACAAGAACAGTTTCCGAAGTAATTTTAATTGTCAATCCCGTTGACTATTTCACAAAGGTTATGCCTGCTACAACGGTTCTTGCTCCTGACGGTACATACAGAAATGACGTATTCCCGTTTCCTACAAAGGTTATTCAGTCGGTAGGCGTTCCTGCAAATCATGCGGTTATCGGACTTGCAAAACGCTATTTTATGGGTATAGGTACTGCTAAGGGCGGCAAATTGGAATATGACGATTCCTACAAGTATCTTGAAGATTTGAGAACATACAAAATCAAGCTTTACGGTACAGGCAAGCCGCTTGATACAAATGCGTTTATTTATCTTGACATTTCAGGCGTTAAGGACGTTCTGCCTACATTTAAAGTGGTCAATGAAACACCTACAACTGGGGCAGACGGTTCAAGCAGCGGCGATACAACAGGCTAAGGAGGGATTTAAATGTCTCTCCTTGAAGAATTGAAAAATTATCTTGACATTACATGGGAGGACGAGGGCACGGACAAAAAGCTTGACGGAATCCTAAACCGTGCCCAAAATATTCTTTCCGAGTATGCAGGAGAAGCATTGAGTTTTGACAGTGATCAGGAAACGGAAAAGCAACTGCTTTTTGACTGCTGCCGATACATTTATAACAATTCCCTTGAAGATTTCAAAGTGAATTTTGGTGCGGAGCTGATAACGCTCCGTGCTAAATTTTCTGTAAAGGCGGTGAGAGAAGATGCCGAAGTTCCAAAAGTTTAATGACGGAATTGCGGAAATTTATTCTGTTGAAAATATAGCCGAAAAGGGTGACCGTCCTAAAGAGGGATTAAAAATTAAAAAGCGGTTAAGATTCTCATACCAGACTATAGGCGTTAAGCGCAATTATGAAGCTAAACAAGCGCAGGTCAAATTGACAGAACTTATATTTGTACCTTTGCACCGTGATATATCATCACAGGACGTGGCGATATTATTCGGCAAACAGTACCGAATTGAACAGGCGCAGCATGACAAGGAAACCTTACCGCCGATCACTAAATTATCATTAATCAGATTGGAGGCGGATTATGACATTAAAACAGTTTAGAGATTTACTGCTGACTGTTACCGATCGTGTAGGTCATGGTGAACATTTCAAAGACGGCGGAAATTATATAGTCTGGCACGAAGTCGGAAAAATCGGAACTAATGCTGACAATGCAGAAGCTGAAAGCGGATTTCGTATTGCAGTAGACTATTTCACAAAGAAAGAATACGATACAATTTCGGATAAGATATCAGCATTGTTTGACAGAGACGATATAGCCGCTGATAATCCGGTTATTGATTTTGAACCGGATACAGGCTATACACATTATGCATGGACTTGCGAGGTGATATAATGGCAAGTTTTAAAACTTCCGGTGATGTGTTAGACGATATCGCTAAAGAATTAAGCCAATTGGGAGAAGATGTTGACGGTGAGCTAGGGCAGGAAATGCTAGACGAGGGCGCAAAAATAATTACTAGTGAATGGAAATGCTCTATTAATAATCACAATCACATGGATACTCATTCGATGGTAAAAAGCGTTGGTGTTGCCAAAGGAACAAAGGCTAAAAAATTCCGGGATATATATCCGCAGGGAAAAGATAAAAAGGGCGTAAGAAATGCAGAAAAAGCATTTATTGCCCATTACGGAAAATCCGGTCAGTTGGGGACTCATTTTATTGACGAAGCAGAAGCCAATGCTGGCGCAGAAGTTGCAGTGGCTATGCAGGAAAAATTAGACAAGTATATAGAAAAGAAAGGTATGTGATATTATGGCAAAGATAGGATTGAAATGTCCGGTAGCGGCGCAGATTACGGGTTATGATTCTGCAACAGGTGCGCCGACTTACGGAAACGGTTTTATTATCGGTAAAGCTGTAACAGCGGAAAAAACAATTGAAAGCAACAGTAATCCGTTGTACGGTGATGATGCGATAGCCGAAAATGATTCAAGCTTTGCAAGCGGTACTATAAAGCTTGGCGTTACCGATTTCGGAAATGATTATGCAGACGGATTACAGGTACAAGCTAAAATGCTCGGTAATATTGTATCTTCCGTTACGGGCGGCGGCTATTCAATCAGACGAGCTTCAGGACAGTCTGCGCCTTATCTGGGTTTTGGATTTTATAAGACAAAGGTGCACAATGGTCAACGAATTTATGAGGCAACATGGCTTTACAAAACACAGTTTAAAACTCCGTCTGATGCGACCAATACAAAAGGGCAATCAATCGAATGGCAGACACCCGAAATTGAAGGAACTGTAATGGTTGTAGAGGGATTTGACGGAGATACATACGAAGATACAGCGATATTCACAACGGAAGGAGCTGCTAAAAGCTGGCTGTTTGCTAAAGCTAATATAATGCCGAATGCCGACAGATCGCAGTTAAATTCTAAAATCACTGAAATAAGCGAACTTGATCCCGAGGATTATACTTCCACATCGTGGGCGACTCTATATAATAAATTAACAGAAGTACAGGTGGCTACACGAAAATCGTATATGTCACAAACTGAAGTCAATGCGCTTTATGCAGGCTTGCAGACAGCATATGTTGCACTTAAAGAAAGGAGTGCTAGTTAATGAATACTATTAATGTCGGCGGTCATGAAATTGAATTATATTTTAATATCAAAGCAATGAATACTATAGCTGATTTGTGCGGCGGAGACGTAAGCAAACTGGGAGAAAAATTTGCAGAACTAGAAGAATTACAGGTATGTAATTTACTTTGTAATGTTTTATGTGCACTGGCAAACGGTGCGGTTGCCAAAAAGAATTGTGACATATCCCTTGGACTTAGTACCGGAGAAAAAATGCAGGAATTTACTCCGGAATTTTTTGAAGTTAATCTTGATTTTTCAAAAGGAGCAGAACTAGTTGATACGCTGTTTATAGTAATAAACGGCGGTTCACAGTATACGATTCCTGACAATGTGCAAACTGTTGAAAAGGATATTGACCTTGAAGAAATTGAAGCCGAAAAAGAAGCAAGCGAGGGAAATTCCTAGGGCGCAGGCGTGAAAATCGCTTGCGCCTATTCTATAAAGGACTGTCAATAGGCTTAAGCTATCAGGAAATTATGATAATGCAGCCCGGGGATATTATTCAGATGTGGCTTTACAAGGTAGGTGAAACAAGCAATGGCAAGAACCATTAAAACAACGTTAGAATTAGGCGGAGAATCTGCATATAAAAAGGGATTACAGTCTATTGACCGAGCGTTAAAGGCTATGTCCTTTGAATTGAAAGAAGCTACCGCTAAATTTTCGGAGAATTCTGCGTCTTTAAAAAACGTTTCTGGTGTAAGTAATGTATATAAAAATCAGGTTGAACAGCAGAAAATCAAAGTTGATTCACTTAAAGGTGCAGTTGAAAGCAGTACAAAATCATATAATGACGCTCTGGCAAAGTATGAACAAATGGCTAAAGAGCACGGGGAAAATTCTGTTGAAGCGTTAAAAGCCGCTGATTCTTTGGCAAAAGCTGAAAAGTCAATGGACGATTTCAAGAATAAGCTTTCATCTGCCGAAAAGTATCTTGATTCTTCCAAAAAGGCGATGGAAGAATTTACAAAGCAGAATAAAAATGTTTTGGCTCTTGCACAGACAACTGACAAACTCAAGTCTAAAATAGCGGAATTTGCCGATAAATCAGATAACGTAAAAAAGATATCATCTGCATTTAAGGACGTACAGGACGCCGCTAAGAAAATTTCTGACAAGCTTACTCCTGTTAAAAATGTACTTGAAAAAGTAAAAACCGGCACAAATTCGGTCAAAGGAGCTTTCGAGCTTGCTGCTAAAAAAGCCGCCGCAATCAAGGAAAAGCTACAGCCGGCTATTAACGTATGCAAGAACGTTGCTAAAGCCGCCGCTAAAATTACTTTTAAAACAGCTGAAGCCGGAGCTAAGGCGGTTACTTCTACTGTAAACGGTGCAAAAAAAGCTTTTAACGCTTATACCGGTGCACTCACTGCCGCAGGTACAGCCGGATTCGGCTTAGCCGCTTCTGCCGGACTTGCCGCCGATGATATTAACACATTATCTAAGCAGACGGGTTTATCTACCGAACAGATACAAAAGTTTCAGTATGCAAGTGACCTGATTGATGTTGATTTAAACACTCTCACTGGTTCAATGGCTAAACTCACAAAAAACATGGCAACAGCCCAATCCGGTTCGGGTTCTGCCGCCGAAGCATTCAGTGCTTTGGGCGTTTCTATTTCGGACGGGAACGGCGAATTGAGAAATAATCAAGATGTATTTAACGAAGCTATTGCAGCACTTGCAAACATTGAAAATGAAACACAGCGAGATGCATACGCAATGCAGATTTTCGGTAAATCGGCACAAGATTTAAATCCTTTAATTCTTGGCGGTGCAGATGCGTTAAAAGTGCTGGGCGATTCCGCTAATGATGCAGGACTTGTTTTAAGTCAAAAAGCGTTAGATGATTTAAATAGTTTTAATGACAGTCTAGATATTATGAAAGCTAATGCATCGGCTGGAGGAAAGGTACTTGCTGGTGTATTTGCAGGAGGATTTAAAAAGGTTACAGATAAAATAGGTTCGGCAATTCCAGGACTGGTTTCCGGACTGGCAAGTATATTTGATTCGTCTGCAACGTCAGAAAATGTTACCGCTTTTACCAATCAGTTATCAACGTTTGCCACTGATATTGTAAATACTATAGCAGGTATGTTACCAACATTTATCACAGGCTTTAATAATGTCATTATAAGCGTTGTGGGTGCAATTGTTTCTGTTCTGCCTACATTTGTTCAAGAAATTCTCCCGTCTCTTATAGAAGGATTTTCGTCACTTGTAAATTCGCTTGTTGAGTATTTACCGGAATTTCTGCCTTTAATAGTTGAGGGTGCTGTAACTCTGTTTTCGGGACTGATTGACAGTCTGAATCAAGTAATAGAACAGTTAATGCCATTACTTCCAGATATTATAACTCAGATATCTACTGCATTAATAGAAAATCTTCCGGTATTACTGGACGGAGCTTTGCAATTGTTCTTAGGGCTTATTCAGTCTTTGAATCAGGTCATTGAGCAGTTAATGCCCATGCTCCCTGAATTAATCACTAATTTATGTGATACTCTTATTAATAACATACCGGCAATAATAAGCGCTGGATTTGATTTACTTATTGGACTTATTCAAGGTATTACGGAATGTATTCCAACATTAGTGCAGAAAATCCCCGAAATTGTTGATAGCATAGTTGGTGCTTTTTCTAACAATATCGGAGAATTAATTACAGCCGGTATTAATTTAATTATCGCTCTTGCATCGGGACTTCCGCAGGCAATCCCTCAAGTAGTGATGGCTATTCCGCAAATTATCACCGCTATTATAAATGCGCTGATGGAACAAGACTGGCTGCAAGTCGGCATTGACATTGTAAGAGGATTGGCAGACGGTTTAATTGATGGTGTAAATATAATATGGGATAAAATAAAAGAAATGGCAAGCAGTTTGTTAAGCAGTATCAAGAGTGCTTTAGGCATTCATTCACCGTCAAAACTGTTCAGAGATAAAGTCGGTATATTCCTTGCTCAAGGTGTCGGTGTAGGTTTTGTTGACGAAATGGACAAAGTCACTAAGGATATGCAGAATGCTTTACCTACAAGTTTTGATACTATGGTCAATGCCGATATCTCATCATTTTCAAACACCAAAAATCACAATACATCTTCCGAAAAATCAAACAGCGGTATAACGGTAATCATAGATAAAGTAGAAATACATAATGATGATGACATTGAAGATACTGCGTATAAGCTTGCATTGAAAGTTAAACAAGCTGAAATGGCGTTAGGAGTGTGATACAATGGGATATTTTATTTTTAACGGCAAGGACAGTCGGGAATTCGGTATACTGGAAAGCGTACCTATTCCTCCAAAGGCTGAAAGAACATTGCAGACAGTTGAAATACCGGGGCGAATGTTTCCGCTGAATAAGGTCAAGGACGAATTTAAAAATGTTCAATTGTCGTTTGTTTTAGGTATCACCGACCATGTAAAAGTTAATGAAATTAACAAATGGTTGAACGGCAGCGGCAAGCTGATTTTAAGCAGTGATACATCAAAATATTATAATGCATTTGTTCATTCAGCTATATCTCCCGAAAGATTATCAGTACGGTTCGGAAAAATACCTATAATCTTCACTGTTGAACCGTTCAGGTATGACGTAGACAATCCTGTTATATCCCACATATTCACGGATATAAAAGACAGCCAGCCGGAAAAGACGATAAAGGTAACGGTGGGCGGCTCGTATTCCTGCGAGCCATTGTATTTCTTCCGCTGGGCAGGGCGTATTGAAATGACCGTAAACGGCGGCGATCCGCTGATAATTGAAAGCGGAACAGAACAGTCAAAAGCAAATTCAGGAGTAATAGGAGAAGCGGTATCCGCAGAAAAGGATATGGAAACAAACAGTGTTATTGTCAATGGAGAACTGGGACGAACACACGGCGAATATACTGATACTTACACTCCGTCAGGAAACGGAACGCCTATATATCATTATCTCAGTCCCGAAGCCACAATGTTTATTAACACTTCTCTCAGATTGGCTTACAGACTTGAAGGCGGAGTAAGAAAAGTCTGCTGTGAAATGACAAGCGGCAAATTCCCCATGTTAGAACCGGGAGAAAATACTGTCAAATTTAGGTTAATGCCCGAATACACATGGGAGCATACAATGCCGGACGGCACAGTAAGACAGTATAAGCATACGGAGCAGAAGCTTCTCGTTTTTGACGTTACTCCCAATACGAGGTGGCTGTAATGAAACAGTATGAATACATTTCCGTTTATAAATCCGATGAAACTGATTTCAGTCATAACGGTATAAGGATTTTATGTCCTACCGAATGTAAAATCACCGAGGTACTAAACGGTGAATATTCACTGACTCTTACCCATCCGTTTGACGATTTAGGAAACTGGAAATTTCTTATTGAATACAACATTATCAAAGTGCAGGGACAGTTATTCCGTATTTACAGAAAAAGTACGTCAATGTCCTCAGACGGAACAAAGCAGCGTACTGTTGATGCAATGCATATTTTCTATGACCTGAATTTCTATTTTATTCGTTCTACCCAATCGGGTATTTTGAACGGTCCGGATGCGTTGAACTGGATAATGTCCCATACATACGATAAACGTGGTTCATTTACAACCGGCAAGCCGACTGACCGTTTTAAATTTTTCAGTGACCTCAAGGGCGATACATCATACGAAAATATGCCGTTTATGCATTCTGCATATTATGAGGATATGTCCCCCACTAAGGCGTTATTAGGTGCTGATAATTGCTTTATCAATGTCTGGGGAGGTGAAATTATAAGGGACAATTTCAATGTTACAATCAACAAACAGCGTGGTATGTCGAATGCGTTTAATATAAGTTATGGTGTTGACATGACCGAAATTGAAGAAGATGTTGACCTGTCCGATTATTGCGGTGATTTATATTGGGTAGGAAAATATACATACGATCCGCTGAAAAACGGAGAAGAAGTCACGGCACAATATAACGGCATAGTTAGTTTTCATCGTTTTAATTTACCGCCGCTGCCTGTTGCACCTATGAAATCTTATCAGATTTCTCTCACGGAAACGCAAGTAAGGCAGGAACTGGGAAACAAGTTTACTATTGATGACGTCAAATCTCTTTTCAATAAGAAGGTACAGGACTATATGCTGTTAGAATGTTCACCTGTTGTCAATTATCGTGTCACATTTGCGAATTTAGTTGATTTTGATTTGTATAAAGGATTTATTAATTTACAGCGTTGTGAACTGGGTGATATAGGAACTATCTATAATGAAGAACTGGGTATAAATACCATTCAGCAGATAGTTAAGAAAACCGTTGACGGAATCACAGGTGAAGTTGTAAGCATAGAATTAGGTTCATTACGAAAAACAATAACCAGTAAAGGACGAATTAACGGAGGTTATGATTCAGTACGTACAGAATTGATAAAGAATGAAATAGCAGCCAATAACACATGGTACGGTCTAGGAGATGCAGGATACACAATGGAGCAGTTAAACGCTACATGGGACGAACTGGCAGAAAATAATATTATTCATACGGAGGTGGAATAATGGCAGACGGATTAATAAAAATACAGGGCAGTACAAATGTAGGAAAGTGTGTTGATGCAATAAATGATAACTTTGAGTATCTGGACGGGAAAACGCCTGCCGGTGAAGATATTCTGGAACAGGCAAAGGCGTATACCAATTTCAGAGCGGACGCCATTTCAGCGTCCACTAACGAAGCCTTGCAGGCCAGAGTAATGAAAGAAACCGGAAAAGGATTGTCAACCAATGATTATACAAATGCAGAAAAAGTTAAGCTTGAGGGAATCGAGGCAGGAGCTAATAAAACAATAGTTGATTCTGCATGGGATATCAACAGTACAAACCCAGTTCAGAATAAAATGATTATAGCCGCTTTACAATCACAATCAGATGCGTTGAATTCATCATGTAATGCGCTAAATGCTTCTATCCAATCTTTGAATAAAAAAAGCACAGATTTAGATCGTGCGAAGATAAATAAAGAAGAAGGGAAAGGCTTATCCAGTAATGATTATACTGACGAAGAAAAAGCTAAGCTTGCAGGAATAGCCGAGAATGCAAATAATTATGTACACCCTTACGGAACATGTATTACAGATGCCGGGAATCCTGCAAAGTCAGTTACATTGGACGGTTTAAAATTAGCGGTAGGTAAAAAAATTACCGTCATATTTACAAATGCAAATACAGCGGATGCCATAACATTAAATGTTAACGGAACGGGAGCTAAACCGGTATATTATATTGGTACTGCAATGACATACAAGCTTTTAAGGATACCGTCATTAACTGGGGTAGATTTTATTTATGACGGTACAAACTGGGTATATTGCGGACAGCAATCATATGTATCACAAACAAATGCAACAGATAACGCCAATTACCGCTTGCTGTTGTCGTTTACGGGGGATAATGTGCAGGAAAGAGCACCCACTAAAAAATCCGGTAATTTTACCGCAAATCCGTCAACAGGCGTTTTGAGCGCAAAGTATTTTAAGCAGTCTCAGTCAGGAACACTTCTTGCTGAAAACTCAACAGATGAAAACAGTCTGACGGTAACCAATGCTGAGATAGCAAAATATTCA
>OGSD01003578.1_pt1 | contig 11520 bp, 10 predicted proteins | sample 1553571 | NCBI WGS metagenome assembly OGSD01 (sample SAMEA2580072, study PRJEB22360) | human gut metagenome | biome: human gut; feature: human-associated habitat; material: faeces | place: Denmark | collected 2008/2010 | reverse complement strand
ATCCATCAGTCGGTTTTCCAGTCCATTTCGATTCATAATTGTAACACACTGTAAAATACGAATAGGTTGATCCATATTCTTACCTCATTTTTCTTGGGCACCCTTAAAAAGTTTCAGCGTCCTATACAGTTGCTTTCTTTGCTTTGTTACAGTAATTGTACGCAACAATGATTTTCGGCGGCGTTTACCCATTAAAGAGCGAATCCAATAGCGCACTGGAAGATACAGCCAAAATAACGGAAGCAAAAACGGTGCCTTCTTTGTGACAGGAAACTTTCTTCGTGCTAATGAGTTGGTCCTGGCAACAAACACCTGTACCGCCGATGCTGTTCCGCTCTCATCTACAAAAAAGTTGCTGCCCTCTTTTGTATTATTTTTGTTATGAATACTTCCTGCACGAAGAATCTCTTCCATCATCGCCTGAACATCACACTCTCGAACAGACTGAAAGGGCATTCCATATGCAGAATTAAGTCCCAGATAACGTATAGCTGTCCTGGTCAACACACCGGCAAATTTCTTCAGGCCACAGAGCTTCAATTCCGGAAGAATCTGATCTTCAAAATACTCCGGCATTACGCTTGTCAGAAAAACTGCCCAGTCACACAATTGCCGCAGTCCAATGCAACCGGTTGTCATGTGCCGTTCCATGTGAAGAAGTAAACTCAGTGCCTGATGGGAATCTGAAAAACACTGGAAAGTGTAATTTCCGATATGCTTTTGCCGAAGCTGATTTTGCCAGGACTCCATATAGTGTTTTGCTTCTGTTCCAGCACAAGAATCCGGAAATGTGGACACAGCATAATGAAGTTCAACCACAATGCTATTCTTATAGAAGTCAATGTGGTAAGAGTGTGCAAAGGAATCCTCTGGTGCATGGAACCCCTGTGATACCAGTATCTCGGATGCGGGATCGACAAATTGAACTGGAACAAGAAGATCAATATCCCCAAGTGCTCTCGCTGCCGGGTTATAATAGCACGCAGAAAGACTGGTGCCCTTTAACACCACATAGGGAATGCCTCCTTCTTTCAGTAAGTTGACGATTTTGTTCTGCGCTTCCATAAGCAATTCATTATTTATCATCGTCGAAAGCATTTTGCTTCGCCATTTCAACCAGCCCGCAGCAGAAAATTGTTGGCGAATCGAGGTACATCCCTGTAATATGAGAAATAATACCCCCTGTTCTTCTGCTGTAGACAAAATATCCTCCCATTCCTGTTCTGAATATGTATGTTCCGGACTATTTTGCCACAAAACATCAGACAGAATTTTCATAAGTTTTTCATGTACTTCAATCATCTTCTCACCTCGCAGAGTGAGGCCTGATAATCCCTCAAAATGTCCAGGTACTTCTGGACGACAATTTGTCGGTCAAATTCATGTTCCATTTTCAGTCTGCCTGCATGACCAAGTTCTGCCCGTTCTTTCCAGGTAAGATCAAGGAAATCTTCCAAAGCCTGTACAAGTGCATCTTCATCCTTGGTCGGTATCAGATAACCGGTTTTTCCTTCATCCACAGTCTCACGGCAGCCGCTTCGATCTGTTGCAATGACCGGCCGTCCACTTGCCGCTGCTTCCAGCAGAACATTACTCATACCCTCAGGGTAATACGATGGATGCACAACACAGTGCGCCATCCGAAAATAGGGAAGCATGTCTTTCTGTTCTCCATGGTATTTCATATAACCAGCATTTTCAGCCTTTTTGACGGCCTCAAGATACTTGTGATCATCACACCCACCACAGATATGAAACATCACATTTGGATGATTCTGCACGATACGTTTTGCAGCAGAAAGATATAATTCAATTCCCTTTTCCTTAAGCAGACGAGCAACAAAGAGAAAATGAACAACATCACTAGGCAAATAAGGGAGTTCCGAATATGTCTTAAGATTCACACCCGAACCAGGCAGCAGACACACATGCGATTTCTTTGGCATTATATTGTGCTGTTCAAAAAAACGCACATTCTCCTCATTTTGAAAGAAAATGTCATCTGCCCCGCCAACTCCGTATTTATATAAGCGAGTTGCCAGAAATTGCAGTTTCCCAGGATTCTCAACGGGCGTCCCAAGACCAGTGATATTAGGAATATACTTAATCCCCAATACGCGGCAGACAATCCCTGCATATACGTTGGGTTTTATGTTATTTGTGAAAACAACATCTGGTTTTATTGTTCTAAGTATCTGAAAAAACTTACAAAACAGGCTGATATCTTCCAGAGGATTTGTACTTCGTCTGCCTATCGGAATATCATACAACCTGCATCCGATCTGCTCCAATGCTTCTCTATGAGAGAGGAACTGACACAACACAGTTACCTGATGACCTTCTTCGACCAGTTTCATAAGGACTTCCCGACGAAGGTTATAGATGAATGTTGTATCATTTGCAATGAGCGTGATTTTCAACTCCTTATTTCCCCCTTTTCATTTGTAAAATTTTTGAAACCTTCGGCAAACCCATAACCTCCTATAATCTTCGGGACGGTTGAAAGCACAATTTTTACATCTGTCCAGAATCCAACTTCTTCCAGATAACAGACATCCCAGCGAACCTTGTCTGCTGGTGTGATCATGTCACGACCATGGATTTGAGCAAACCCTGTTAAACCCGGACGAATTTTATAAACACCGTATTTCATACGAAGATCATGAATTTCGTGTTCGCCAGAAATCAAGGGTCTTGGGCCAACAATGCTCATATCACCCTTAAGCACATTGATCAGCTGAGGCAGTTCATCAATAGATAATCTGCGCAAAATATGTCCAACGCGCGTTATGTATCGGTTTGGATCATCGACTTCGCTTGTTGACATATATTTGGGTGTATCCCGCCGCATAGTACGCAACTTATAGAGTTTGAAGCAGCGGCCTCTCATCCCAACACGGTACTGAGTAAACATAACATCACCCGGATCGTCAATATACACAATCAGGATAACAATCAGCATTGGGAGCGCAATAATGAGCAATGTGGCCAAAGCAAGAATAATGTCTATCATTCTCTTAAACACCAAATACTGTCGATTCATAATGCCGACAGATTGAATATCTCTTACTGCATTTTCAGCAACAGAGTTAACGCCATTTGTACAGACAGTTTTTTTAAGGAATTTCGGAGAAATGTCCAGTTTATTTTCAAGTTCTACCATAGTTTCAAGTTCTACCATAGTTATGTCTCCCGTCTTTACTGAATTACAATTACATTCTGACAAAAGTGTGGTGATTACACATATGCTTCTGCGGCATATACTGCTCCTCATTGATGAGCTTACTTTCGGGTCGATCAGTCAATATAAAGTAATCTGCTAAAGTAACCCTCAGAATGAGAAGCAAGTTCCCACAGTGTTCCAGTTTCTGTAATCTTACCGTTTTCCAATACCAGTCCGTACTTTGCAGTACGGACTGTGGCTAGCCGATGGGCAATAATCAGAATCGTTACCTGCTCATCCAAATCTCTGATTGCATTTCGGACTGCCATTTCACTTTCATAGTCCATTGCGCTGGTGGCTTCATCCATGACAATCAGTCTCGGATTTCCCAGCAATACTCTGGCCAGCACGATCCGCTGCCGTTCACCGCCGGAAAGACGAATTCCGCCATCTCCCAAAACCGTATCCATTCCCTGGGGCAGGTTTTTCACCACATTCCATATATATGCCTTTTTTAAGGCCTTTTCCATTTCCATCTGTGTTGCCGCCGGATGAAATCGTTGAAGATTTTCCCTTACTGTGGCATTCAGGATTAATGGTTCCTGTGGAATATATCCCAGATTGTGCCGCCAACTGGATAAATTTCCAACAGACAGTTTGATGCCGTCAATCAGGATTTCTCCGGAAGTCGGCTCCAGAAACCCCATCAACAAATCTGCGATAGTAGTTTTTCCCGCACCACTTCGCCCCATCAATGCCGTAATGCTTCCCTTTTTCAGAGTGAAGTTCACATCTTGCAGAACCAATTCTCCACTTCCCTGATAGGCGAAGCACACATTTCGAAATTCAATTTCTTTCTCGAATTGAACGGGTAGCATCTGCTCCTGTCCGGATTTCTCCGCAGAGAAAGTCTGAAGCGCTTCCATCAGTTTTTCATAAGCAGGAACTGTCGTTTGAATGGTTGTGATCCTGTTGATAAATCCACTAAATACAGGCCACAGCCGGGTAAATACATATACCAGTACCATCAGACGTGCTATATCCATATGAAAAAGCAATACACAGATCAGAAAAATTACTGCGATCATGCCTGCCGCAGCAACAGAATACAACATTGATGGGAACGCCTGTTGGCGCATAAATTTCAGCTTTGCCTCTTTAGCTGAATGGCTGATTTCTTCAAAAAAGTCCTCGTGTTCTTTTTGCACGCCATAGCTTCGTACTTCCTTTATGCTACGCAACTGACTGTACAGTTCATAATACATTTCCCTGTTGATCCGTATCATTTCATCGCCATAATGTTTGGATTCTTTCATCAAATACCGAAACACCCATGCGAAGCTGCAGCCCAAAATCAACACCAAAACTGTTACCGGCAGGCTCAGCCATAACGCGATTCCCAGGGATACAAATGCAGTAAAGACCGACGAGAGCAGTGTGATAAGCATTGACATGCCCTGGCTTACCTGCGAACACTGTACCGTAAACAGATCAATAGTATCTGTCTGCTTTACAGCGGCAAGCTGCTCCCATTTGGCTGTGGAAACCATATGGTAAAGTTCCTGCCGAAGAGTCAATGAATATTCTTCAAGAAATTCACTCTGCCGAATCTTCAATAACCACTCAAAATATGCCTTCAGTACTATGAGCATAAAATAGATACCAATTATGACAACAATCTGTACGACTGATGACAGACCTTGCAGCGGAATCGTTAACAGTTTCAGTGCCGATACTGAACCTGTGGATACCTCCAGCATCCCCAGCATCGGCACTAGCATTACAATGGAAATACCACTGGTAAGCGATACGGCAATACTTAGCAGCAATATCATCACGAAACCACGGCGATCCCGTATCCAGATATCCCGCAACATATTTAACATATCAAATCACTTCTCCAAAACACCCATTTTATCTAGCTTGTTCAATAGTACATCCAAATCTGTGGAGGCAGTTGATTCATCCACATTGTATTCATTCAGTACAGCAGTCAGCAAATCATCTCGGCACACAGGGTTCTCCAAAAGTTTGTAAATAAATGCAGATACTTCATTCAGAACGACTGAGCCATCGAATTTTGCAATATTGTCACCGGTGGGCATCACAATATATTCGTCCATTACATTACGCAGGACAAAACCTTTTTTAATTTTCATATCCTTTGCTTCCTCTCGTATCAATTCCGGATGATTAATCAAAATATCATAAACCATCCGGGCAGAATCTTCATCTGGGCCGCAGAAAACACGGTACACCGGTGTCTTTCTGATCAATGCACTGACATTTGCCATTGCCATAAAAGCTGCATCCGTGTCCCACATGGGTACAAATGACTGCTGAACAATCAGCTTTCTGGCCTGCTCTCTGCTAAGTCTGCGAAGATAATTGGATGATGAGCGCCGAACTTCAAGAATGCACCGCAGGGGCTTTTCTACATCCCGGAAAATCTGTTCCTTGCCGTCCCATGGAACACCACAGGCCATGCTTCCCGTATTTTCAATTCGTACAGCAGGACGATCACCACTGATTAGTTCCGCACCCAATGCATTCATCCACGCAAAGGCTCTGGTAGATTTTCCTATTCCGGAAGGTCCGGTGAATGCCACAGCAAAACCATTAAGTTCAATACAGGCCGCATGAAGAGAAACGATTTTTTTATAACAGAACCGGCATTCAAAAGCAGTGCGAAACAGAAATCTCATGGCTGTTCCACCAGTCTCCTCCTTTGTCAATGCCGCTGCATAACCTTCAATCTGCTGATAGTCAGAAGTCGCTGTTACACAGGGAATCTCCTTCCCACTGTTGCCGCAATACAGCCACTTTCCATCGGACGTACTGTATATCCGTACTTCTGACAGATTTGTTGCGATTTCTCTCAAATCTCGGAAGTTCTTTAATACCTGCTCCGCAGGATATATTTTTTTGGATTTCTCGATTTCTTTATAAAGTGTCATATCTAACCTAAGTGTTCATGATGTCTATTACCATCCTCGCAGGAATAAAAACCAATATTAATCCAAACATCTGTACAGCCCTGACTGGCGGCAACAACCTGATCGCGGTAATTGAACATGATCTTCTCAGCTTCAGGAGTTTCGTAATTTTTCTTTGTACTATTTTCCATGATAATATCCTCCAATAGATAAATTTGAATTATTTATGATTCAGGGAACATAGTCCCTCAGTAACCATCCGTTTTCCCATGGCACAGATTGCCGGACTGGCATGTCCTGGATCTGCTCCGGCAGCATGTGCCGCTACACAATGCATACATACCCCATGATAAGCGCAGTCTTCGCATTCCTCTGGCAAAGGATAATGGGTCGCAGTATGATTCGTTCTTTTCCATGCCTCACGGAAGCCCAAAGATACGACATTTTCTCCCTCGCAGGGGAAATTGTTGCATGGGCGCATATTCCCTTTCCAGTCGATGGCAAAGCTGCTTCTTCCGGCTCCGCAGGTGACACCAGACGCCGGATTTCCCGGTTTGCCGCCTGTATCCGGCAAACTTTCCGGATTTCCCTCCCGGAACAATTCCCTGCCTTTTAGCTGAGAACGCAACTTAAGTATGGCAATGTAAGTGTCCATATCTGCATCTGCCTGTTCTCTGCCTGTTTCCGGCCGGGGAGGCAAAATACTTGCATTGATTGAAAATGGCAGATCTTCTTTATCAAGCAGACGCAGAATCTGTTCAGCATCCGTCATATAGCTGCTGGGCGTAACGGCAATAGTAATCGGAAGATCAGCCGCCTTTATCCTGCGTATATTTTCCATTACCCGTGAAAAGACTCGCATCCCTGTGACCTGTTGGTATGTATCTTCTTCAGCTCCATACAGGGATACCTGTATCATTGCCGGGGGTGCATTCTGCAAAAAAGCTGTCATATCTTTGTCAAGAAGCACCCCATTTGTCAGGATTACAGTTTCAATGCCCATATTCCGAAGGAAGAGATATAACTCCCGGAATCCGGGGTAAGTCAGGCACTCACCGCCTGTCAGCCGGGCATACATCATACCTTCATCAATGGCCTGCTGCATAATCTGCTTCCACTGGTCTGCTGGTAGAAGCTGTGTCCTCTGCATTTGAGCTTTATTCAGATGAACATAACACATTTTGCAATCCAGATTACACAAGGGGGTTAGCTCAAAAGTGCCGGAAATTGGGATTCTCCTGTCTCGTGCCTTGAAGTTTAAATAATTCCGCACTGTCTCATATCGTCTGTAATCATTCACACCTTTGGCATTCAACTGTGTAATCAGCTGACTCAGTTTTTCCGGTTTTGTATCAGTATTCACGGTTCTCACCTCCTGAAGCATATTAACAGAAACGATTTTTATAGTGTCTGCGAACGATATTTTTGAGTTGAATAAAGCATTTTCTAAATGGAAATACTGCCATCCAGACCCTGCCCCACAAACGGGCAGCCGTTGTATCAAGTCTGTGTCTGACATTGTTGCGACTGTAAAGAACTGCCTGCCCCAGAACACAGTCCTGAGCAATCCACGGATCCGGGATTACGCAATTGTCGCCTAAGGTACGAATCTCTGTTCCGTTAATTTTCCAAACCCGATGCACGACATATCGTTCTGCACCAATAACCACCAGCACCACATCTCCAATCCGCGCAGGACGCTGTAAAGCAGCAATGGTAACCGGATCCTTTCCACACCGAATCAGCGGCATCATGCTGTTACCTTCCAGACGAATCGTAACTGGCGGTGCAGAACCTTCCCTGGCCAGGACATACCACGCATTGATTCCAATCGTACGCATTTGCCTGCAATCTGTCATGCCAATTTACCTCCAAAAGTCATTGATTTCTGTGCATATGTCACATCTGTATGAAAGGTACTTGCTTCATTGTTTTTTTCCTTTGTTTTTGTAGTAACGCTTATTATAGTAACTGGCATAACGCCTTGAGCTATAATAATAATACCGGTTACTTATACTGCTGAACTTTACGCCATTGAAAACAGCCCCCAACACTTTACATCCTGTCTGTCTGATACTCTCAACTGCATCTTTAATTTCCTGCTGCTTCCCCTTACAGTAACCAACTATTATTAGGGCACCATCACAGAATTTCGCCAGAGCGACGGCGTCCGCCAGCATCCCTACAGGGGGCGTATCTATCAACACGACATCAAATTGTCCTGCAAGCTGCTCGATCAGATCACCCATAGCCTGGGTATCCAAAAGCTGAAGCGGATTAGGAGCTTCATGTCCAGCAGGAATCATGTATGTATCCGGCCAGTCCGTCTGATAAATGGCTTCTTTCAGACTACAAATACCAGACAGATATTCGGACAAACCATAATGATTTTGTGTGCTGTATCTCAACCGATAGTCGCTTTGAATCCCTGATGCCCTCAAATCCGTATCTACCAAAACCGTCCTTTTTCCGAGCATAGAAAATGTATGCAGAAGATTCATAGAAATATATGACTTTCCCTCTCCGGCGTAACGGCTGGTAACCATGATTTTGCGAATATCTTTGCCGCAGTAGGACAAATTCGTGCAAAGGGTATTCATCGCCTCTTTGCACACATAATCCAATTGCTGAGAGTTTAAAATTTCCAGATAATTATCGCTTCTCTCAGGTTTCTTTGCGGATGTTTTCTCTTTTTCCGGTATAAACTTCCCTACATGGCGCCTGTTTTTATTAGCAGGAAATACTGACAGTGTAGGAATACCGCCGTATTGCTGTATCGCTTCCGGAGAACGAGGGCGACTGTCCAGCACAAACAAAATCGCAAGAATTGCAACTGTCAGCACGCCACCACCAACGAAACCAATGACAGCACTGACCCCTACGCTTGCACCAGAACCGACACTAGGCTCCTGGGCAACAGAAAAATCGCTGGGTTCAACACCTTCCATGGTATTGGTGATGAATTCTTTTGCTGCTTTTGCATAGGCATTAGCAATATCCGCAGCCATTTTTGCATCTGGATGTGTAACAGTAATATAAAGAATACGGGTATTTTCCGGGTTGCTGATGGTCAGCATTGATTGCATTTGCTGATACGAATAAGGAAGATCTAATTCCTCAATCACCGTTTCATGAACTTCCCATGTTTTAAAAACTTCCTGATAGTCTAATGTCAGTGCAGTTCCCAATTGGAGGTCTTCCATCTTGACACCAGAACTGTCCCTGTTCACAATATAAAGTTTTGATGTTGCGCTATAGGTCGTCACACTGTTTTCAGCGACTATACCCATGAGTATTCCGCAAATAGCAGCGCCCACCAACACAATCCAGAATCTTTCCAGAATGCGAAAAAACATTTCCTTCAGATCGACAGTTTTAGACTTCATCTTGCTATTTCTATATTCCCTACTCTCGCCAGATATCTGACCTGATGCCTTAAGCGTTTGCAGTACAGTGTCCGTAACCGTGCTGATAAATTCATGGTTCTGATCCTGTGCATCCGTTGACTGATTTTCATTGATCATCTGTTTTCTCTCCAGTTTAACAATAGATTTTGGTGGTGTTCTCATGTCATTTTAGTGATGTTCTTATGTCATTTTAATCGACAGAAAGTAAAGTCTGCAATCATTTTGGTTCAAGTGGTCAAAAAATGACACAAGTGGTAACATTTTGGTATAAAAACGCTTTGATTTTCACATTTGAATTGCTATAATATAAAAAGACTGATAAAAAGAAGCGGGGATCTTATTTTGAAAATTGCAATCGTCGAAGACGACTTACAGATGTATGAGCGTCTGCAAACATATTTATCCGAATTACTCGGTTCATCTGCAGAGTGTATCTATTTTCCAAGCGGAGAAATTTTTCTGAAAGCTTGGCGCAAAGGAACTTTTAATCTGATTATTCTAGATATATTTATGGACAGGTTTACCGGAATAGATGTAGCAAAAGAAATACGCAAGACCGACCAGAAAGTATACCTTGCGTTCAGTACAACCAGCAACGAGTTTGCCAGTGAGAGCTACGAAGTAAACGCCTGCTACTATCTGCATAAGCCCTTCGGAAAAGAACAGATAAAGGCTATGCTAGACCGTATCGATCTTGTACAGCTCGAGAAGTTGCGTGCCGTGCAGTTACCTGACGGTACAAGTTGCGTTTTACGCGATATCATTTATGTGGATTATGCTGCACATTACACAACCTTGCATTGCAAATATGGCAGAAGCATAAGCGTTCGGTCAAATTTCTCGGAGATTGAAAACTTGTTATCTCCCTACCCATATTTTTTCACCTCATCAAAATGGATAATCGTCAATTTTTACGAGGTTGCTGTTCAAAATCCAGACACCTTTACCATGTGTGATGGCAGTCTCCTTCCAATCAGTCGCCGTAAAGCCAAAGATGTGAAAGAAGCTTATTCATCGTTTCTTTTTGCACAGTTGCGAAAGTGAGGAAAGGAGTAATAAATGCCATCTTTTTTTCGTATCATTGAAGTCACCGTATATTCGCTGCTGAATTTTCTTCCGTTTCTTGTATTAGCACTTTACCCGTTTCAACGCAATCTGCGTTTTTCAAAAATCATTACCGGAATGCTGATCGTGTTGCTCACAATCATTCAGGTACTGCTCGGCGCATGGGTCGTCTTTGTACCCGGAAACCACACTGCAGCAGCAAGCGTAGTCAGCACAATCCTTTATATCGCATTCTATTTTATGGCTGTCAAAGATCATTTTGGTAAGATTCTTTTTACCCTGCTGATGATCTCCAACCTTGCAAATCTGACCGTTGTCTCAGCGAAATGTCTGGAAGGATTTTTCTTTCCAGTCCTGGCAACGCAGGATTACCGTTGGTCATCCTCTCTGATGTTCTTTGCTGTGGAAATATGTCTTTCTGTTCCTGTTCTTTTATATATGAAAACGGTCTTCGTACCGGCTGTAAAAAGCGAATCGTCCGGTTCGGAATGGCGGTATTTATGGCTAATCCCTGTAATCTTCTATTTGATATGGTACTATATGCTCTATGAAAATCCTTCCCATTCCAGCTTGGAAACTGCACTTCAACCGAAAAACACTCTCTTTCTTTTTGCCGTCAACATAGGAGCATTTCTGATTTACTATATAATCGCACAATTGATTCTGGAGCAAAACAAATCTATGGAATTACGTGAGAAGAACCATCAGCTTATAATGCAGGCAATACAATATAAAAATCTGCAGGAAAAAATCACCGATGCCCGCCGTGCAAGGCATGATGTGCGTCATCATATTGCACTCATACAAGAATATCTGAGTGAAGGAAAACTTGACGCGCTGCATGATTATCTTGATAAGTACAACAAAAGCCTTCCGGATGACTCCCTTGTCCGTTTTTGCGAAAATACTGCCGCAAACGCTATATTGCGCTACTTTGCTCAGCAGGCTA
>OGSD01003567.1_pt1 | contig 11537 bp, 8 predicted proteins | sample 1553571 | NCBI WGS metagenome assembly OGSD01 (sample SAMEA2580072, study PRJEB22360) | human gut metagenome | biome: human gut; feature: human-associated habitat; material: faeces | place: Denmark | collected 2008/2010 | reverse complement strand
TTACAATAGTTTTCAAATTTATTTTGAATAATTGTTTTGTATTTATAAATATGTGCTTATATTTGCAAAATAGCACTAAGCGAAAATAAGCGACTTACTAATTCTTATAATAATAAAGAGTGTTTATGAAAAGAAAATTAATGCTGTTATTGGCCTGCTTGCTGGCAAGCATAGGTCTAGTGATTGCCCAAACACCTAAAAAGGTGACAGGTGTCGTCATTTCTGAGGAAGATGATCAGCCTGTTGTGGGAGCATCCGTATTAGTGAAAGGTACAACGATGGGAACAGTCACCGATATCGATGGTAAGTTTACCATAAACGATGTACCAAGTTCTGCTAGAACTTTGAAAATTAGCTACATTGGAATGAAAACTCAGGAGATTCCTATCAAAACAGGAACAATAAGAATTCTGATGAAACCAGATGCAGAAGTTCTGGAGGAAGTAGTGGTAACCGGCATGCAAAAAATGGACAAACGCCTTTTTACTGGTGCAACTCAACAATTAACAGCTGATAATGTAAAATTGGATGGTCTCCCTGATATTAGCCGTGGACTTGAAGGCCGTGCTGCGGGTGTGTCAGTCCAGAACGTATCCGGTACGTTTGGTACTGCTCCTAAAATTCGTGTACGTGGTGCTACCTCCATTTATGGTAGCTCCAAACCATTATGGGTAGTGGATGGAGTTATAATGGAAGACGCTGTAGAAGTCAGCGCTGATCAACTATCTTCTGGTGATGCTGAAACTCTGATTAGTTCGGCTATTGCTGGTTTAAATTCCGATGATATTGAGAGCTTTCAGATTTTGAAAGACGGTTCAGCAACCTCAATCTATGGTGCACGTGCAATGGCAGGTGTAATCGTTGTTACTACAAAGAAAGGTAAAGCCGGAGTCAGTAGAATAAGCTATACCGGTGAATTTACTACCCGTTTAGTACCAAGCTACAATGACTTTAACATCATGAACTCGCAAGATCAGATGGGAGTATACAAAGAAATGCAACAGAAAGGCTGGTTAAATTTCGCTGAAACCTCCCGAACTGCAGAAAGTGGTGTATACGGAAAGATGTATCAGTTAATTAACACATACGATCCTACTACCGGACAATATGCGTTATTAAATACTGACGAAGCTAAAAATGCCTATCTACGTGAAGCTGAAATGAGAAATACCGATTGGTTTGACACACTTTTCTCTCCCAGTCTAAGTCAGAATCATTCTGTAAGTCTTAGCTCTGGTACAGAAAAGTCATCGTTCTATGCTTCTTTAAGTGCTATGCACGATCCGGGATGGTACAAGCAAAGTGGAGTTGATCGCTATACAGCCAACTTAAATATGAATCATAATATCTTAAAGAACCTAAGCATAAACTTGATATCAAGTGCTTCTTATCGTAAGCAAAAAGCACCGGGAACTTTAGGACAAGACATTGACCTAGTAAACGGTCAGGTAAAACGTGAATTTGACATCAACCCCTATTCATATGCATTGAATACTTCACGTACATTAGACCCAAACACTTATTACACCAGCAACTATGCTGATTTCAACATTCTGAACGAATTGGACAACAATTACATGGAACTGAACATTGCAGATTTAAAGTTCCAAGGCGAGTTGAAATGGAAACCAATTACCGGATTAGAGCTAAGCGCTTTGGGAGCCGTGAAGTATCAATCAACTTCACAGGAGCACAACATTAAAGACCAGTCAAACCAGGCATCGGCTTATCGTGCAGGTCTAGATGACAAGACAATTATGGACCGCAATCCATTTCTTTATAAGAACCCAGATAATCCATATGCACTACCGATCTCTATCTTACCGGAAGGTGGTATTTATCAACGTAGAGACTATAAGATGCTAGGTTATGACTTCCGAGCTACAGCTAGTTGGAACCACGTATTTAATGATATACATATCACTAACTTCTTTGCAGGAACAGAAATCAACTCTACAGACCGATCAAAGAATTACTATCAAGGGTGGGGTATGCAATACTCAATGGGCGAAATACCCTACTATGTATATGAATTCTTCAAAAAAGGTATCGAAGACGGCAATAATTACTACTCATTGAGTCAGACCCGTAGCCGTAGTGCCGCCTTCTTCGCCAATGCTACCTACTCTTATAAAGGTCGTTATACTGTGAATGGAACAGCCCGCTACGAAGGTACCAACCGTATGGGTAAGAGCCGCTCGGCACGTTGGTTACCTACATGGAACGTATCAGGAGCATGGAATGCCCACGAAGAAAAATTCTTCAGCAATTTAACTTCTGTTCTTTCACACTTTACACTGAAAGCATCTTATTCGTTAACAGCCGACCGCGGTCCGGCAGACGTAACGAACTCACAGGCTATTATAACCAGCTATAGTCCTTATCGACCATTTACTTCTATCCAGGAGTCCGGATTGTATATTAAGGAACTAGAAAATAGCGAATTAACTTATGAAAAGAAGCACGAGTTGAATATTGGTGCCGACATGGGCTTCTTGAATAACCGCATTAATTTAACTGGTACAAACGTAACAACTACGACTTGATTGGTATCGTTAATACACAAGGCGCAGGTGGACAGATCCTGAAGTATGCAAATATCGCTTCAATGAAATCACATGGTATTGAATTCACTTTATCAACCAAGAATATTAAAACAAAAGATTTCAACTGGAACACCGACTTTATATTCTCTAATGCAAAAAATGAAGTCACTGATTTGAAACAAAATGCGAATGTGATGGAGCTTATTTCCGGTAATGGATTCGCTAAACAAGGCTATCCGGTTCGTGGGCTATTCTCTATCCCATTTGTAGGTCTCGACAAAGATGGTATTCCAGTCATTATAAATGAAAAGGGCGAAGCGACTAGTACCGATATAAATTTCCAGGAACGCCAAAATACTGGTTTCCTGAAGTATGAAGGTCCGACTGATCCTACCATTACAGGTAGTTTGGGTAATATGTTCTCATACAAAGGTTTCCGTTTGAATTTATTTATCACTTATTCATTTGGAAATGTTATCCGTTTAAATCCCGTATTCAAAGCATATTATTCGGATCTAACGGCAATGACTCGTGAATTTAAAAATCGATGGACACTCCCCGGAGACGAAGCAAAGACTAATGTTCCTGCTATTTTGAGCAAACGTATGTACGACAGCAATGAAGACTTGAAGTATGCCTACAACGCTTACAATTATTCAACAGAACGCATTGCAAAGGGGGATTTTATCCGTCTGAAAGAAATCTCACTGGCTTATGACTTCCCCAAAGCATGGATCAACCCATTGAAGTTAACAGACCTCTCGCTGAAAGTCCAAGCCACCAACCTTTTCTTAATCTATGCGGATGATAAGCTAAATGGTCAGGACCCGGAATTCTTTAATGCAGGTGGTGTTGCCTCACCGGTTCCCCGCCAATTTACTATTACTTTAAGACTGGGGTTATAATTTAAAATAAGAACGAATATGAAGAAATACATAATAATGGCCAGTGTGGCCGCGCTCGCAATAGGGCTCTCATCGTGTTCTAATTTCTTAGATGAGCTTCCCGACAATCGTACCGAGCTGAATGAAAACAATGTTGGCAAAATATTACTTTCCGCCTATCCTACTACAGCAATCTGTGAGATGGGGGAAATGTCATCAGACAATACTGATGCTTATCCGAATCGCTTTTCTTCTTTCAACCGTTTGCAAGAAGATCTCTATAAGTGGGCAGACTCTGCAGAACAAGATCAGGACTCTCCCCATGCACTTTGGGAATCTTGCTATATGGCAATCTCTGCCTGCAACGAGGTTTTGAAAGTGATTGAAGACGCAGGAAATCCAGCTTCTCTTAGCGCTGAAAAGGGAGAAGCCCTAGTATGTCGCGCCTATGCTCATTTTTTACTTGCCAATATATTTTGTAACGCTTATAGCAGCCAAGCAAGTTCAGACTTGGGTATCCCCTACATGAAAACGATAGAGACAACCGTAAGCCCTGATTATCAACGCGGAACTCTAGAGGAGGTATACCAAAATATTGAGAAAGATCTATTGGAAGGTCTAGATCTGGTTACTGATATTTATGCAGTCCCCAAATATCACTTTACAAAGAAAGCAGCTCAAGCTTTTGCTGCACGCTTTTACTTGTACTATGTAAAATCGGATAAATCCAATTATACTAAGGTGATCGATTACGCAACAAAAGTATTAGGAAGCAATCCAGCCACCTCTGTACGCGACTGGAAATCTTTGGGTGCACTAGACATAAATGGCAGTGTTCAGCCAAATGCTTATGTAGATGCAACGAATGGCGCTAACTTATTATTGGTCAGTGCAGGTTCTTATTGGGGATATGTTCATGCACCTTATGGACTAGGCGAAAGATACGCCCATGGACCGAAAGTAGGCAATGAGACATGCAATTCTGTTGGTCCTTGGGGAAGTGACTATTACATGGGTGTTTGGAGCAACTCAAGTGCACTGCCGACCAAAATCGTTGTTATGAAAATAACTCAATATAAAGAAGTGGTTGACGCAGTAGCCGGAACAATCAACGGACACATGATCAATGCAGCATTTACTACAGATGAAACATTACTCTGTCGTGCAGAAGCTTATGCGATGAAAGAAATGTATCCACAGGCAATTGCTGATTTAAATATATGGCGAGAAGCATACACACGTTCTACTACCCCGCTTACCACAGAATCTATAAACGATTTCTACGGAAGCATGGAATATTACACTCCTACTGAATCTACAGTTAAGAAAAAATTGAATCCCGACTTTACTATAACAAATGAAACACAGGAAAATGTAATCCACTGCATACTTCATGCACGACGTTTAACAACTTTACATGAAGGGTTACGCTGGCAGGATATTAAACGCTACGGTATTACTATCTATCGTCGTTTAATGAATGATAATGGTACTATTACCGTCACAGATAAGCTGGAACCCAATGATCCTCGTCGAGCAATACAGATACCGAGCGATGTTATTTCAGCCGGATTAAAACCAAACCCTAGAACTAAATAAAAATCGATAAGTTATGAAAAAATATATAATATATACATTGATCGTTACTATAGCCGTTTTTTTAGGCTCATGTAATAAAGATGATATTGATACCAAACGCAGTATATTTGATCCTACTGAAGTTTATGAGCCCAACGAGTTTGACAAATGGCTACTTGACAACTATGTTTACACTTATAATATCCAGGTGAAATATCGTCTGGATGACAATGAAACGGATGTAGAATATCATCTGGTTCCAGCCAAGTATGACAACGCAATTACATTGGCTAAGATTGTAAAATTTGTATGGATGGAAGCTTATGACGAAATATGGGGAATTGACATGACCCGTACGTATGTCCCTAAACTACTCCAATTCATTGGAAATGTTGCTTATACCGAGTCAGGTATGATCCTCGGACAAGCCGAAGGAGGAATGAAAGTAACCCTGTTTCGTGTAAATGAAATAGATAAAAACAATCTCAGTGTAGCTCAATTAAATGAGTACTATTTCAAGACAATGCATCATGAATTTACACATATTCTTAATCAGAAAAAAGCCTATGATACATCATACGATCGTATATCGGAATCCGACTACGTAGGTTCAAGCTGGTATAGGGTATCTGAGTCGGTTGCTCTGCAAAAAGGATTTATCTCTCCTTATGCAATGGACCGTGCTACGGAAGATTTTGCGGAGATGGTTGCTATTTATGTCACCAATGACGCTAGTACTTGGGAAGATATGCTAGCAAGTGCCGGCACAACAGGAAGACCGATCATAGAAAAGAAATTTGAGATTGTATTTGATTACATGCTCAATTCCTGGGGACTTGATTTAGACAAATTGCGCGAAATTGTTTTGCGCCGGCAAAGTGAAATTACCGAATTAGATTTAAGTACGCTTTAATAATTGTAGGATATGAGAAAGATTAAAATATATGGCTTACTGACTTGCGTTTGCCTGATGATGCAATCGTGTCTGTTTAATGAAGATGATATCTTTGATGAATCTTCTGCACAACGGGCTATAGCCTCCGTCAACGAATGTCAGGAGATTTTAAAGGGCGCAGCCAATGGGTGGTTACTCGAGTATTATACAGGAGAAGACGGAGAATATGGTGGCTTCAATGTTTTGGCACGATTTGATGGCAATAATGTAATTATGGCTGCAGATTTCGCTACAGATAATTACGAAATTGGAGAAGAATCTACTTCCTTGTATAAAGTTGAATCATACCAGGGAACAGAATTAAGTTTTGATTCATACAATGAATTAATTCACGAATTCTGTGAACCGAGTGGTTATAATTCACCAGGATATGCCGGAGATTATGAGTTCGTCTTCAGAAGCGTTTCAAAAGAAAAGATCGTACTGACTGGGAAAAAACATGGAGTAACGTTGATCATGACACCTCTGCCTGCTGAAACAAATTGGCAAGAGAAACTGACCAATATTGCCAATGTCGTTTCACAGGCTTCATATGTAACCTATAAGTTAATTGTGAATGGTCAGGAAATAACTAAAATGGGACAGGAAGAGCATGCCTTCTCAGTTACCAAAGTAGACGAAACCGGTGAAACAACCGTAAGTCTATATCCGTTCATATATACAGAGGAAGGCATTAAAATGTATGAACCATTAGTAGTTAATGGAGTAGAAATAAACAACTTCAAATGGGATAATGAAAACCTTACATATATTTGTACAGATACAGGTGTAGATGCAAAAATAGAATTCTATTGTCCGGAAGGATATCTCAACTATTTAGGCAACTATATACTACAATTAGCAAATGGGCAACGTATACAACTTGAGCTCAAACAAAAAATGATAGGAAAATCATTTGCAATGAATTTTGCTTTGAGTGGTACTCCTATTGAATTTGTCTATAACTATAATATGACAACAGACTGTATTGATGTACCTTCTCAGACAGTTGGCGTATATCAAGGTTACAACGTATTATTATATCCAGGAATTCCCGGAGGCAATTTCTATGCAGATGACTCAGCTGTATTCCAAGGACGTATTGCAAATACAGATCCGCTTACAATTAAGTTCACTTATGTAAACAATCCTATTTGCACCCTTATGTTGCTGGTATATCAAAAAACAGACGGTTGGTATGGATTCTCTACAATGTTCCAAGATGTAACATTGATAAAAGTTGATTAATTAACAAACAGCATATTATGAAGAAAATAACAAGCATATTTGCATTATTATTATGCGTATTCGTCTTCTCATGTAGTAACGACGACGATAAAGAAACATCTTCTTTGCAGATTGTTAGCTCAAATGTCACATTTGAATCTGCTGGAGGAACCGGTACAATAAAAGTTAACGCAATAAGTGAAATTACTGCTACCTCCAATAAAGATTGGTGTACCGTAAGCGTGAATGGAGATATTATAAATGTTTCTGTCATTGAAAATAATGATATGTCCGGACGTACGGCAGCAGTAACCATAACAGATGGTGAAGCATCCACTTTGGTTCCTGTTTCACAGGGTGGCTGTGTTATTCTGTATAATAAATCAGAATTGGGGCATGCTTTTACTTATGCCGGTGGTTCTGCTACAGTATCTTTCTCAACCACAGCATCTTATTCAATAGAAGTACCCGCCGAAGCCCAAAGTTGGTTATCATACACACTTGACGAAGAAAACAGAACTATAACATTTAATGTTGCTGCGAGTGCTGATAAAACCCCACGAGGAGCGGCAGTTAAAGTTACCGCAGGTAAAAAAACGATTTACTATCATCTTGGAGAGTATGAATTGAAAGACATCGCAGGCAAATGGAGAGTATCCTTTGTTGATGGAGATGATAGTACTCTAGCTGGAGAAATAGAAGTAGTTCAGGATGAAGAGGAACCTACCATCTTCTACTTGTCAGGTATTTCCAATTTCTTTGACCTACCGTTAATCTATAATGGAGAGGCCTTACTCACAATGGGAGGTCTTAATTTAGGAACATACGCTGGGAGATATAACATCTATACAGTAACATTGTCTGAAGGTGGATATGTCAGTTGGGATATGTCAACGCAATATGTTGCTTATCCGTCATCCATCAATGGCAAATTTGCATTGGTATTTGGTGATAATGGTTCCTGGGATGGAGACGTAGTCAATGGCATTGCCTACTGGGCATTCTCCGGTGCTGCGGGAACAGGAAGTGCAGGATGGTTGGAGAAATTCAACGCTCTTACACTAAGCAAATAAGACGGCAAGCGTGCTTAGCTAAGTCTGTCTCTCTAACATGTATAAGATTTAGCTTTACATTAATTATTCATATAAAGGGTGTTCAACATTGGACACCCTTTACATTATCCTTTTCCATATAAAAAGCAATACAAAAGATGATGTTATTATTAAATTAATTCGTATCTTTCGGACACACAAAAAAGTTAAACCAACAATCACACATATGAAAATGATTCTTTTCCGACTAATATGTTTAAAGACATGCCTACTATTAATCCCTGTACTTTACGCACAAAACAACTATCGTCCGGGATTTATCATCACTGTTCAGAAAGACACAATATATGGAGAAATCGACTACCGTACAGATAAGATGAATGCTAAACGCTGCGTCTTTCAATCACAAGGTAATGATACCGAACCAGTAACCTATCATCCTTTCGAAATCTTGGGATACCGTTTTACAGACGACGGTAAATACTATGTCTCCAAGAACATAGAATTGAAATACGGTGTCTCTACCCCCGTCTTTCTCGAATATTTGCTACAAGGAATGAAAAGCTTGTACTACTATGAGACAGAAGATAACATACCAATCTATTTTGTTGAAGATAATAATACCCTTGTAAAAATAGATGCGCCCAAACTGTCCAAGCAGTCTACCAATATACAGTTTAAAGGCCAGACTGACCGATATATTCCCCTTCTTCATTACGCATTCAAAGACTGCCCAAGCCTGGCTCCCCAAATAGACCGGGCCCGTTTCAGCCGAAAGGAGATAATAAAAATCACAAAAGAATATCATTATGCAATGTGTACCAGCAATGAAGATTGCATTGAATTTGAAGCAAAAGAAGATAAACGTTCAATACAGTTAGATATAACTCCTTATGTAGGAGTTATTCAATATAATGTACCATCGGGTAGTCCGATCGGGCTCTATAGCTCACCCGAACTATCTTACCTGGCAGGAGTCACTTTAGCTATCAGCAATAGACGGTGGATGAGTTCGCTCAGTGGTTGTTTTGATGTGTCTTTTTCCCGCATAACATCCTCTGCAAGATCATTGAATAATGAAAATTCATCCACTATATTTAAACATAGCGGAACAATGTTTTCGGGTAAGTTAGGAATACGCTATACCTATCCGAAAGGAATGGCGCGACCATTTGTTGAGCTTGGAGCAGACTTCAGTGGAATGATCAATGCCAAGATAAAGATAAATGATAAGAGCGAGAGATGGCTGGATGGTGTCTACCCTGGCTATTACGCCAATGCGGGAGTAAACTTCAAACTTTCGCGGAAAAACAAACAAATGATATGCATACGCGCTCAATTCAAAGGCTTAAGAGACATGATGGAAAAATCAGCCCTCGTTAATGGATGGTCAGGAGTGATAGGATATACATTTTAAGTACTGCATTATTCGTTTATATAGTACTCACACTAGGAAATCTCTTATAAAACCGTTTTTCTTGTTATACCCATATTCTACCCGACAATAAAACTCCCCTTATTTCAGCCTTTCGAATGAAATAAGGAGAGCCTTATATAACTGGGTTATCAGCTATTAATACTTGACTTCTCAGGTATTAATAACTGACGCGACAAGTATTAATACCTGAGAAGTCAGATATTAAGACCTGTCGTGACATATTAGAATGCTTGTACCAGAGTTTATTAACTACCGTCTTAGTAAGTCACCGTCAACGGTGTACGCACCTTCTGCGCATACTCAGCCATATACGCATTCCACGCATCAACCGTCTTGATAGCAGCCTTATCCCAGGCAGAACCCCAGTAATAAGTATATTCCGAGCCCGGTTCATACTCGCTGATTGCCAATACATGACCGTCAGCTCCACCGCGCAGCTCCTTCTTCTCCTTTTCCGGGAAAAGAACCGTCTTTGCCTCTTTTACCAGTGAAGGAAATGCAGCGCCGATAAATATCTTACCGTTACCCCCGCTTCTGTCGGTTGTAGGGTCTACATAGGTGATATAGCCATTTGCAGCGTCTGCTGTAACCACACCGTCCGGTTCACGAAGAACGATTCCGGTAGTCACAGCCATCGCTTCTTTCAGATTAGTATACGAAACAACGGTTTTATTCAGGTAAGAACCAGCATCCAATGTGATGACACGCGTTTCCACCACGTTAGAATCGCCACGAACAGTCAACGGATTAAATTCCAGCTTCACTGTGAAACGCAGCGGGCCATTATCAAGGATTTCCTGTGTCCGATAGCAATAAGGATAGATAATCGTATCACCCGCCATCAGAGCGGCTGTACCGCAGCCCAGCGTAGGACCTACGGCATAACAATCCATCCCGTAGCCGTGGTCAATGTGATAAGAGATGGCATTTTGCAGTTCGGCAGCCGCTTTAGGGTCTGTCTTTTTCAGTTCGGCAATTCTGGCACGCTTTTCCTTATCCAGTTCTTCAGCGTAAAGGCTTTCAAGAATCGGTTCCGTAGTGTTATACTTCGTAAAGAGGTCGTAGCCGAAACCACGTTCACCACGCTTCTGCAAGGCAGGGCCATAGGCACGGTATCCGCCCAGGTCATTCTCCCATGCCACGTCGTCCAGACGTTCGGGATAATAGCGGCCGCAGGCAATTACATTATACGGGTCGGGAGTACCGGATTGGATAGTATAAGTGGCTGTGCCATTTGCTTTCACCGTAGCCGGGAAAACCACTTTCTCGTCATACGTCACTTGATAAGGTACTTGCTGACCATCTTCACCAAGCACTACGATCTGGGCCGTATCAGCCAGCTGTAGCTTGGCTGTAACGTCACTCATCGGAACCTCAACCATTTCACCTGTGCGCTCCAGCGCCAGAGGATTGGTTACTGTAACCGTCATTGACTGCTTGCTGTCAGCACAAGAGGCAAAACCCATCAGGGCAATAGCAGCCAGAATAAATATCTTCTTCATATTATACACAACAAATAAGGGGATAGAATCAGGTAAAAAACGAAAGGGGGATCAATGTAAACCGTAAACTATTCAACAGAAAAACGATAAGGTGACAGGCGGTAAAGAATCTCCTTACCACCCTATCACCTTATTATAATCTCTTGTTATCGTTATTTCGGCTGTTTTCCAATATAAGCCAGGATACCACCGTCTACGTAAAGAACATGGCCGTTAACAGCGTTAGAAGCCTCAGAAGCCAGGAATACGGCAGGACCAGTCAGTTCTTCCGGATCCAACCAACGACCGGCAGGAGTCTTGGCGCAGATGAATGAATCGAACGGGTGACGGCTTCCGTCTGCTTGTTTCTCACGAAGAGGAGCAGTTTGCGGAGTAG
>OGSD01003563.1_pt1 | contig 11553 bp, 9 predicted proteins | sample 1553571 | NCBI WGS metagenome assembly OGSD01 (sample SAMEA2580072, study PRJEB22360) | human gut metagenome | biome: human gut; feature: human-associated habitat; material: faeces | place: Denmark | collected 2008/2010 | reverse complement strand
CTCCTGCCGCCATTTCTGACTTCTGCTCACAGCTCAATCTCTCCTTTGTGCTTTTTGGGAGGGCAGCATTCCTTCTGCTTTTCAGCCTTTGCAGACTTGAGCCTGTCCATGATGGAGGACTTTTCGCCGGTTTCGGGGGCTTTGACATCAAGGGTCTTGTCCTCCTTCGGACCGTTGTTGATGATCCCGTCAATCATGCCGTAGTCATCCTCCATCGACATCTCTGCCGCCTTGAGGTAGTTTTCCTTCTCAAGTGCCGCCATCCAGCTTTCCTTGCTGATACCGAGCATTCCGCCCTTTGCCGCATGATCGGCAATCTCTTTTGCATCTACGCACAAGCCCTCGGTGTTATCGGAATAGAGACGGTAAACCTCGCAGCCCTTCTCCAAAGCCTTCTCAGCCGCCTCCTGACCGGCGGGAAGAACGCCAGCCCATGCGTAGCCGTAGTCCTTCATATCCTGAATGGAGAGCGTGGGGTCGGGCATTTCCGGCACTTCCTTGACCTCAAGGTCGAGAAGGCGGAGCGTGTCATCGTCAAAGCCGTTGTAGACATCATCAAGGACGAGCTTGCCGCGCTCATCGACGATGATGCAAGCAGCTTCATCGCCGTAGGTGTCATGCTCCATCAGATAAAAGCTGTGACCGCCGACTTCGTGCTGGTCAATGGTGTGCCACGTCCCGATGTGACCGGCAACCGTCAGACCGGAGGTGTCGGCATTCATCTCAAAGTCCTTCTGCTGGGCGACTTCCTGCTTCTGCTGCTCCTTCGAGATCATGGGGATCGCAACAATCTTATCGCCCAACTTAACAAACTGCTCCGGAACTTTGAAGAGGTCGGAGAACTTCTGCATCTGCTCTACGGTCAGAGAACCGAAGCTGTCATCCGTCAAGCCGACTACCAAGAATGTTCCGGCAACAACGTCGTAGATGTCACCGTCCTCATCCCGCAGAGCGCGGTTCAGGGGCAGACCTTCCAGCTTGCCTTCCTCGTTGCAGACTAAGGCAACAGGGTCTTCGTAGGGATAAATCGCCTCGATGCAGCCGCCGACCTCATGCTGCAAGGACTCCAGACCGGAGTCAATCTCCTTCACATAAGGCTCCTTTCCCGGCTCAACAATGAGAACGGCGATGGTGCTGTCACGCTCGGTGGCTTCCCCTGAGCCGGTGATCCGGTATTCATCGGGAATATCATCAAGCTCACCGTTAAACTGCCTGTCCCACCTCTCGCTTGCAACACGGACATAGCCTTCATCAGTGAAGCGTCCCTGCTCATCCATCGCAATGTCGCGCCCATAGCGTTCATAGTCGATGTAATTTGCCAGAGGACCGAGATTCTTTTCGGAGTAAATACCGGCTTCGTGGGCGTAATAATAGCCAAGGTCGGATTCGTCGTTGATACCGGGCATGATGTCGTAGCAGTCCAGATTGAACGTCAGGTTGATGAGATCGTCGATGTCGCTGACCTCATCGCAGCCAGCCTCCATAATGGCAACGAGCTTTTCCTGATCGCTCAGGGAAAGCTCGTCAATCAAAGCGGCAAGGTAGTTGAGCTTATCAAGGCTCTCGTACTCGCCAAGCATCTTCTGAACACCGTAGATCGGGCATTCGTAGTCGGTGATAAACCACTCTTCATAGGGCTGACCGAACTCATCCTGCTTGCCGATCCCGATGCGCTCAAAGACCTTCTGCATCTCTTCTTCGGTGGTGGGCAGCTTCACCCACTCACCGACCAGCATACCCTCGTTGTACTTGCCAAGGTTCGTGACGAAGGCTTCAAAATCACCGTCTAATACGGGCATAGGCATCCTCCTTTCAGTCATCCACCATGCCGTCCGGCATGATATACAGTTCCTCAAACTCCGCGTCGGTCATGGCTTCGAGCTTCCGGACGGTCTTGTACATCAGCTCTGCGATCTCGCCGTCCATGTCGTTCAGGGTGACGCTCTTCATATCGTCGATCAGCCGCTTCCGGCTGGACGTGTTGAAGCAGCACATCAGGTTGAGTTCTTCTACGGTAAAGTTTTTCATATCAGAGTACCATATCCTTTCCTTTCGATTTCTGCGGTTTCGGCGTGTGGGTCGGCTGTGCCTTCTGTGCGGATTTCAGTTTGTCACGGATGGATTCACGGGCAGCGTGCTTCTTCGGGATGGTGTCGTATATGGCAGTCCCGGCATCCTCCACATAGGAGCGAACATACTGGATGCTTTCAGAAAAGCGGATGGGGCGGTTCTTGTCCTCGATGTTGGTCAGCCGGACTTCATCAGCGGCAAAATCAACCGCGTCGATTCTGCACTTGATCCCATCCACATTCAGCGTCGCGCCGACAGGAATGTAATCTGCGGCTTTGAGTTCCTTGAAGGTCTCGCCGTCCTTGCTGAGAAAGACATCTGCGCCGGACTTCCAGAGCTTGTGAGAACCGGCTACCCATGCGCTTTCACGGAAACCAGTAACCGGCACGGAAGGCTTGCCGCGCACCTTCTTTTCAAGGAGCTTTGTGCCGAGCAAGGGTGCAGCTTTTTCCGCGTCCTTGCCGTACAGCTCAAAATAGCCGTTCTGGGCAAAGCAAACCAGCGCGTCCGGATGTGCCTTTTTGACCGCTTCGTACTTCCGAAGTTCTGCAACGGACAGAGGCGAAAGCGCCTCTGTCCTTTCTGCATCCGGCAGTCTGTCACGGCGGCTTTTCTGCTTGGACAGCACTTCCGCCAGAGCATCCGCGTCCTTCGGGAGCGTCTGGTGGGTTTTGACGCCGCCATGCTCACCGACCAGAGCCATTGCTGCATCTAAGCTGCTGCGGCATGTGGCGTCCAGCACATAGCCGTCTGCAAAGGTCAGCCGGTCATGATCCGGCGCAACCGAGTTCTGCGCTACATTTGCCGCCTGTTCCCGGTAGTTGATCTCAAAGACATCTCCGAAGACCTTGCCGCGCTTAACGGCTTTCGGGATGATGACGCGGGCAATGCACTCGTCGTAGGTCTGTTCCGCATAGAAACGGAAGGTGTTGTGATCCCGCGTTCCCTGAATAAAGACCTGATTTTCATTGAGGCAGTGCGTTCCATGCGGACGGCAGAACCACATCAGCGTTTTGTCTTCGGGATTCTGGCTTTCGGCAGCGCGGCGGATGATGCGCTTGTCGATGTCGAAGTCTTCCTTGTAGCTGTCTACATGACTGTCCACGAGCTTCTGCAGCTCCGCAACGATGTCAACGTCTGTGTATTTCTTCATGCGTCTCCTTTCTCACAACTCCATGTCGTGCGTTTTGGATTTGACCGGAGACTTCTTCTCCGGCTGCTGTTTTGCGGCAGTCCTGAGCTGATCGCGGATGGAGGGCTTTTCCTGCTTCTGCTCCTGCCTGACATATTCCAGCGTCGGCATCAGCTCACGATAGCAGCCCTGTGTTTTCCGCGCCGCATGACGGCGATGGATTTTGAACAGCGGCTCACCGTTCTGCGTGACCGTGTTGCCCTCGATCCTGACGCCGTACCGTGCCAGCAGATTGAAAGAATGGTTAGAGGCGCGATAGGACGCCCGCATTCCGTCGTTGTTATAGGCAATCTGCCCCTTGAGCGTGTCCATGACGGCGGCTTTGATCTCCTTCTCTTCCGCAGTCAGACGGTGTGCCTTCGGTGCTTTCGCTGCTTCCTCCGGCAAGGAGGCAACGGGAGACTTGACCTCCACGGTTTTTACCTCAATAGAGGTAATCTCATCGTTCTCCCATGCAACGACCTCCGGGTCTCTTTCCTCTGTTTTTTCAGGCATGACTTCCTTCTGGGGTTCGGTCTGCTGACGGAACGCATCGACGAAAAGGGCGGTCAGTCCGGGATTGGGTTTATCCACAAGGAAGCGGGAGGCATTCTCCGGACAGACCTCAACGCTCTTCGCCCATTCCTTGAGGGGCTGCAGAATACGCCCGTCAAAGTCTTTCTGCTGGATGGTGTTTGCGAGGACATACCGGACGCGCTCCGGAGAGAATTGCTCAAGGACGCTTTTTACGGCAGCATCCGCATCCAGCCGGTTATCTGCGTAGTTAGAGCTGATCGCCGCTTCAATCGCACGGCGGCATTCCTCGTTTGCAGCGAGAGAAGCACGATATGACTCCAGCTCACCGGCTTCATAGGCATAATTCGCCGTCTCGCGGTAAATGGGGACTTCCGGCTTTTCCTCCGGAACAGCTTCCTTTACGGGAGCTTCGACTTCCATCTCTGCGGACTGTGCTTTCTCTGCCAGCAGCACCTTGAGCTTGGCGTCAATGCCCTCGATCATCTCAGCCGCCGTCTTGCGGATGGTGTCCAGAGAGCTTTTCAGTTCCTTGGTTTCCTTGCCGGATGACCAACCGGCGATGTAACCGAAGGAGTAGTCCGAGGTTTCAATGCCGTACCGTTGGCAGACGGTGTAGGCAACGCTTTCCGCTTCAACCTCCTTGGTGTGCCGATCCTTCTTATCTTCTGGCGCGGCTTTTTCATCCGGCTTGACGGCGTGGAGCTTTGCGTGGGCGATCTCGTGAATGGCGGTTTTGACCGTCTGGATTTCGCTCATGCCCTCCTGAATGGCAATGCGGCTTTCAACCGGCGAGAAGAATCCCTTTGCACCGCCCGGAATGTCCTCAAAGGAAATAGGGACGGGAGATTCCTGCTTGAGCGCATCGAAGAACGCCTCGTAGTTTTCGACGGTGCCTTTCAGCTCATCGACGATGATGTCCGGAAGCTCCTTGCCGTCCGTCTGGGAAACATCAAAGACACTCACCACCTTGAAGGCAGGGCGCAGGACCTCAACCGTTTCCGTGACAGCCTTCCCATCTGCGCCGATCACCGGCTTCTGCGTCAAAGGATCAATCTTCTCACGCTCTTCCTGCGCCTTGTACGGCGCGGGTGCAAGAATCTTGATGCCCTTTTCGCCCTTCATGACCTGACGGTCAAAGTTGCGCTGCCACGAGGTATAACCGGCAACATAGGTTGCCTCCGGCTTCTGCATCGCAATGAGCAGCGTGTTGTTGAAGGAATAGTTGTAGAACTTGGACATCGTGCGGAGATATTCCTTGAACCGCTCGGATTCAAAAAGCTCCTTGATGCCCTGTTCCAGCTTGTCCGTGATTTCGCGGACTTGCTGTGCATTTTTGTTTTCAGCCATCTCAAACCTCCATTTCTTATTTGCTTTTGGGCGAAGAAAACCCCGTCTGGGATTTGCTCAGTAAACGAGCCTTTACCTCAGACGGGGTTTCTCTGCGCGTCATCCGACGATGGAAGATGTTATCCTCGTTCTCCCATTCAATCAGCCGGTCAAACATATCCGGGTGCTTTGTGACCATGTGCAGCAGCTCCGAGTCACTGGCGTTGGGACAGAACCAGCAGCCGTTTCTTCGGCAGTGAGCGTAGATTGGGGAAAGCAGCCCGTTTTCCTGACAGAGCTTGTAGGCGTCCGCCTCGGTCATACCGTATTTGGCAAGCAGACTGACCTTCGCTATTCCATCCAGACGAGCAAGGCGTTTTGGCTCATCCTCCGCGATGCCGACATAGCTCACAGTGTCCGGCGAGAGTGCGGCATTGTACTTGCGGACTGGCGGGATTTTGCAGTCACGATTGACTGCACACATACCAGCCCATGCAAAGCCGCGAACCTCGCCCTTGTGCGGTCCGCGGGTGATGACATGATGGAACACCTCATCGTAGGTCTTGTCTGCATGGAGAATGGTGAACTTGACGCCCAGCTCTTTTTCACAGAAGGGCTTGAGCCGGTCATAGATGAAGTCCCGGTGTTCAGGGATTTCGCCGCTTGTGTCCTTATCAAACATGACCTCGCTGAAAACTGCCTCGTCCAGCGGCTCATTGTGCTGTGCAGCCAGCAGGAGCGTCGCTACGCTGTCTTTGCCTCCGCTGCATGAAGCAACATACTTTGGGCGGGTCATCGGTCAAACTCCATCTTGAAGCTGACGTATTTGCCGCCGCTGTCATCCAGACGAATCACCGCATCGTAGAGCTGAGGCTTCTTCGGCGTGTAAAGCCCGGTCACTCGGCACCAGCCCTTGTCCAGCAGCTCCTTTGCAATCTTCTTGGTCAGCTTCTTTTTCTTGCTGGAAAAAAACTTGTTGTCTTCCCACAGGCAGAAGGAGCAAGCCTTGTTCGAGCAGTAGACGTTGCCCTTGCCGACATAGACCGGAGAGCCGCAGCGGGGACATTTGCCGATTTCCTCCTTGCCCGTGCCGAAACGCTGGGCTTCGGCGTCGGAGAGAAACGGATAGGCTTTCACGAGATCACCGGTCATCCGGACAATGCTGCTTAGGAAATCGTCCGCATCTGCCTTGCCGCGTTCAATCTCCATGAGCGTATTTTCCCATTCCGCCGTCATTTTGGGAGACGTGATCTGTTCCGGCAGAACACAGACAAGGTTGCAGCCGTCCTTCGTGGGAATGAGGGATTTGCCTTTGCGCTCTGCAAAGCCGGATTTCACCAGCTTTTCAATGATACCGGCACGGGTCGCGGGTGTTCCGAGACCTTTCTTCTCGGTGTCATCGTCAAACTGATCGTTTCCGGCAGTCTCCATTGCAGACAGGAGCGTGTCTTCCGTGTATTGCTTCGGAGGCGTCGTAAAGTGTTCCGTAACGCTGGCGGACACACTATCCAGAACATCACCCTCATGGACTTCGGGCAGGGACTTCATGGGATCGTCCTTTTCCTTCGTCTTGAGGGAAGCCTTGAACAGCTCTTCGATGGCTTTCCATCCGTTTTGAACGACGGTCTTCCCCTTGGTTTTGAACTCGTAGCCCTCGCAGGAGAGCGTGATCTGCGTTTCCGCGTAGGTGTGCTTCTCGCCGGTTGCACACAGAAGGCGCATCCCGACAAGATTGAGGATTTTCTGTTCCGACTGAGGGAGAGCGGAAACATCCTGCTTTTCAAGCTGGACGGTCGGAAGAATGGCGTGGTGATCTGTGACCTTGCTGTTGTCGGTCACGCGGGCAATGTCCGGAGTGACCGAAACGCCGGAGAAAAGCGGAAGCTGACGGCAGACGATGGAAATGACCTGACGGGCAGTGTCCTCCATATCATCCGTGATGAACTGACTGTCCGTGCGCGGATAGGTCAGGAGCTTCTTTTCGTAGAGTGTTTGTACGAGATCGAGCGTCTGCTGGGCGGTGAAGCCGTAGTATCGGTTTGCCTCGCGCTGCAAGGTGGTCAGATCATAGAGCTTCGGAGGATTGACGGTTTTCGTCTCCCGCTTGAGAGAAGAAACGACGACTTGCTTTTTCTCGCAAGCCGCCGCAATCTTTTTTGCTTCCTCTTCGGTTTTGACCTTTTCCAGATCGGCAGTCAGATCGCCCTTGCCGACGTGGACGTTGAAATACTTTTCCTTCTGGAACGTGGAGATTTTCCCGTCACGCTCCACCAGCATTGCAAGGGTCGGCGTCTGGACGCGCCCGACCACCAGCTTCTTGTGATAGAGCGTGGTAAACAGGCGGGTGCCGTTGATGCCGACAATCCAGTCCGCCTTCGAGCGGCTGAGTGCCGCTTCATAGAGACGGTCATATTCCTTGCTGTCCCGGAGATGGTTGAAGCCTTCGCGGATGGCGGAGTCCTCCAATGAGCTGATCCACAGACGCTTGAAGGGCTTGGTGCATCCGGCTTTGTTGTAGACCAGCCGGAAGATCAGCTCACCCTCGCGTCCTGCATCGGTTGCGCAGACCAGCTCGGTGACGCGCTTGTCCTTCATGAGAGCGGACAGCACCTTGAACTGCTGTGCTTTGTCCTTCGTGACCTCAAACATCCAGCTTTCCGGAACAATGGGCAGATCGTCATACCGCCACTTGGCATACCGCTCATCGTAGGAGCTGGCGTCTGCCAGCTCCACCAGATGACCGAAGCACCACGAAACGATGTAATTGCCGCCCTCCATATAGCCGTCCTTGCGGGACGTTGCGCCCAGCACCTTTGCGATGGACTGGGCAACGCTGGGCTTTTCAGCAATGACTAAGATCAATCTTCATCACCATCCGTTTCAGCATCCTCCGCAATCTGCGGCTCTTCATCCTCGTTGATGTACGGCTCTTCCTCGTAGCCTTCATCATCAAAGAAGTCCATATCCTCATCCTTGAGCTTTCTGCCCTTGACGAACTTGATGTAGTAATAAGCTGCACCCGCAGCACCGGCAAGAACGAAGATGATGAGGATCATGCCGACGTTGGACTTCTTTTCGGGCTTGGGCGCAGGAACGTCGGTTTCTGCATCCTTGTCCGGCTCAGGCATAACGGGAGCTGTGCCGGTGCATTCGCTCATGTTGGTCTTGCAGACCGGGCAGTCGGTATTGACTTGACCGGCAGCGCATTTTTCTTTGCAGTTACAGGTGGTCAGAGCCGCCGCAGTGTCATCATCCAGCAGCGCAAGCAGATCGCTCTCATCGACCATGTTCAGGAAGTACGTCTGATACTGTTCCTCATCCTCGTTGATGGGTGCATCGTAGTCGATGACAATGAAAAAGGTGTTGCCGCTTTTCGTCTGGATAGTGATGAACTGCTTGTTGGTTGCCTTGTCATAGAGCAAGTCACGGGTGTAGGCGTTGCCCTCATCGTCAATCGGCTCACCCTTCGGCTTTTCCGGCGCGGGTGTGACTGCGGGCTGCTGTTCGGGCTGAGTTGCCTCCGTGACGGGAAGGTCCTGTTCGGTATCATCGGCGTAGGCAAACGCCGTGACGGAGAAGCAGGACAGAACCATGACGCAGACCGCAAGGACGGTCAGAAAACGAAACTTCTTACGCATTGTCGATTACCTCCGTATTTTCAGCGGGCTTGGTGCCGCCCTTCATGGAAGACAGGAACGCCATGATCTGATCCTTGTCCATCACCATAGAGCGCACGGTATTGATGATTTCAAGGTTTTCCAGCTCCGTCTTCTTGTCGTACAGCTCCTTGAGCTGACCTTCGATTTCGGACTTCTTCTTTTCAGCCTTCTCAATGTCGGAGAGGACTTTCTGATACTTGGGATTCATGCAAAACTCCTTTCTTTTAATAGGCGGGTCTTCCGAAGGCGTAGAAATGCTGCTGCCAGTAGGAAGAATTGATGGATGTGTACTGAATGGGGTCGCCGCAGTGGATCATGACCCCATCACCGACGTAAATGCCGACGTGGGACACACCGGGGGTGTCATACGTCCCGACGAAAAAGATAAGATCACCGGGCTGTGCATTCGCCTTTGAAACCGGCGTACAGACGTTGTAAAGCCCCTGTGCGCCCAGCCGCCCGGTATTCACAAGTCCGCTGTTCGTGAGAACATAGCTGACAAAGCCGGAGCAGTCAAAGGACGTGTCGGGATTGGAGCCGCCCCACACATACGGATAGCCGAGATACTTTTCCGCCTCGGTAATCAGCGCTGCAAACTTCTCGTCGTTCAGGTATTCCGGGTTGACATCGTAGTCGGCGGGAGGATTGGTGATGTACTTGTCCACATAGGGAGAGTCACCGAACAGATCCTCGCGGTTGCCCAGCACCGACATATACGTTGCGTACATGGAAAGCTGTTCCTGAGACATGATGTAGACCGGGACGTGGGAGAGATTGAAGTTTTCGAGCTTCACGTTGCAGATGTAGTAGTCATACGGGACGCGATAGGTTTCCGTGTGCGTGTTGCCGTCTGCGTCCGTCCATGTGTCGGTTTCCGTGCGGTATCTGGTTTCGACGATAACCTCTTCGGTGAGGATGTACTGCTTTTCAAACAGCATTTGGAGCGTACCCTGCACCTCATCCAGCGTGAACTCGCCCTCATGGAGAGCCGAGAGGATGGAGATCAGCACATAGGGGTCATGCTCAATATCGTCCAGATCGAAGTGGTATTCGTCATAGTCATGAGTGCCTTCATAGTTATCCAGATAGCTTTGCAGCTCTTGCTCCATCCGGCAATACTGCGCCTCCGCGCCGAGCATCGCGTCATCCTCGCTGAGATAAGAGGAAGCGATAACCGACGAACCAGTAGAGGTGAGCATCGAACACGAGCTGATTCCAGCACCGAGCAAAACGAGAAGGGCAATTCCGACGCCGATCCAAATGAAGACCTTCTTGTTCTTCTCAAAGAACTCCTTGATCTTGTCGGACGCCTTCTCACCGAGCTTCTTGCCGGTATTCTTTGTGGCAGTCCCGGCGGTCTGAGACCCGGCATTTCGAGCGGCGGCATATTCCTTCCTGATGCTCTGCTTCTGGTAGTGCTTGTTCATGTTCTGCTTCTTCATCTCAGGATGCTCCTGCTGATTTCTCTCATATTGGAGCTTTGCATCAGCGACATCCGCCTTGTGTTCCAGCTTGGAGACCTTCTCATAAGGCTTGTTGACGCTGCTTTCCCGATGATGACGGAAATGCCGAGCGGCAGTCTCGGCAGCGATCTCCGTTTTATGCGCCGCCTCAACCGCTGAGTTTTCCTGCTCGACCTCATGGATTTTGCCGTGAATGCCGGAAGCAAGGGTGTCACCGACCTTGCGGACGGTTTTATCTGCCTCAAATTGCAGCTTGCCTTTGCTCTTGGGCTTTTTCAGCTCATCCTCAAAATGAAGGCGGGTTTTGCCCTTTCCGGTCTCTTCATCAAAGACACGCTCTTTCTTGAGAACCTTGTGCGTGGGCAGCTTCTCACGGGCAGCGTCCAGTCGCTCATGTGCCTTCTCGGACTTCCTTTCGAGCTTCTGCATCCGCTTCGTGGGCGGGACGGCATCGTCCGAGAGCGGCTTTGCAGAGGCAGTCTCCGCCGCTTGAGTGAGAACGGCATCTGCATCAACGGCTTCAACCGCAGAGGTCTTGCGCAGCTTGTGCGTGACAACCGTTTCGGCAATCACCGTGCCGGTATGAGAAGAAACGCCGTGCTGCTCCAAAGCAGGAGGCTTGAACGGAGTCTCTGACACGGGCAGCGGTTCGGGTGCATTCTGGGGTGGATTTTCTGCCCTTTTCTCTTCTGTGACGGACGTTTCCGAGGGCGGCTTAGTGTCGTTATCCTCGGTGTGTTCCGCCTGAAACTGACGCTGTTGACGGCGCATCTGCACCTTTTTCTGTTCCTCCGCAGAAGGAGCTTCGGAAGGCACGGCGGTTTCAACCGGCTTCACAAGCTCTGCATCTTCCAGCCTTCCCGAAACGCGCTGCTCGGTGCCAGCCGTCAGGTTTTTCTCGACTGCGCCGTCTCGCGTCATCCTCAGAATAACCTTGTCGCGGGCTTTGAGTTCCGGTTCCTTGGACATCAGATTTCACCTCCGATCCGCTTGTAGGCAAGCTCGGTGTATTCAGGGTTCAGCTCTACACCCACGAAATGACGCCCCATCTGCGAAGCAACCATGCCGGTTGTGCCGCTCCCCATGAAGGGATCAAGCACAATGCCGCCTTCGGGACAACCGGCAAGAAGACAGGTTTCAACCAGCTTCGGAGGGTAGGCGGCATAATGACCGCCCTTGAAGGGGACGGTGTTGATCTTCCAGACATCGCGCTTATTGCGAAGCGGATTGATGTCTGCGTCCTTGATCTCGCCATGCTCACGGGGGCGGTTGATGGACTGCGGCTGAGGCTGACCGGGAACGGGCTTGCCGTATTTGTTGCCGCCCT
>OGSD01003554.1_pt1 | contig 11580 bp, 9 predicted proteins | sample 1553571 | NCBI WGS metagenome assembly OGSD01 (sample SAMEA2580072, study PRJEB22360) | human gut metagenome | biome: human gut; feature: human-associated habitat; material: faeces | place: Denmark | collected 2008/2010 | reverse complement strand
TTTTGAAATCTTTTCAAGTTTCTTTCGAGCTGTTGTGTTGTCTCGGCGCTGCCTCAACAACGAATCTGAGTATATCACCCTGTACCCCACTTGTCAACATTATTTTGCATATTTTTCAAACAATTTTGCAAAAGCAGTAAAAAAGCCCATAATCATGGGCTTTTTTGTCATTTTGGATCTTATTGTCTTTTCTCTTTTTCTCATAATTTACAGTATATATGCCTATAAAAGTTGAATTGTATATTCATTTGATGTATTTTTGAGACGAAGAGAAATGTTTTGTATCCCATTTGCCATATCTTCATTTACTTCCAGTAGCAGGACCAATCCCTGTGTCTCACCGGGAGCCATGGTTTCCACATACGTAGACATGTCATTGGGCAGCATTGTGGTCAATGCATTTCCACGTGTGCCGTCATTTACAGTAATGATGTATCTGGATGCGGTACTCAGGAAATCAACATTTTCCTCCTGGTCTGTTCCGTTGGTCAGTTCAAAGTTCAATATCAGAAGCTTTTTCCCGGTGGATGCATCCAACGCAAAATAATCCTCTGTAGATCCGTCCTCCGGATAAGAGTCTGCTATCTGGTAATCTCTGTATGTCAAGGTCACTCCCTCCGCAAGTCCGAAGAAATCCTCCAGACTGGTGGTAATATCCTCCTGTGCGGTAGGTGCCTGGGCTTCTGAAGCAGTCGATTCCGCAGGCTTCTCTTCCGTCTGTGCATTCTCCTGTCTTCCGGTTTCCTTGGCCGCGTCTTTTTCCAGTTTTGCAATGACGATTTCCGGGTCCACGAGACGGCTCCGGTGATTCGCATCATATTTTAAGAGAGTTACCGCCGCATATTCTCCGACTCTTTGTGATTCCGCTTCTGTCAGATCCGGAATTTCATTTCCGCAGGCTGTCATGCCAAGCGCCATTACACACAATAACGCTCCGCATACAATCCTCTTTTTGTTTCCTGTCATTCTTCTATCCTTCCCTGTCTGTTTTTCCATTGTTTCCTGTATTTTTCTCAAGTACGATATAAATCCCGGCAATCGCCAGTGCGATCACACCCACTGCAAAGAAAAGGACCGTTTTCTGCAATACCGGTGCTCCCCAGTAATCATATAATGCTATTTTACCACAAGTGCACAAAGAAAGCACTAGTCCATATATTCTTACCGGCTTATCTTTTTTCAAAAAGCCCAGTGTTACACTTACCAGCGCAATCAGCATGATCAGAACACTATTGATCACGGGAACATTGGTCTTAACGATCAGTGCCATATAGGTCAGAAAGATCACAATGATCAGTTCTCTGCGTTTAAACTTCTTATAGTATCTCTCCTGCAATGTCAGTACCAGATAAGCCAGTACAAACACAAACATGCACAGATAAGTAAGATAAGAGTTCCGGTACACCGGATTTGCCAGAGCGATCAACGCTCCGATCTGCCCCACCATTACAAATACATTAAATACCAGGATGTTTTTCCCGCGCATATATTTCACATTATTAAACAGCAATATACTTACAAACAGGATCCCCGCAAAAGCCGGCAGCTTTAGCATCGGCATCAAATTGACCGCTGCAAAAAATGCCAGGGAAAAAGTAAGCAGGAGCTCCTGTATCGTTGTCCATCCATAGACCAGGAACATACTGAGGATGGTTCCCGCAAGGAGCAGGTATGCATACGGTATTTCCTTTCCGTTTGCCAGAAGTTCAATACAGTACAGTGATGTAACGATCACATCCAGTGCCCTCAGTCCGCCTTCCGCAAAACGGGTCAGTATCTTCGTCAGTAAAAGCAACGCTGTCAGGCATATGAGTATCGGCCAGTTACTTTCTATTACAGAAAAGGCACATACCGCAACAAAACTGAAAAAGTAACAGGGCAGCCATTTTTTCCACGTTCCACGTATGGCAATTCCCGCAAGAACCGCGACTACAAACGCCATTCCCGTCAGGGCGATGATTCCGATATACGCGTCGTTCTCCGCTCTTCCCCAATAATTGTTCATCGCCGTACCGGTTGTAATTCCGGCTACCAGAAGAAATGCTATATAGATTGCCAGCAAGCCGTTTTCATTCACTGCATGGCCCGCCTGTTTTTCTTTTAGTATGTAATTGCTCTGCACTACCAGGATCAGATGTGCGATCAGGAAAAAGGTTCCAAATGCAGCTGCTGTCACCCAGACCGGCATTCCCTGTGTACTGATCACACAGGATACCGTTACCGGGAAAAGGATCGTAGTGCTGACAAGTTGTATCAACTGCGAAGCCGTATGATATCTTCTTACCGGCACACAGATGCTCAGTACACTCAGTAACAGAATCAATGCCAGCACCAGCAGGCCTTCCGGCTCCGAAAGCAATGAAGAACCGAAAAGCGGATACGCACAAAGCCAGCATGCTGCGATTCCCAGCATTCTGTGTATCAGGGAATCCCTTTTTCTGCTCAGTAAAACCGTGCCCACTGTGATCACTGCAATGATCACCGCTGCAGGAAGCATACCGAAATTATGTAGGGAAATCGTATTGATCATGGTCGACAGATATAACGCCGCTATGCCGATAGCCGAAAAGATCCGGGCCAGTTTCGGAAGCTTTCTGTGGATCAGTAATTCTGCGATCAATACCACTCCCAGGGAAACTGCATATAAAGAAATACCTTTGATCCAGCCGTTCATAAAATACATACCAAGCAATACCAGTGCGGTCAGAATAAAGATTCCGCCAACCACCGACAATGCAATGGTTGCGACCAGATATTCCGCATTCTGCTTCTTCTGTGCCGGAGCCTGCGTCACCGGTGCCTGCACCTGTTGCATGGTAAACTGCCCCACTGGCTGTGTCTGTGATTGCCCGGCTGTCTGCTGTTCTCCGGCGGCTGCCTCCTGTGGTACACTCTGCTGCGGCACAGATGACTCCGCTCCGGTTTCTCCGCCTCTGTTTGCATTGATCTGCTGTCTCTGGTACCAGAATTCCACGCTTTTATCCAGTTCTGCCTGTAGCTGTTCTACATATTCCGGCTGTCTCTGTATTCTTGGAAGTAATTGCTGTAAATACCTGGTAAATATCGGATCATTGGACTGCATCAGGTATTCTCTTGCCTGTTGTTCCAGTCTCTTTGCTCGTTCCTGTTGTGTATTGGTCTCCATCTTTTATCCTTCCCTCATTGTAATTTCTGTGATCTTATGACACTATATACTCTCTGTATCTGTCCATATCCTGTCTATGGCAGTCCGCATGGATCAGAATACCGTCCTCCCTATACTCTCTGGAAAGTATCTGCGCCTGTTCCATCAGATAGGAAGCCACATTTCCTGCACTGTACGGGATCAGAAATACGCACTCTGCATTATCCGCATAGACTTTCTGTTCAACAGCCTCTGCCAGTTCACGGATACCGATATTAAGTCCTGCCGCCAGATACCAGTTGTCCTGTCTCTTTTGCGGCAGTGGTTCCATCTCACATTTGTCTGCCTTATTATACACTATGATCTGCGGAATGTCACCTGCTTCCAGTTCTTTTAAGGTATCAGCAGTTACCTGCATCTGCTGTCTGTAATTTTCATCGCTGAAATCCACCACCTGGATCAGCAGATCCGCATACTTCACCTCTTCCAGTGTAGAGCGGAAGGCTTTTACCAGTCCGTGGGGCAGCTTGTTGATAAATCCAACCGTATCCGTCAGGAAAAAGGGCTTATTATGTCCGGTATCCACACTGCGGACACTGGTCTCCAGTGTAGCAAACAGCATATCCTTTTCCATGACCGTTTTATCCGGCAATTCGCCGAACTGCTCTACCATACGGTTCAGAATTGTAGACTTTCCCGCATTGGTATATCCTACCAGAGCCACCTGCGGGATACGGGACTGCTGCCTCTTTTTCCGCTGCACCTCTCTGGTACGTCCCACATCTTCCAGTTCCTTTTTCAGTTCTGTGATACGATGCTCGATCTTACGCCTGTCCAGTTCCAGCTTTTTCTCACCGGTGCCCTTATTACTCATGCTGCCACTGGCACCGCCCTGTCTGCTCAGTGCATCATACATTCCTACCAGTCTCGGCAGCATATATTGCAGTCTGGCTGTCTCCACTTGTAATTTTGCCTCTCTTGTCTGGGCCCGGATGGCAAATATATCCAGGATCAGATTCGTCCGGTCGATGATCGGCAGTTCCAGTTCATTTCCCAGATTTCTTACCTGTGAAGGTGTCAGAGAATTATCAAACACAATCTCCTGTGCCCCGCATTCTTCTGCCAGCCTGCGCACCTCTGTCACTTTTCCGGTGCCGATATATAACGCTTTATTGACATGATCCAGCCGTTGTACAATCTGACCGACCACTTCTTTTTCCGCAGCTTCCGCCAGACTTGCCAGTTCCTCCATGGAACGCTCAAAATCCGGTTCTTCACCGACATCCACACCGACTAACAGTACCTTTACCGGTGCCTCCTGTATCTGTTCTTCCCTCATATAAAAATATATCCTTTATATTTACTATTTTGTCTCTAACTCAAACCAGAATTCCACGCCGTTGTTGTAATTGTTCACACCGAATTGCTGGTTCATGGATTCCATGATGGCCTTCACGATAGACAATCCCACACCGCTGCCTCCGTATTCTCTGGTTCTGGCCTTATCCACCTTGTAGAACTTCTCCCAGATATGGTGAATAGAGTCCTCCGGGATCGGTTTGCCTGTATTGAATACAGATACCCGTACTTTGCCGTCCTTTTGTTCCATTTTCACTTCGATGATCTTATCATCTTCACAATGATTGACCGCATTGGAGAAAAAGTTCATGAACACTTCTTCTATTTTAAATTCATCCGCCCATGCATAGATCGGCGGATACTCTTCCATCCGCACAGTAATCTCATGCTGTTTTGTCAGAATTGCCGCTGACTGGATATAATTTTTCACCAGCGCCGTAAGGTCGAACCGCTCCATGGCCACCACATCATTACCAAATTCCAGCTGGTTCAGGGTCAGAAGCTTTTTCACCATGTTGTTCATCTTCGCTGCTTCGTCCACGATGACATCACAATAGAACTGCCTGCTCTCGGGATCGTCATTGATCTCCTCCTGCAGCCCTTCCGCATAACCCTGAATCAGCGCAATGGGGGTCTTGAGTTCGTGGGATACATTGGCCAGAAATTCCTTGCGCATTTCGTCAATGGCTTCTTTTTTCTCCACGTCCCGTTGCAATTCATTGTTCGCTGTCTTCAGTTCCGAAATGGTTTTCTCCAGGGAATCGGACAACTTATTGATATTCTCTCCCAACAAATCGATCTCATTATGTGCCTTCCCCTGATATTTTGCCTCAAAATCCAGCTGTACCATCCGTTTCGAAATATTATTCAGTTCCAGGATCGGCTTGGTCACACTTCGGGAGACGAACCAGATAATAATACCACCCGCCATTGCTCCCAGACATCCTGCAAGGGCATAGAAGCGGTTGGCGATCTTTGCACTCTCCTGAATACTGGAAAGAGGTGTCTGCATAATAAAAGAAATGCCGGTATTCAGTCTTCCGTAGATTTCCAGATATTCCTTGTCCTCCTGTCCGGTTCTCTTGATCACATAATCATCGCCGTTCTCGATCACCCTCTGGTCATTGAAAGGTATGCTGAGTCCAAATACATAACCGATCAGGCGGTTTTCCAGTCTCTCACCGCCGTTGATGGACACATATTTCATATTGGAATTCACATCCATAACGCATACCGTCATGTTGTAGCTTCTGCACACATCATCCAGTTCTCTGGCAAATTCTTCCGTGTCATAGCTGTCGCTCTCCGCTGCCTGCTTGATGGTTCCGTAAGCATCATGAATAACATCCAGTTTGCTCTGCATATAGACTTTTCCCAGAAATAAATAGTTGATCATCAGGCACAGCAGGATCGTACCGATCATCAGGCCGATAAAGATCCAGGCAAACTGTCCCCTGATAGAATGTACTTTTCTCTTTTGTTGTTTATTCCGCTGTTTCATCCATCTTGTACCCCATGCCCCATATGGTCTTTATGAGATTGCCTTCCTCGCCCAGTTTGCTGCGCAGTTTTTTCACATGTGTGTCTATGGTACGGGCATCCCCAAAATAATCATAGTTCCACACATTGTTCAGGATCTTTTCTCTGGACAGGGCAATGCCTTTATTTTCCATAAAATAGGTCAGGAGTTCAAATTCCTTGTAACTTAGATCCACATCTTTTCCATCAATGATCACGCGGTGTGCCGCCTTATCCACGGTAATGCCGCCGCAGGTCAGAGCCTCTTCCTGTCCCAGCTGATTTGTTCTGCGCAGGATTGCTTCCACTCGGGCCACCAGAATCTTGGGACTGAAGGGCTTGGAAATATACTCGTCCACTCCCAGCTGAAATCCCTGCAGTTCGTCTCTCTCATCTCCGCGGGCTGTCAGCATGATGATCGGTACTTTGGAGTTCACCCGGATCTCCCGGCATACCTGCCATCCGTCCATCTTCGGCATCATCACATCCAGAATGATCAGTGCAATATCTTTTTCTTTATAAAAAATATCCAGTGCTTCCTCACCGTCACCGGCTTGCAGCACATCAAAATTGCTCTTTACCAGGAAATCCCGGACCAGCTTACGCATTCTGCTCTCATCATCTACTACCAGTACTTTCAGTCTGTCCATACACCCTCACCTTCCTATCTTGAGATAGTAACTATTCAGTCCCATTCGCAAAATCGCCTCTTCGAGGCTTTCCTGAATACTTACACTATAGCGTGTAAATATGTCAATTTTGTGAAACTTCGGTCTCTATATGTAATTCTCTTTCCTTTTCCCGTACCGTCTGCTCCCTCTGGGTCAGTTCCTGCTCCCAGGTGGCATATTTGTTCTGCAGATTTCTTTCATAATTCAGGACATTGGGCTGATCGGAATTCAGCGTGATGATAAACATTGCAATAATTGCAATGACCATCACAATATTCATAATAAGAGACAGCCGGAACGTCGTATTTTTATTTTCTTCCGGTGCCGGTTTGATTCTTCTTCTGGCAGGAGACGTTTTTTCCCTGGTGTCCGCAAAGTTCGTCCACAGAGGGATAGGCGGAATCTCTTCTCCCAACAGATCCTGCTCTGCTTTCAGTTCTCCCTGCAATTCCCTGAGGTATTCCAAACCTACCGGAGTGCGGAACACCCTGTCATCCAATGCTTTTTTATAAATAACCAGTACGGACTCCAGATTTGTCCGATCGATCCGCTTATCCAGATAAGCAATCTTCTGTCTCTCCTGCTCTGCCAGTCTGGCATCTTTCTCTGAATAGAATGCAAATCCGGACACTACATGATCCGTCCGGTTTTGCTGCTCCTGTTCTTTCTGTACATCCATTACTGATTTTCCTCCGCGCTTCCTGCTGCAGCATTCTGCAATAAAATATGTTCTCCCTGTACCAGCGGGTAATGGACAGGACGATCACTGTCCAGATTCTCCCGGTACATATCTACTGCAGTAATCTGATGATTTTCATAGGTCGTATAATAGTAAATTCCTCTGTCTGCATTGCAGCAGGAAGTGTAGATAGTGATCTCATACTCCCCTTTGTCCAGCTGACAGCATCCTCTGGTCTGATCCACGCTCCCCAGAATATGAAAAAACTGGCTGACGCTCTCCGACTCAGACAATCCGGACAGGGAATTCATCTTCGTGAATGCCACCCGTACAAAACGGGATGCAGAAGACAGATCCCCGGGCAGTCCCATGGCTCCCATGCCTCTGCTGTACGGCTTCAGCTTCAGATCTGCGGAAAAACGGTTTGTCGGTGATTCGGAAGACAGGGACATATAATCGTTCAAACGAAACATCTGGATTGGAAACAGGGGATTGTTCGTCAATACTCCCACCGGGTTGTCATAGATCTTCAGTCCCTCCTGCACAGACTCAATCGTAATGGCCTCTTCCTTGTCTGCCAGAATCCAGTGCAGTGGAGAAACCGGATATTTTTCATTAAAGGGCGTATCCACCAGATTGATATGGGATAACAATACTCTGGCTTCCTGCACATTGGCACACTGCCCCAGAATCCAGGGGATGAACTCAAACTGGGCGATGTTGTCCTTACCTGTCTGCACTTTGCTGTATACTGCATTTCCCGGGAAATTCAGTCCCGCCATGCCGAGTCCTTTCTCATTCACTGCATCATAGTACAAAGGATAATCCCCTGCCATATGAGCAATGCCGATCATGGCATAATGCTCCGTCAGGGCATTCTGATGCCGTAGCGGAAAAGGATAATTGCGTGGTGTTACCGTTACCTCTTCCCCATAGTTAAATTCATAATCAAAAGTTCTGCCGAAATAAAAATCCTGTGATCTATAAGTTGCCGCTGTACACATAACATATACTCCTTTATTCTGATTCAAATAGATATAGAAACTAGTCTTAGTCTATAGCATTTGCAGAATGTTTGCAAGTATACGAAAACTGTTGACGCAAATATGCCATTACGATAACATAAAGACCCAAAAAGAGTACTACTGTACAGCAACCCTGGTTAGTCCGATCCGGGAAAGTTAATATCTGTCGCAGCAAACCATATTCTTATCTTTACTAAGCAAATAATAGGGACCTTCGAGGCTGTTATCAGTATCTCGAAGGTCCTTTTCTGCTATATCTAATTCACTTGCCGATTAAGGATTACACCGCTTACAGGGCATATATCCCATATTGATGATATCTTCTCTGTTGCCGGTATATATCTCTTTGTTTTTCTCCTTCATCTGATCCACGCTGGAGCAGGACGGATAGTGGAATTTCATGGTGTTGGTATTCAGCACGTAGGTAGTTTCCTGTGATTCCTGTGGCACTGACGGTTCCGGTGTGATCTGCACCGTAGTGTCTGTCTGGGGTTGTTGTGTCGGTGTTTCTATCACAATGGGTGCTGCCGCTTCCTGGGATGCCGCGTTGCTCTCTGCCCAGTTATCCCCGGTAGCATAATCAATACCGATCCCCGGCTGCACATTGTAGGCATATACACAGAATTGGATTCCCTCTCCGACATCTTCCACAGAATAGGCTTCCATGAGGACACCGTCTGCCAGCAGGTTATCCCCGTCAAATATGGGAGTGACACGGTACAGGACATGATTCCCTGTATTTTTGATATAATCGCAGACTTTCGTCTCAAAGGGAAGCATTCCCTGTGTATTCAGATATCTGGTTCCGGTGATCAGGTTCTGCGGGTTGGCGTTTTCCGCTGCCAGCATGTAAGCGATCAGGTGGCAGCGATTGTATAGGTATTTTCCGTCCACGTTATCGTATTTCACCAGATGCCAGCCGGTAGGCTTCACAGCTCCGATCTCCCCTCTCGGTTCTGTCGGCATCAGATCCTGTCCCACGTTGGCATATGCCACGCCACAGCGCCCCAGGCTATCCAGCTCGCTGTATGTCTCGAAGGACTGTGTAGTCAGATCTGCTTCTGTGAAATAAGGTTTGTTGCCATTGACTTCTGTATAAGGTGTGCCGGAGTATGCCGGAATCTCCCGGAGGGAAAATGCTGACGTGCCCTCTCCTGTCGGAACGTCTGTTGCAGATGTAACCTGCTGCGATTCTTGTGTATCCGAAGCGTTTTCCTGTGACTGTCCGGATTCGGGTTCCGATGCTGCAGTCTCCGATGCCTCCAGCAATTCGTAGGGGATCGTCGCCGGCTGCTCTATCGTATAGGTATTATCCTGCGGCGTGACGGTGCTTTCCGCACAGCCGGTAAATGTCAATAGCAGTACCAGCCATAGTGACAATTGTGTTATCAAACGTTTCTGAAATCTGTTATGTTTCATTTTCATAGCTTGTCAATTACTCCCTTGTAAAACTCTTTGGAAATTATACCACATTTTTCTTCATCCGACCCGTGAATTATACTGAGTTTTGTTGACTTTTTCAGCAGATTTGGGTATATTACAGTCAAAAGAGATAGCCTTCCCTGAAGATCGTTCCGGATGTTTGGTTGAGGCAACATGAAATGCAATCGAGTAGGAGACGGTGATTAACCGCCGTCCTCTCACACCACCGTGCGTACCGTTCGGTACACGGCGGTTTCAATAGTTGACGTGCATGGACTGGTACGCTGTCGCTAAATCATAGTAGCCCCAGCTTATCAGTCTTTCTTTATTCAACGCCCAGTTTACCGCTTTGTTCCCGGCATTAAACCAGTATCCTTTGCGGTCATTGGCGATTGTTGCCGCATAGTGACTGGCTACTCCCAGTCCGATTAGTTTTCTCATTCTCGTTCTGGGTAGTTTCCACTGCTTCCAGATACACATCCGTATCCTTCGGTACAGCCATCCATTCAGGTCTTCGATGTTTCTTTTCATGTCTGCTATACTATAGTAGTTCAGCCATCCCCTCATATAGATTTCTACTCGCTTCATGGCTTTCACTATACTTCTGCATCTGCTCCGGGAAGTGAGCCTGCGCAGGTTTTCCTTGGCTTTCTTCCATGACTTTTCATGCACACGGATATAGATTCCTTTTCCGTTCTTCCCATAACAAAAACCAAGGTATTTAAAATTTCGTATTGCAAACACACTGACCGTACGGCTTTTCTCCCGGTTCACCTTCAGTTTCAGCGTCCCTTCCAGATATTTCGTACTGCTCTCCAACAACCTCTCAGATGCCCGTTCACTCTTCGCTAACAGTACGATATCATCTGCATAGCGGATGCACGGTACCCCTCTTTTGTTGAATTCCTGGTCAAACTCATTAAGATAGACATTGGCTAACAGCGGGGAGAGATTTCCTCCCTGCGGCGAACCTTCTTCCGTCTTGACCACTACACCGTTTTCCATCACTCCGCTTTTCAGATACCTCTTTATCATCTGAATCACTCTTTCATCCTTTACATCTCTGCGCAGGATATTTACAAGGAATTCATGGTTCAGCGTATCGAAATACTTGGACAGGTCAAGGACGACCGCCCTTGTATATCCCTGTTCTGCATACTCCTTTATCCTCTGAACTGCATCTTTTGCACTCCGTTCCGGTCGGTATCCGAAACTTCCTTCTGCGAACTTCGGCTCATAAATCGGTATCAGCTGTTGTGATATCGCCTGCTGGATAATGCGGTCTGTGACGGTGGGAATACCAAGCTTTCGTACTCCGCCGTCCGGCTTCGGGATTTCCACTCTTCTGACCGGGGACGGGGTATAGTGCCCTTTCCGTATCCTCTCTGTCAGTTCATGGCTATGTTCCTTCAACCACGGAAACGCCTCTTCGATAGTCATTCCATCTACTCCCGGCGCTCCCTTGTTTGCCTTCACTCTTTTGTAAGCTCTGTTCAGATTGTCCTTACTCAGTATCTTACCTAAAATGTCTGGCTCTGCACTGTCTCTTTCTTTCCATATCCGGTTGAATGAGCGATGCGCTCTTACATACCCTTTACGTTCCGCGCTGTCTCTCTGCAAGCAGCTTTCCTTGTTTTCTGCATCCATCTGCCCATTCCTCCTTTCCGGGTCATACTTAAGACTCCTATTGATTCGGTCCTTCACCTCGAACGGATCTTGTTCCGTTTGGCTACTATGACCTCTGCTGACTTCTGTGCGTTCAGCATTGCTTTATGCAATGGT
>OGSD01003553.1_pt1 | contig 11584 bp, 6 predicted proteins | sample 1553571 | NCBI WGS metagenome assembly OGSD01 (sample SAMEA2580072, study PRJEB22360) | human gut metagenome | biome: human gut; feature: human-associated habitat; material: faeces | place: Denmark | collected 2008/2010 | reverse complement strand
TGCAGACAACGGATAATGAATATTATCTGGATCATAATCTGAATCAGGAGTATGATAAGAACGGATCCATTTTTATGGACAAGGACTGTGATGTGCTCAAGCCCAGTACAAACTTCATTTTATATGGACATCATATGAAGAGCGGGCAGATGTTCGGAAGCTTATCTTCATACAGCGACCAGAGCTATTGTGAGAAACATCCCTACATACAGTTTGACACCATCTATGAAAAAGGCCTGTATGAGATTATGTATGTATTCAGATCCCGGGTCTATAGTGAAGATGAAATCGTATTTAAATATTATCAGTTTATAGACGCCCAGAGCGAGCAGGAATTTGACTCCTATATGAATGATATGGCAGAGATGTCATTATATGACACAGGAGTCACAGCTTCGTTCGGTGACCAGCTTTTAACACTGTCCACCTGTGATTACCAGGAGAAAAACGGCAGATTTGTAGTGGTTGCCAAAAAGGTGACGACAAAGGAGTAAAGGATGACTAAGGGTAAAAAGAAGACTAACAGAAGATTAAAAAGGACAGTAAGGAAAACCCTGGGAACATTGTTCCTGATCTCAGCGATCGTAGTGGCAGCGATTCCTACGGAAGGACTGCGTGCGGAGGAAGATGCTGTGGCACAGGCGGCAGAACATACACATGCCGCTACACATACTTCCGGCAGTGCAAAATACAAGGTATCCATCCGGAAAGATGCGTCGGAGAAGGCAGCGGATCTGAAGGCTGGAAGCAATATACCCACAATGGATAATCTGATCCCGGAGGTTGCGGAAGGAACGACTATTTATACGACCGGTACCAACGAAACGGACGGCAGTAACTACCAGTTCGCTTATATCCAGAACGGAGGTGACTGGTCTGCAATCCTGTTAGGATATAACAAGGACAATACCTTGCCCAATAATACATTGACCATTCCGAACACGGTTAATGCTTACATACAGCCTACCGGTAACCTGGGTACCGGTAACGGTTACGTGGCTGCCAACAGATTGGGAAATCCTCTGTATTATGAAGCAGTTACGCCACATATCAGAATGGTAGACGATACGTCGCAGCCAATTCTGGGGGATGATGGAGTCACTCAGGCAAAAGACCCTATTACAGGCAAACTGTTATATGTACAGGTGGAAGAAACCTATTATACCGGTGAGATCAAGCCCTGCTATGCAACAGATAATGCATGGAAAAACATGGATGTTCTGACACAGTTCTTCTATTATAAAGAAGGCGCTACCGGCAAAACTGTATTTAATGCTGAGGATGAGAGCGGTGATCCGGCAACTTATGCGAACTATGCCAATGCACTGGACAGTGATCATCAGTGGATTAAGGATGGTAAGGTAAGATATATCGGTAACCAGTATCTGGATTCTACACTGGATCCGGATTCCAATACATATAAATGGAGTATTCCTTCCGGTGGCGGTTATATCACCGAGGCTAACGCATCCAAGGGTATTTTTGCTCAGGCAGGTAACATCGGAACTCTGATCATTGGAGAAGATCTGATCGGTATCGGTAACTGTGCTTTTTATGAATGTACCGGTCTGGATTCCATTTCTTTCGGTAATGGTATCAAAGTAATCGGTAACTATGCTTTCGCCGGTTGCGGAAGCTTAAGAGATGTTGCAATCCCTGATTTATGTAGTCTGGGACAGATTGGAGATCATGCTTTTTACAGTTGTACGAACCTGACGAAGTTTACTTTGCCCATCAATGTCAGCTATGTCGGAGACTATGCTTTTGCGGAGTGCCGTTTCTTAAGCGACTTTGTAATGTGTAATTATGGCGATGCCAATGACAGAAGCAATCTGACAGAACTGGGTTGGAATGTGTTTGAAAACTGTGAGACCCTTTCTTCTCTGACCTTCCCGGCAAACTACAATGAAGCAGTGGATATTTCCCTGGTCAAGGGATGCAAGAACTTAAGATATATCACTGCCCGCAGCAAGAAAATGACATTTACGGAGAAGGAAGACGGGGATGTTTATTGCTTTGACTGCTTTAAGGAAATGCTGTCAGGTGATCCGGTAAACGGAACTTTCTACTTCGAGGGAAGAGACGATTCCACGATCCATAGCTTTACCAGAGAGAACTGTTTTGCATTTAGTTATATTGACTATAATTCCGAGACTACACAATATGAGAAACTGGACAAATATGAACTTACGGTTCAGGATCCTAATGTGACCGGGAAGACAGGTAGATCTACTTATGTGGTAAATTCCAACAATGAATTGATATCCAGTACGGTAGGAGAAAATGTATCGACACTGGAGATTCCGGATCCTATCGGACCTTACCATATTTATAATATTGGAGCCAACATTTTTGCCAACAACTGTAATCTGACCATGGTATCCTTACCCGCCAGTGTTGTATCTGTAGGAGCCAATGCGTTTAAGGGTTGTCATAATCTGGCAACAGTGATCTTCAATAACAGTTCTGTTGCAATAGGAACAGATGCTTTTAAGACACAGGATTATACAGGTGCGGATCATAGAGGAAGCTGTACCGGTGTGAAAAATGACAGTGACAATTCACCCAGTGTAAAACTTACCTTTGTAGGAGAGGTTTCGCCGACCTCCACTCCTTACCTGTATGCCATGAGTGAGGATGGAAGATATAATAACGGCAGTCAGCTGAAGACTTATGTCAGATATTGCAGTGGTTGGCCGACCAATCTGGTGGTACAGTACAATGAGGAAAAGGGTGTCAGTGAACTGATTGATTTCCCTGCTTTCTCGCAGCTGAGCGGATATACAAATGAAACAAACTATCCTTATCTGACAGATGCTCAGAGAAAAGCTGCAGGGACAGCATTGGATAAATATACGCACAACCAGACTCTGACAGAAGACCAGAAGCAGTTTATCGACTCTGCACTGAATGTTGTAATACCTGAGGGTATTCAGGCAATTAAAGACGGACTGTTCGTTGAGAAAGAGAATGCGGATGTAGCTGCAGCCAGCCTTAAGGAAGATAAGACCGTTACCATATATGGTCTGGACACCATTGAAGCAAACGACTTCAGAAGCGAGGATGGTACGGATGCTGCCCAACATCTGAAGGCAGTTAATATACTTGGTAATACGGCATCCATTGCAGCAAATGCTTTTGAAGGCTGTGCAGCATTGGAAACAGTCAATATCACCGGAAATATGAGTTCCATCGGGGACTACGTCTTTAAGGATTGTCCTGCCCTGAATGATGTGACATTGTCCGGAACGATCAACAGTCTGGGACTGATTCCGTTTACCGGATGCAATCAGCTGAGCAATGTGGCATTCCTGGGAAATGACTATTTCAGCTGTGATGAGTCCATTATTTATGGAATGAGCGGTGGTGCCAAGGCAAGGATTATTGAGTGCCTGGAAGGCAGAACCAGTAAATATGTAAAGCCTTCTGAACTGGCAGGAGTTACTTCCATTGCACCCAGAGCATTCCAGGGATGTGATGCCCTGAGAGAAATCGATCTTACGGAAAGTAAGATTACAACGGTGCCTGAATATGCCTTTGCAGATACAGCGGAAATGCGTACGATTAAGCTGCCCACTACCTGTACCACTATTGAAGATTATGCGTTCAAGAACAGTGGTATGGAGCGGTTGGAGGCGAGTCAGTATCTGAACCTTATCGGCCAGCATGCATTTGATGATCTGCTCAAGGCAAATCCGGATCCAAAGGATGTGGTGATCTGCAGTCCGGAAAACAGTTACTTGTATAATTACGCAAAGTTAAAGGGTTTTACAGTAGATACTACTCCATTGGTAGAGTATTTTACCGTTAACTTCAGAGACTGGAATGAAGAATTAGGCAGCTATGCTCTGGTACCTGATGCAGAGCAGAGAGTTAAGGGCGGTGAAGCTGCAACGCCTCCAACTCCGGCAGGTAAGAGTGGAGAGGTGTTCCAGTATTGGGATCCGGATCCCAGTGAAATCACAGCAGATGTTACAATTACAGCTATGTATAGCAAGGAAGATCCAGATGCCAACAAGCTGACCGTAACCTTCCAGGATTGGGATGGTACGGTAATTAAGGAGATCAAGGTATCCTCTGGCGGCAGCATCGCAGATGCGGATCTGCCCAATACATCTAATCTTGTGAGAGACGGTTATATCTTCATCGGATGGGACAGACCGCTGACCAATATTACAGAGTCTTTTACCACCATGGCACAATATAAAGCGCTGAGTGAAGATGATATTGTAGTCAGATATATCAACAGTGTGACTAAGGAAGTGTTCTATCAGACCACGATCAAGAAGGGAACGGTTGCACCCAGTATCCAGACCCCTACGGTCAGTGGTTACACCTTCAAGGAATGGCTGCCGGATATTGCTACAGCTATCACAGAAAATACAGATTTCTATGCAGTATATGAGGCAAGCGGCTCTAATAATGGAGGAACGGCCAGTCCGGGTACCAGCACCAGCCCCGGAGCAAGCACCAGTCCCGGAGCAAGCACCAGTCCGGGAGGCAATAATAACAACGGAACTACTGCCAAGATGTATACTCTGACGGTTAAAAACGGTTCCGGATCAGGAAGTTATGTGGCAGGTTCCCAGCCGATCATCGTGGCAAATGACCCTGCGGCGAACCAACAGTTCAGTAGTTGGTCAATAGATCCGGCCAATACGAAGATTGCCAGCAAGGTATTGTCTGCAACGGTCATCACTATGCCGGAAGCTAATGTAACGGTAACTGCAAATTATACTGCAAAATCCGGTTCAGGTAATAAAACAAATAAATCTACAGGAAGCGGTAATTCCACGAATTCCAATTCCAACAGAAGACCGAACAGTACTACAACAGGAAATGTCTCCGGCGGCAGAACCACCGTTGTCATTGACAAGAACGGTCTGTCCAATACCAGTGTGGTATCCGCTACGGTAAACGGATCTTCCGATAACTTTGTGATCAAGATCACCGAAAGTGCATCTGCTTCCGAGGAAGTAGTAAAGGCTCTGATGGCAGAGTATGGCAACGATATTAGTGCCATCAAGTATTTCCCGATGGATATCAGTCTCTATGATTCCACCGGCAATAACAAGATCACGGATACTACAGGTTTGTCCATCAGCATTACCCTGCCGATCCCGGATTCTCTGATCACCTATGCAGGTAACAACAAGGTGGCAGGAGTTGTTAACAGTAAGCTGGACAAGCTGACACCGAAGTTCTCCACGATTTCCGGAGTATCCTGCATTACCTTTACGGCGGAGCATTTCTCACCGTATGTGATCTATGTGGATACGAACAACCTGACAGCCGGAACAATCGCAGACAGCACTCCTAAGACCGGAGATGCCATTCATCCGAAGTGGTTCCTGTCTCTGGGTCTTGCATGTCTGTCCATAGTATTCTTCATGAAGAAGGATAAGAAGACTCTGCGCAAGGCAAGAGCCTAGTGAAAATAAAGGATGGGAAGGTTTATGAATCATAAAAAGTGGGTAGTTGCATTGGCATTGATAGCTACCGCATTGATCCTGACACATCTTCCTGTGTCGGAGGCAGATGCGGCAGCGGCTGCCCCCCGTTTTCAGATTCAGGGATCGTCACTGACAAAATACAGAGGAAGCGATGAACGTGTCACGATTCCCGATACAGTGGAAGTCGTGGGTGAGAGTGCTTTTGAAAATAACCAGAAGGTACAGCTTGTTGTGGTTCCCAAGTCGGTGAAGCGCATGGATGCCTATGTCTTCTGGGGCTGTGATAATCTGGAAGAGGTTGTACTTGGCAAAGGTCTTACCTCAGTGGATGAATATGCTTTTTCAGGATGCACCGGACTGAAACAGATCACGATCCCTGAGAATGTACAGAGTATTGATGCACAGGCATTTGCCGGATGTACGAACCTTACGGATATTTATATTCCGGACACGGTGACAAGCATTGCAGACGATGCATTCTTAAATTGTGATAACGTAACGATTCATGCGGACGAAGGCAGCGTGGCTGCAAAGTTTGCACAGAAGCTGGCAGAGCAGAAAAGTCAGAGCCCTCTCGTAACGGCAGCGCCATCAGCGACAGGCGGAACTTCGGATGTACAGGCAACAACAGAGCCTGCCCCCACTGAAACGCCGACCCCTGCACCGACACCGGTGCCCGGAAATGTGCTCGGCAGTACCTTTGTCGTAGGAAATCATGCGATGGTAATGGTATTGCCTGAAGAAGAGACCGTTAAGCAGGGCTATACGGAACTGGAAGCGGATCAGGAGACTGGAGAAGAAACGCAGGATATCACTGCGGAGGCAGAAGACGGTACGATTCAGGAGTGGAAATATTATCGTGACCAGTCGATCAAAGCAGTGAGTATACCAGAAGGAACCACGGAGATCGGACGCTTTGCTTTTTCCAGAAGCTCGGCAGAAAGTGTGACGTTCCCGGAAGGTGTGACCACTATTGATTATGCAGCATTTTATCACTGTGATGATCTGAATAGTGTGATATTGCCGGATACGGTGACCCGGGTGGAAGCCAAGGCATTTACGCATACCGGATGGATGGATGATTTTGAAGAAAACAGCATGGATGATTACCTGATCAGCGGGGACATTCTGGTGGCTTACAAGGGGGACCTTCCAGAAGTGACCATACCGGATGGTGTTCGTGTGATCGCTGATGAAGTGTTCCGCAGCCATACGGAACTGAAAAAGGTGCATCTGCCTGCAAGTGTCACAAATATCGGTGACAGCGCATTCCCGGAGGGAATCGAAATTATAAATGAATAAGGGTCAGATTTTACCGACACCAGGATAAGAAACCGGCATAAGATAGAATAAGTCTTATGCCGGTTTTGTCTTATTTTACGGGGAAGGAACAAGATGCAGCGGGTAAGGGAACAGGTACAGGTGCCGGAACAATTGCATAGTGGGGCAGGACGTGTGAAGTCTGTGACTGTTGCTGTGCTGGATACCGGAATTGCTTATCATCCGGATCTGGTAGGACGGCTGCTTGCTTTTTCCGACTTTGTAGAAGGCCGTTCCTTTCCGTATGACGATAATGGACACGGGACACATGTCTGCGGGATTGTATGCGGAAGCGGAGAACTGTCCGGAGGAAGATTTCGCGGAATGGCACCGGAGGCAAAGCTTGTGGTGGGAAAAGTGCTGGACAGACAGGGGGAGGGCTCCTGTGATTCCATGCAGGAAGCTCTGGAATGGGTACTGCGGGTGAAAAACAGGTATGGAATCCGTATTCTGAATATCTCTGTGGGGATCGGAGACCTGAAGGAACGTTACAAGGAGCAGATGTTGCGAAAATCTCTGGAATTGTTGTGGGATCATAATATTCTCGTGGTCTGCGCTGCAGGTAATACCGGTCCGGAGGACGGTAGTATTTCGGAGATGGCCAGTAGCAGAAAGGTTCTGACGGTGGGTTGTCATGACGGAAGATACTGTAAAAATGATCCCGGAAGGTGTGAGACGTACTCCGGCAGGGGCAGAAGATATGATGTGACCCGTAAACCGGATATTGTGGCTCCGGGGACAAGGATTCTGTCCTGTAATGCTTTCTGGCAGAACCGGAACGGCAGAATCTACAGACCCTATGTAGCAAAAAGCGGCACATCCATGGCAACACCCATTGTATCCGGGGCGGCAGCCCTTGCTATGGAAAAATATCCGGGAATTACCAATGAAGAATTTGTTCGTCTGCTGTCCCTTACAGCTACCGATCTGGGAGAGCCGTGGAACAAGCAGGGCTTCGGCATGCTTAATGTACGGAGATTATTAGAAAACAAGTAAAAGGATAAAATCACTGGGAAAAATAAAAAATATGATTAAAATAAGTCAATAAAATAAATACCAAAGATATTGACACAAATGGTATGATTGTATACAATGATACGAGAACTGCAAAATGTATTTTTACTGCGCAGAGTAAAAATAGAAAACAATATTGCAGATGTCGAATGTCAGGGAAGAGAGGTATACCAATGAGAGATAGTGATGCATTTCAGAATCGTCCGGTCTCCATGAATCCGAAGAACAACCTTTTGGAGATTGAAGAGCATATGTACATACTGGATGATGTGGAGAAGCCGAACGTGTTCCGTAACATGTTCCCTTATTCCGAAATCCCAAAAATACCTTTTAATGATCGTATCGTGCCTCATAACATGCCAAAGGATATCTGGATCACAGATACTACCTTCAGAGACGGACAGCAGTCCAGAGCACCTTATACCACAGAGCAGATCGTAAAGATCTATGACTATCTGCATGAACTGGGTGGCCCCAACGGAATGATCCGTGCCAGTGAATTTTTCCTGTACAGCAAGAAGGACAGAGACGCTGTTTATAAATGTATGGAGAGGGGATACAAGTTCCCCGAAGTTACCAGCTGGATCCGTGCCAGCAAGGAGGACTTTAAGCTGGTAAAAGAGATCGGAATGAAGGAGACTGGCATTCTGGTCAGTTGTTCCGATTATCATATTTTCCTGAAATTAAAAATGACCAGAAGACAGGCCATGGATCACTATTTAAGCGTTATCCGTGACTGCCTGGAGGAGGGTATCAGCCCCAGATGTCATCTGGAGGATATCACCAGAGCGGATATCTACGGTTATGTGGTTCCGTTCTGCCTGGAACTGATGAAACTGATGAAGGAGTATCAGATCCCCATCAAGGTCCGGGCCTGCGATACCATGGGATACGGTGTCAACTATCCCGGTGCCGTTATTCCCCGTAGTGTACAGGGTATCATTTACGCAATCCATACCCACGCAGGTGTGCCGCATGAGCTGATCGAATGGCATGGTCACAATGACTTTTACAAGGCGGTGTCCAATTCCACCACAGCATGGTTGTACGGCTGTTCCGGTGTAAATACCTCACTGTTTGGTATCGGTGAGCGTACCGGTAATACACCGCTGGAGGCAATGGTATTCGAATATGCACAGTTGAAGGGTGATCTGAACGGTATGAATACCCGTGTCATCACGGAGCTGGCAGAGTACTATGAGAAGGAGATCGGCTATCAGATCCCGCCCAGAACCCCGTTTGTCGGCAAGAATTTCAACGTGACCAGAGCCGGTATCCATGCGGACGGTCTGCTTAAGAACGAAGAGATATACAACATTTTCGATACCGAGAAATTCCTGAATCGTCCGGTATTGTGCGCTATTTCCAACACCTCCGGTCTGGCAGGTATCGCACACTGGCTGAACACCTATTATAAGTTAAAGGGAGACAAGCAGGTACAGAAGACTTCCGAACTGGTAGCGGAGATCAAAAAGTGGGTAGACGAGGAGTACGCCGGTGGACGTGTCACCGTGCTTACGGATGAAGAGATCGTGGCCTGCGTCAACCGTATCTGCCTGGAGAAGAACCTGAAGATCGGTGAGTAAGAAAATATGGCGGCATTTTTTGCTGCCCGGAAATGAGGATTATAGTGAGTAAGTATGATGTAAAGCAGGAAGTAACGGATAAGTTCTCCCTGCGGGGACGGGTATTTCACAAGCTGAGAGAAGACATCTTAAGCGGAAAATATCAGGAACATGAAGAATTGAAGGAAGTGGCCATCGGCGAGGAGATGGGAGTCAGCAGAACCCCCGTCAGAGAAGCGTTCCGTCAGCTGGAGCTGGAGGGACTGATTCAGATCATCCCCAACAAGGGAGCCTATGTCACCGGTATTACCCAGAAGGATGTGAAGGATATTTACATGATCCGTTCCCTGCTGGAAGGTCTGTGTGCCCGTTGGGCTACGGAACATATCACCAAGGAGCAGATGGAAGAGATGGAAGAGAATGTCTATCTGTCCAAGTTCCATGCCCAGAAGGGGCATCTGGAGCAGCTGGCGGAGTTAGATAATCGTTTCCATGATATTCTGTATGAGGCATGTGACAGCAAGATGCTGGAGCATCAGCTGAAGGACTTCCATCAGTATGTCCTGCGTGTCCGCAAGAAAACATTGGCCAGTGCCAACCGCGGTCCCAAATCCAATGAAGAGCATGAGCAGATCATGGAGGCCATCAAGGCAGGCAATGCCGATCTGGCAGAGCAGCTGGCACACCAGCACATGATCAACGCCTATGACAACATGGTGAAAAACGGTCTGAACGAGGCCTATGCACAGCAGGATAAGCCGCAGGAATAGGTTGCCTGTCTGTGAAAATTACTGTAGAATGTAATTATTCAGAGCCAATGGGCGAAGTAACCACATGAGCAAATAACATGCAGGCATGTTATTCGGCGAAGCCTTGCAGAAGCGATTTTGCCAATGTGGTTCTGGATAGCTATTGCAAAGTAAAAGAATAAATACCGGAAAGGAAATCATTATGGAAAAGATCAAAATGACAACCCCTCTCGTAGAGATGGACGGAGACGAAATGACCAGAATCCTCTGGCAGATGATCAAGGATGAACTGTTATTGCCTTACATCGATCTGAAGACAGAGTACTATGATCTTGGACTGGAGCATCGTAATGAGACCGATGATCAGGTAACCGTGGATTCTGCCAATGCCACATTGAAGTACGGCGTTGCTGTAAAATGTGCGACCATTACCCCCAACGCTGCCAGAATGACAGAGTATAATCTGAAGGAAATGTGGAAGAGTCCCAACGGAACCATCCGTGCGATCTTAGACGGTACTGTATTCCGTGCACCGATTCTGGTAAAGGGTATCGTTCCTTATGTCAAGAACTGGACCAAGCCCATTACCATTGCCCGTCATGCTTACGGCGATGTGTATAAAAATACTGAGATCAAGGTACCCGGCCCCGGTAAGGCAGAACTGGTATTTACTGCAGCAGACGGCACCGAGACCCGTGAACTGATCCATAATTTTGATGGAGCAGGTATCATTCAGGGTATCCACAATACGAATAAGTCTATCGAGAGCTTTGCAAGAGCATGCTTTAGCTATGCCGTAGATACGAAGCAGGATCTGTGGTTCTCCACCAAGGACACCATTTCCAAAAAATACGATCATACCTTCAAGGATATTTTCCAGGAGATCTATGATAACGAGTACAAGGCAAAATTCGAGGAACTGGGCATTACATATTTCTATACCCTGATCGATGATGCCGTAGCCCGTGTCATCCGTTCTGAGGGCGGATTCATCTGGGCCTGCAAGAACTATGATGGTGATGTAATGTCCGATATGGTAGCTACCGCTTACGGCGATCTGTCCATGATGACTTCCGTACTGGTATCTCCCAGCGGCGTCTATGAGTATGAGGCTGCTCACGGAACTGTACAGCGTCATTACTACAAGCACTTAAAGGGCGAAGAGACCTCCACCAACTCCATCGCTACCATCTACGCATGGACCGGAGCTCTCAGAAAGCGCGGTGAACTGGATCAGATCCCCGAGCTGTGCAACTTCGCAGACAAGCTGGAGCAGGCATGCATCAAGACAATCGAAGATGGCAAGATGACCAAGAGCCTGTCCCTGATCTCCACCTGTGAGCATCCCGTGATCCTCAACAGCCTTGACTTCATCAAGGCGATCAGAGAGACCCTAGACAGCCTGCTGTAAATTGAGATTTAGAGAAATATCCCCGTAGCCCTTGGCAGGGTATAAGAAACGCGGCACTGCTTATTCTTATAC
>OGSD01003547.1_pt1 | contig 11617 bp, 8 predicted proteins | sample 1553571 | NCBI WGS metagenome assembly OGSD01 (sample SAMEA2580072, study PRJEB22360) | human gut metagenome | biome: human gut; feature: human-associated habitat; material: faeces | place: Denmark | collected 2008/2010 | reverse complement strand
TTTCCGCTGCCGGAGTTGCCTCTGCGGCCTCCGTTGTTGGCGTTGCGGTTTTCGCGGTTCTCTCCGTCACGGCGTTCGCCGTTGTTGCGGCGTTCCGGATTTCCGTTGCGGCCTTCGTTGTTGCGCCCCTCACTGCTGCGGCCTTCGCCATTGCGGGGACGGTCGTTGCGCCGCGGGCGGCGTTCCTGCTGCCGGCCCTGCTGATCGGGCTGTTCCTGCCGGCCTGCAGCCTGTTGTCCCGCTTCCTGCGAATCCTGTCCGTTCTGCCGGCCCCCTTTGCCGCGGCTCCGCTTGCTGCGGCGCTTGGCCTGATCGAAACGGGTGATGCTGTCCTCCTCCGAACGGTAGGTCGGCTCCTCGATCTCCGGGCGGATGTCGTCGGCGTCCTGCAACCGTTCGACCTTCTTGCCCTGGCGGTTCAGCGCCATGATCTCCCGCACGCGCGAAACGGGCAGTGTGGTGACGTTGGCCATCGCCTCCTTCGACGAAGAGAAGGTCATCGTTCCGGCCAGCACGTCGCTCTTGACGCAGAACCATTCGCCTTCGGCGGCCTGGAGCGGTTCGCGCAGGCGCGGGAACTCCTTGCGGGCGTCGACATAGGTGTCGTATTCGTACATCATGCAGCACTTGAGTTTCGAGCACTGCCCGGCCAGCTTCTGGGGGTTGAGCGAAATGTCCTGCACGCGCGCGGCTCCGGTCGTGACGCTCGAAAAACTCGACATCCACGATGCGCAGCACAACTCGCGTCCGCAGGCACCCAGTCCACCGATGCGTCCCGCCTCCTGCCGCGCGCCGATCTGCTTCATCTCGATACGTATGTGGAACCGTTCGGCGAAGACCTTGATCAGTTCGCGGAAGTCCACGCGTTCGTCGGCGATATAGTAGAAAATGGCCTTGATCTTGTCGCCCTGATACTCCACGTCGCCGATCTTCATGTTGAGTCCCATGTCGGCCGCGATCTGGCGCGACGCGATCATCGTCTCGTGTTCCAGTTCGATGGCTTCCTGCCACTTCTCGATGTCGTAGGGCTTGGCTTTGCGGTATATCTTCTTGAATTCGCCGTTGAAGGGGTTGAATCCCGTGCGGCGCATCTGGCGCGCCACCAGATCGCCCGTGAGCGAAACGATGCCGATGTCGTGGCCGGGCGAAGCTTCGACCGCCACGATGTCGCCCCGCTTGAGCGGCAGGTTGTTGACATTCTGGTAGAATGCGCGGCGGGTGTTCTTGAAACGCACTTCGACGATGTCGGTCGGAAGGTTTTCGGGGTACTCTTCGAGCCATGCGGTCTCGTGGAGTTTGAAACATCCGTCGCAGAGTTTGGCTTCGCATTCCGAACCGCAGTTGCAGAAGGAGCAGCCGCGGCCTATTTCGGGTTTGAATGCTTTCGTATGTTGTTTTTCGGTATCCATGGAGGGTATAATTTGCGTAAAGATACGCAAAAATTCTGAATTTTTTAATTTTTAATTGCTGTTGAGGTACAAGCGTCGTATGCTGCGTCGTATGCGGAGGATCATCATCACGGCGGCGGCCGACAGACCGAAAGAGAAACCGAGGAAAAGTCCCGACGGCCCCATGCCGAGCGTGAAGCCGAACAGGTAGCCCACGGGCAGGTTGAGCAGCCAGTAGGAGACGAAGGCGATCGGCATGATGATCTTCACGTCCTGAATGCCGCGCAGGATGCCTACCGAGACGTTCTGAATGCCGTCCGAAAGCTGGTACAGCGCGGCGAAGACCATCAGCTGCGAGGCGATGGCGATCACTTCGGCATTGGTGGTGAAGAAGGTCGGAATGACGTTGCGCATGGTGATGAAGACCAGCGCCGCGAAGGCGTTCCACGCCAGCACCAGATGATACGACGCCTTGGCCGCCAGCGACAGCTCGCCGATGTTGCGGGCGCCGTAGCAGTGCGACACGCGGATGGTGGTGGCGGCGCCGATCGACATGACAATCATGAAGGCGCAGTTGCCGATGGTGACGGCGATCTGGTTGGCGCTCATGGTCTCCTTGTTGAACCAGCCCATCATGATGCCGGTACCGACGAACGCCGAAGCTTCGAGAAACATCTGCATCGAGATCGGAAGTCCCATGTGCAGCAGTTTTTTCACCGTGGCCCACGAGTAGTTGCGGGGCGAGAATCCGTCGAGGTAGCCGCGGTAGCGCTCCCGGCTGTAAAAGTAGCCGACCATCAGGATCGGGGCGATGATGCGTGACAGCAGCGTGCCCAGACCCGCGCCCTCGGCGCCCATTTCGGGAAGCGAGAAGCGTCCGTAGATGAAGACCCAGTTGAAGCCTATGTTGGCCAGATTGGCGACGATCGTCACGACCATCTCGACCTTGGTGTTGCCCACGCCTTCGAGGAACTGCTTGAAGGCGAAGAAAAGCATCACGAACGGCATGCTGAAGACCAGCATGCGGTAATAGGGGATGGCCGCATCGACCACGTCTACGGGCTGGCCGAGGCGGTACATGAGCGGGATGACGGAGTATTGGACGACCGCCATTGCGAATCCCAGCAGCGTGTAGAACAGGATGCCGTTCTGCAGCAGCCCCGCCGACTTCTCCCGGTCGCCCTGCGCGTAAAGCTCGCCCACGAGGGGCGTCATGCCCAGCGCGATGCCGATGGCGGCGATGAAGAGGATGAAGAATACCGAGCCGCCGAACGATACGGCGGGGTCGTCGCCGCCGTAGCGGCCGACCATCAGGTTGTCGGCTACCTGCGTGAGAATCTGGCCCAGCTGCGTCAGTACGACGGGCAGGGCCAGTTTCAGATTGGACTTGTATTGATCTTTATAAGTCGAGAAACTGTACATTGCGTTCCGGATTTAGGATGCAAAGATAGCTAATTAACTCCGGATTGCAATCCGCAGCTCCGTCCGATACGAAAAATCCGCCCGGAAGGGGCGGATTTTCAGCTTCAGCAGGGGAGGACGATATCGATGCAGCAGCCTGCGCGGTATTCGGGGCAGACGCGGATTTCGCCTCCGAGCCGCGTGACGATCAGGCGGCAGAGATAGAGCCCGATGCCCGAACCCGGTTTGAAGGGGTCCACTTTGGCGAAGCGTTCGAATACCCACTCCCGCTTGTCGGGGTCGATGCCGATGCCGGTGTCGGCCACGCGGATGCGTAGTCTGCGTTGGCTGTCATCCTTCTCGCAGGAGAGCGTGACGGAGCCTGCAGCGGTGAATTTGGCGGCGTTCTGCAGCAGGTTGTCGATCACGCGGGTCATGTAGAAGACGTTGGTCGGAATGATGCAGGGACCTTCACCCCCCCCCTTGAAGATATACTCCACCTGCGGGTTGTTCGACTGCCGTTTCTGGTATTCCAGCCGTTCGGCGCATAGCAGGCCGATATCGGTGTAGGTCTGCGGCAGCGGTGCTTCGGAGCTGACAAGACTTGACAGTTCGAGCATGTTTTCCAGCAGGGTGGTCAGCGCGGTCGTGTTGGTCCGTATCTGTTCGCGGAATTCGCGCCGCGTATGGGCGTCGAGGGTGTCATCGAGCAGCAGTTCCGAAAATCCGTTGATGGCGTTGAGCGGCGTGCGGATTTCGTGGCACATGGAGTTGATGAAGGCCGTTTTCATCTTTTCGCTCTCCATGGCGCGGCGGCTCTGGCGGGTTATCTCTTGGTTGGCGTCGGTGAGCTGCCGCCTGATCTGTTTCAGCCGTCGGACCATGACGTATTGGTAGACGCTCCAGCCGACGAGCAGCAGCAGCAGCACCCCGCCGGCAAGCAGGGCGATGAATTTCATGCGGTTGGCCAGCCGGGATTTTTCAAGTTCCAGCTGTCCCACTTCGAACAGGGTCTGCATCTCGGCGAGGCTGTTCTGCGCCTCTTCCACGCGGTCGTATTGGATTCGCGCAGCGCTTCGAGGGCGTTTTTGTAGTCGCCCAGATGCTCGTAAAGCCACGACTGCACTGCGTATATGGAGGCGAAATCCGCTTTTGTGCCGTTGCGCTTGTAGACGGTTACGGCCGAGTCGATATAGGCCACGGCCCGCTCGTATTCCTCCATGTACTGGTAATAGCGGGCGCTGGTGCTGTAAATCTCGGCCAGATCGCCTCTGGCGCGGGCCAGCTCCATGCACTTCCCGTAATATTGGGTCGCCTTCTCTTTGGAGATAAGCTCGCGCAGATAGAGCATCTTCGAGTAGGCGCGCATCGTGTAGCCCGTCGTGTCGCGGTAGGGGCGTTCGAAGCGGTCGTCCATCGCCAGCCATGCGCGGTGCAGGTCGATACATTGCTGGATCTGCTTTTCGGCGCGTTTGTCTTTGCTGAGCATGTAGAGTTCGGAAAGCTCGTCGCGGCAGATCCGCTCCATGTGGAGACGCTCTTCCAACGGATAAGCTTCGAGTTTTTTCAATGCCTGCTCCACATAGGGGATCGCCTTGCCGATGTTGTCGTAGGCTTCGGTCGCCAGCGACGAGAAGTCTAGGGAGAGTCCCGTCAGGAATTCCCATTCGATGCGCTCTTCGGGCGAGAGTTCGTTGTGGATTTTGGTCTTGAGTCTGTCGAGTTCGTGTTTTACGGTTTCGACCGCATTGTTGTCGTTCATCAGCTTCCAGATGTAGTAGGCGTAGAGCGACGAGCGGAACAGGGCGTGGCGCGGTCCCGGAAGAATGCTGTCCGCAAGGGCGATGTATTTCTCGGCCCGCTGCGAGTCCCGGCCTGCGAATTTGCGTACCAGAAAGTCCAGCGCGTCCTTGCAGCCGTAGAGGTCTCCGGATTTCCGCGCTTCGGCGAGCGCCGCGTCCCAATAGGGCGCTGCGAGTTCGAGACTGTCTCCGCTCAGGTCGGCCAGCTGGACGTATATCCGTTCCCGGCCGACGGCATCGTGTGTCTTGGATAAAAGCCTGAGCAGGCTGTCGGCGTGTGACGGCCCGGCGGGCGCCGATATCGCGGCGAATGGAAACAAGGACATAATAAGCCCTGACGCAAGGGCTTTCAGGAGCATCTGACGCATGTCGGTGTTATGAAACTGTATTAAATCCGGACAAATTTAGTTGAAAAATAATCTTTCAGGCAATTATGGAATAAAAAAGTGGCGGAATAAGAAAAGAGACCGGTTTGAAACCGGTCTCTTTCAACGGGAAGATGGGAAATCGACCGTCTGTCATGCCACGCGTATCCGGACGCCGTGCGGCTTGCCCGATTCGACGACGACCGTGTCGCCTTCGTGCAACTTGCCGTCGATAATCAGGGTCGAGAGCGGTTCCTCGACGTTGTCCATCAGCGTGCGCTTGAGCGAACGTACGCCGTAGCGCGATTCGTAGCCCATGGCTGCCAGACGGCGTTTGGCTCCGTCGGTGATCTTCACCTTGTAGCCCAGCCGGCGCGTGTGCTCGAAGAGTCCCTGCAGCTCCAGCTCGATGATCCGCTCCACGTCGGAGAGCTCCAGCGTGCGGAACAGCACGATGTCGTCGATGCGGTTGAGGAACTCCGGCGCAAAGGTCTGTTCGAGGGCTTTGCGGTACTCGCACTGCGGGGCGGCGACCGCCGTGGCGCTCTTCGAGACGGTGCTGTAACCCACCTGCACCGATTTCTGGACCACGTTGCGCGACCCGACGTTCGAGGTCATGATGATGATCGTGTTGCGGAAGTCCACCCTGCGGCCCGAACCGTCGGTGAGGTGTCCCTCGTCGAAGATCTGCAGCATGGAGTTGAAGACTTCGGGGTGCGCCTTCTCGATCTCGTCGAACAGCACCACGGAGTAGGGCTGGCGGCGGACCGCTTCGGTGAGCTGGCCGCCCTCGCCGTAACCGACGTATCCCGGAGGCGATCCGATCAGACGCGCGACATTGTGCTTCTCGCCGTATTCGCTCATGTCGATGCGGATCAGGCCCCGGTGCTCGTCGAACAGCCACTTCGAGACCTCCTTGGCCAGCAGGGTCTTGCCCACGCCCGTGGGACCCACGAAGAGAAAGACGCCGATCGGACGGTTTTCGTCCTTGAGTCCGGCGCGCGAGCGGCGGATCGTGCGGGCGATCTTCTCCACGGCCTCCTGCTGTCCCACCACGCGGCGTGCGAGGTGGTCGTAGAGCATCTGCAGGCGCGTCATCTCGCCGCCCGATATCCGTTCGGCGGGAATACCCGTGATCGAGGTGATGACCTGCTGGATGTGTTCCGCAGTGACCTCTACGGGGTTGGTCTCCAGCGACCGCTGCCATTCGGCACGGGTTTCGCCCAGTTTGGAGCGGAGCGCGATTTCGCGCATCCGCGCCGAGGCGGCTTTTTCGTAGACCAGCGCTTCGACCGCTTCGCGGCGTTCGCGCTGCGCGTCGGTGAGCGCCGTCTCCATTTCGCGCAGCTCGGCCGGTTCGCGTGCCGACTGCAGGTGTATGCGCGAGCCAGCTTCGTCCATGACGTCGATGGCCTTGTCGGGGAAGAAGCGGTCGGTGATGTAGCGGCCCGTGAGGGTCACGCACGCCTGCAGGGCCTCTTCCGTATAACGCACCTTGTGATGGCGTTCGTAGTGGGGCGCGATGTTGCGCAGGATCTGGAGCGTCTGGTCGGGCGTGGTAGGCTCCACCACGACCTTCTGGAAGCGGCGTTCGAGGGCCGAATCGCTCTCGATGTTCTCGCGGTACTCGTCGAGCGTGGTGGCACCGATGGTCTGCAGCTCGCCGCGCGCCAGCGCCGGCTTGAGGATGTTGGCCGTGTCGAGACTGCCCTGCGTCGAACCTGCGCCCACGATGGTGTGGATCTCGTCGATGAAGATGATCGTATCCTTCGCCTTGCGCAGTTCGTCGAGCAGCTGCTGCATGCGCTCCTCGAATTCGCCGCGGAATTTCGTGCCGGCCACCAGCGACGAGACGTCGAGCGAGAAGAGCGTCTTGTCGGCGATGGTGTAGGGCACCTCGCCGCTTGCGATGCGCAGGGCCAGTCCCTCGACGATGGCGCTCTTGCCCACGCCGGCTTCGCCGATCAGGATCGGGTTGTTCTTCTTGCGGCGCGAGAGTATCTGGACTACGCGCTCGATCTCCTGCTCGCGCCCCACGACGGGGTCGATTTTGCCCTCGCGGGCCATGCGCGTGAGGTTCACGCCGAATTTGTCGAGCAGGTGCGACGAGGTTTTCTCTTCGGGTTTGTTCTCTTCGTTGAAGTCGAGCATGTGCACCTGAATTTCGGTGCGGAAGTCGTCGCCCACGGCGAACTTCTTGAGGTCTTCGTCCACCACCGTACCCGTTACGCCGTACATTTCCAGTATGCGCGAAGTTGCCGTCGTGCGGTCGCCGACGATGGCCCGCAGCGCGTGGGCCGTCGAAACGCTCCGTGCGGCGCCCGAACAGGCTCGCAGCTCTTCGGTGAAGGCGCGGTAGTACTCTTCGGGGGATTGGGGCACGTTCTGCTGTCCGGCGAGCATTTCGCGTTCGATGCGCAGGCGTATCTGGTAGAGTTCCCAGTCCTTGAGACGGGAGGATAAAAGCTGGTAGGCGAGCGATCCCTCCTCGCGGAGCAGCTCCAGCGTGAGAAAGTCTTTGAGCGAGTGGTCGAGACCGGCCTTGGTCGTATTAAATGCCGCCCGGGCTATGATAGCCTCGAGCGTCTTCGAGATCTTGATTTGCATGTTGCGTCGTCATAAAATTAATAATTTCAACTTCTGATTCTTCGACTAACTAACGACGTACATGTGGTAAATATTATGTTAAGTTATTTGGCCTTCCATATTCGGCTGTCTCTGAACGTCTTGCCCCTGAAAAAACACGGACCGTTCCTGCCTGAAACGGTCCGTATCGTGTTCTGAAAGGGTTTTTACTCTTTTACGCAGCGCATCGACATGCCTTGCGAACGGGCGTCCTTGCTCACTTTAAAGGTCCGTTTGCCGTTGACGATGAACATGTACTGGCCGTAGAGTTCGGGGTATTCCTCGATGTTGGCGCTGGCTTTTCCCGCGGTGCCGATCCACATGCCGCCGTAGGGATTCAGCTCCTGATGGTCGAGTCCGCCCGATGCGTAGACGCGCGTGCCGGCGGCGGGGAACCACTGGCCGTTTTGCGTGGCGCCGTGGTTGGTGTCGTCCCACGTCATGTCGGCGTAAACCAGCCACGCGTAGGGCGTATTTCCGTCCTTGTCGCAGGTCGGCACTTTGTAGCCGACGGGGCAGGGGTCGTAGATGGTTTTCTTGCCCGATACGCCGCCCCAGTAATCGTCGTTCGAAACGTCGGTCCAGTCTTTGGTCCGGTAGTCGTTCAGCACGATTTCCTGTCCGTATTCATCCGTTTCTCCGGTGAAATTGTAAGTCATGGCATAGAATACCGCCGGGTTGCGGAGCGACTTTGCGATCGTTCCGTGGTATTCGGCGCGGGTGCGCATTTTGGGAAGTTCTTCGTTGAGGATGTTGTAAATGGGGCGTTCGCCGTCCACCTGATAGCTGTAATCCTCGTTGATTATGGTGAACGTTCCGGCCGAGGTGAAGGGGTCTTTGCGTCCCCACTGGTAGATCATGCCGTGGCAGTCGAAGCTGTCGGGGGCGTTGGTCGTGGCGCCGACGTTGCGGTCCATGAAGGTCCATGTCGTGCCCGAAGCGTTGGCCGGGGTGGTGTAGAGCGATGCGGCGGGATCGTAGTCGGCGATCCACAGGTGCCAGCTCCAGAGTATCTCTCCGTCGGCGCCGCAGGCCGCGACGACGGCGTTGCCGCTTGTGCCCGGAGCGGTCACGGCGACGATTTTTTTCTCCTTGGAGACGTAATAGATGTCCTGAATCAGATTTTTGGCGTCTTGCCAGACGAGTTCGGCAGTGACGGGATCGCCGATGCTTTCGGTCGTGGAGTTGCCTTTGTACTGCGCGTCGAACACGACCGTGCCGCCCGGTTTTACGATGTAGCAGTTTGCGGTTCCGGCGGCGGAGAGATCGACCGCATTTTCGGGGACCTTTACCTCAGATTTCCCCCCCCCTCCTTTTCCGGGGTCGTCGTCGCTGCAGGCGGCAGTGATACACATGCTCAGGAGAGCTGCGAATTTGAAATAGGATTTTCTTATCATACCGATATTGGTTAAATAAATGATGATCCCCTACCCTTCGGGATCGAATCGGGTGTTCCGGGGACGCGGGTATGCCGGGCGACATCTGTAATTCCCCTGCGGTAGCAAGATGAATTGTACGGAATAACCCGGCCGTCCTCCATGCCTGTTTGCGCAGGATGTGGCCCAAATATAATAAATTTTTGCCGGAATATGCTTTTCGGACGTTAAAAGCGGCAAAGTATCCGATAATTATAATATATTTGTATATCCCATCAATCCCTCTTGAAAATGATAAAGTTCTTTTTTGCGTTCTTGTTTTTGTCTGCGGGCTGTGCGTGTATGGCTCAGGACCGGATTCACACCAAAGACGGCCGTGTGATCGAATGTAAGGTTTCCGATTCGAGCAACCGGGCCGGCAACGTTTTCTTTTTTCCTGCGGACGACCCCGAAACGTCGCATTTTATTCCCGTGACCCAAGTCGATTATCTTGAAATCGGCGACGAGCGGGTGGTGCGTACGCCGAACGACAAACTGAAACCGGCCGAGACCCGTTTCGGACTGAAAGCGCCCGCCTTGCCGCACATGCTGGGTGCGACGTACGATTTCCTTTCGAATACATATGTGCATACGCACGGGGCGACTGTTTCGTATGCCTATTTTTTCGACGGCAGGAACGGCATTCATGCCGAGCTGGCCTATCGCAGTCTGGAGAGTGCTTCCGCTTCCGAAAGAAGAGCTGATCCGGGCACCTCAGTCGATATTTTCGCGGTGATTCCGCATTACGAGCGCCGTTTTTACATTCAGCGTATGGGATCGTTCTATTTCGTGCGCGGAGGTTTGGGCGTGAATGTCTATACGGCTTCGATTCAGACGGATGCCGGGGAGAGCCGCGAAGGCTTGGCGGCTCCGGTCGTCAGTCTCGCCTTGGGACTCGATTTCCGGGTGTCCCGCAACCTTTATCTGGAGGTTGCCGCGCGGTATATCGGTGATTTCGCCTCTTGGAATTTCGGATATGATTCCGAACCCTTGCTCGCTAACGAGGGCTTTTTCGGCGGGTTCTCTGTCTGATTGCGTTTCGGATGGGGCCGTTAGGCGGCGGACTTGTCAAGTAGTAACAAAATATGCGGCGTCATCACGCCGCATATTTTATTCCCGTTTCTGCTATCTCCGCGGCCATTCGCCGACCTCCATGTCGCGCATGTCGGCGCCGTCGATGACCAGCCGCACGGCGGTGCGGACTTTGTGGAACCCGTACTCTCCGGCGGCGCCGGGATTGACGTGCAGCAGGTCGTAAACCGGGTCGTAGGCGACTTTGAGGATGTGCGAGTGTCCGGCGATGAAGAGTTTCGGGCGCAGGGACTGGATCTTCGCCACGGCGCGCGGGTCGTAGCGGCGCGGGTAGCCGCCGATGTGGGTCATCAGGACCCGGACCCCTTCGCATTCGAACGAGAGGAAGGCGGGGTATACGCGGCGCGTAAGGCCGCCGTCGATGTTGCCCGATACGGCCCGCAGGGGCTTGAACGCGGCGATGGCGTCGGCCAGTTCGAGCGACCCGATGTCGCCCGCGTGCCAGATTTCATCGACGTCCTTGAGGAATTCCCGCAGCGTGTCGTCGAACGTGCCGTGCGTGTCGGATATGATGCCGATTTTTTTCATTTACTTGTATTTGTCGCGCCAGAGTTCGCGCATGCGTTCGGCGATTTTCGCTTCGGTCGCGTTGCCGGTGTTGGGTTCGTAGAATTTGGTGCCCGCCAGCGTGTCGGGCAGGAACTCCTGCTCGGCGAAGTTGCCTGCGAAATCGTGGGCGTATTTGTAGCCTTTGCCGTAACCCGCCTTGTCCATTAGCTTGGTCGGGGCGTTGCGCAGGTGCAGCGGCACGGGGCGGTTGGTGGTGTCGTGTTCGACCTGCGACATCGCCTTGTTGATCGCCATGTAGGCCGAGTTGCTCTTGGGGCTGGTGGCGAGGTAGATCGTCGTCTCGGCCAGCGTGATGCGCGCTTCGGGCATGCCGATCTTGTGCACCGTGTCGAAGCAGGCGTTGGCCAGCAGCAGGGCGTTGGGGTTCGCAAGCCCGATGTCCTCCGAAGCGAGGATCACCAGCCTCCGGGCCAGAAAGCGCGGCTCCTCGCCCCCGGCCAGCATGCGCGCGAGGTAGTAGATCGCGGCGTTGGGGTCGCTGCCCCGTACCGACTTGATGAAGGCCGAGATGACGTCGTAATGCTGTTCGCCGTTTTTGTCGTACAGCGCGATATTCTGCTGGAGACAGTCGGTGACGTATTGGTCGGTGATGGTCAGCTTGCCGTCGGTAGCCCCCGCGAGGATGTCGAGGATGTTGAGCAGTTTGCGGGCGTCGCCGCCTGAGAATTTGAAGAGCGCGCCGGTCTGCCGGACTTCGACTTCGCGGGCCTTGAGTTCCGCGTCGGTCGTGAGCGCACGGTCCAGCAGCGTCTGCAGGTCCTTGTCCTCCATCGGGCGGAGAATGTAGACCTGACAGCGGCTCAGCAGCGGCGAGATCACTTCGAACGAGGGGTTTTCGGTCGTGGCGCCGATCAGCGTCACGGTGCCCTGCTCGACGGCGCCCAGCAGCGAATCCTGCTGCGATTTGTTGAAGCGGTGGATTTCGTCGATGAACAGCAGCGGGGCCTTTTGGTCGAAGA
>OGSD01003544.1_pt1 | contig 11625 bp, 5 predicted proteins | sample 1553571 | NCBI WGS metagenome assembly OGSD01 (sample SAMEA2580072, study PRJEB22360) | human gut metagenome | biome: human gut; feature: human-associated habitat; material: faeces | place: Denmark | collected 2008/2010 | reverse complement strand
TCTTGTGATTCCCACAAACTCATAGGCAGCATACGCAGTCTGGCAATACGACCAACTCCAGAATGGTGTATTTGGGATTTGTCAACGGCATTGGAACCTGTAAGTATAAATTGTCCGGGGATTTGACGATCATCAACAACAGTTCGTACTGCATCCCACAACATTGGAGCATCTTGCCACTCATCAATAAGGCGAGGCGTAGCTCCATTTAACAGAATGGACGGCTTAGTTTTAGCGGTGACCAAATACTCCTCACGCAAACTAGGATCTTGCATTCTCAAAATGCTGTTTGCAAGTTGAGACGCAGTTGTAGTTTTGCCACACCATTTTGGTCCTTCTATCAATACAGCCCCAAATGCATCCAGCAAGTCTTGCAACAGGGCATCGGCAGTTCTTTTATAATAACTCATATAATATGCTTTTTCAATTGCAAAGATACACATTTTCTGCGAAATGCATGGCCAATTCGTGTTTTTTGTGGCATTTCAATCCACTTTTTTGCGGTGTTTTATTCGGTATTTTTGTGGCATTTCAATCCACTTTTTTGCGGTATTTCACTTGGCATTCTTGCGGTGAGCAACTATAATTAGTCTGATAAGTTAGCCATCAACTCCGTCCGTTCCTCCTCGCTCAAGCCTTTCAGCATCTCAAGCAGGGCTTTCTTATCTACCACAGGAGTACTTTCTTTCGACTTCTCATTGAGTAGATAATGGTTATACTCCAGCATCTTTGCAAGCGGATAAGCACCGATATAATTGGAAGTAATGTCACCGCCGCCACTATGCCCCATGCTGTCGCTTATATATTTATAAGGTACGACACCAGAGTTATTGAGGTTGGTAGCGAAGCTGTGCCTTGCCCAAGTGGGTGATGGCACCTGTTCCATATCCAATAGTTTGGCAACTTTTGCCATGTGCTCACGTATATATCTGTTGTAGCGTTGGATAACCCATATCTCTTGTTCTGGTGTGATTAACTCACTCATGATGGGGAATACCCTTCGCCCAAGTTTTGGGACATTGCCATACCGGTTGAGTATCTCTTGAATCTCTGGAGTAACAGGAAATATCACTTCGCTGGCACTCTCGTTCCGTTCACGGGTTTTGTGGCGAAGAAAACGAAGCTGTTTGCCATGAGTGGCATAGTATAGTTCATCATAAGTCAGTCGGAGTGTATCTGCAAGGTTCTGCCCATTGCCCAGATACATAAAAAGGAATAGTCCAAGGTCGCGAAATATGGCATACTTCTCTCTGCCGAGGAACAGTTCGTTTCCATCTTTGTCTTTTGCCTCGTCAGCTTTCCAAAAGTCATAGAGCTTCCGCATGGTAGCCACGTCAAGAAACTCATGTTTACGGCTCTGCGCTTTGTTGTAGCCCGTGTCCTTAAACATTTCTTTGGTATCACCTTTCATCAGTCCGTTAGCGATACACATATTGATAATGGTTCTTAGACTACGGAGTGCGATAGCAATAGTGGTGGTGCTCAATTCATTCTTCTTCATGTTTTTTACCCACTTCAAGATAAAGTCACGGTTAATATCTGCAAACGATACATCCGTTCCCAAATCTTTCACAAAGCGATTGCGTACATCCTTACTACAACGAGCGGAACCCACCTTACCTTCATTGGTCTTAGATTGAATGTACGAATCCCAAACAGTGATGATGGTGCTATCATCGTCTTTCTTGCCTTGGAACCTATCTTGCAACTTGCGAAGAGAGAAATTGTTTTCTGAAATCAGTTGATTAGCCATCTGCTCCACTCTGTCCATCAGATTCTTCATATCGTTACGCTCCGCTAATTGGATGCGCCGACCGCTTTTCTCATAATCGCAAAGAACCAACCATTCTTCCATAGTGTATGATTTTCCTAAGCGCAGGAAAATCTTTTGTCCACCATGACACACACGCACAGCTACTGGAAGCGGTTGCGAATAGTCGCCCGCTTTTCGTATGTCAAGAGTCAGCGAACCATACACATTGCCATTCGCAGCCGTAAATTTCGCAAGGCATTTTTCTCCTCTTGCATTGGATTTTCCGTTCTTCTTTGCCATTTCGGTGACCTTATTCGTTTTTTCAATCTCCATAATGCACTTATTTATAGTTAATATTCTGCTCGTTTTGGTGACCTTCAGGTGACCTTTTCGCACGAAAACCACTGCAAATATACGCATTTCCCTGCAAACAACAAAACGTGTTAGATGCTGATTATCAGTACAATTACACTTTATGCAATCCTATGAAATAATCCACAAAAAGACTTGATCTGATTGTCGTCGTTGCGGTATTGGCCGCCGTAATTGGTGGCGTCCCAGTTGCCCTGCATCTGTTGCGTCAGCGGGCTCATGTATCGGTTGCAAATCGAGCCGATGTCCATACTGCCCCATTGCCTGAGTTCGATGCCGGTGAGCTGGAAGTTCGGATTCAGGTTGGCGGATTTGGTAGGATCGTTGTTCAGATCCTTGTCCACGCACGAACCCAGTAGCAGGAGCGATAAGATGAGCAGTATATTGATTGGTTTCATGTTGATTAGAATTTGAGGTTAATGTTGAATCCGAAACTGCGGCGCGAGGGCAGCGAGCCGTACTCGATTCCTTTTCCGTTGCCGTTGTTGTAGTTGGAGTCGGGGTCGATGTTCGGAACGTTCTTGAAGATGATCAGCGGGTTTCGGGCTACGAACGACAGGGTCAGTCCGTCCAGCGCCTTTCCGATCATCCTCCGCGGGAAGCTGTAGCTGAGCGTCATTTCGCGGATCTTGACGTAGGAGTTGTCCAGCACGAAGAACTGGGGAATGTTGTTGGAGATGAAGTTCCAGTAGCTTTCCGGGTTGCAGTAGCGGGTATTGGGCGCCCAGCTGATCGTGCCGTCGTCGTTTTTGACCTGAACTACGCCATCCACCAAATAGCCTCCCGTAGGATTCCATGCTGCCGTTTCGAGTCCGGCGGCAAGGCGTCCTTCTTCGGACTGATACCAGCCGTCCCGTCCTTTGAGCGTCTTTTTGGAGCGTCCGGAGCTGTAGGTGCCCCGCATGGTCGAGGTGTAGAGGTCCGCGCCGACTTTGATGTCGAAGATGGCGCTGAGGTTCCAGTTCTTGAACCGGACGTTGGTGTACATGCCGCCGGTGAATTTCCAGTGGGCGTTTCCCAGCGCGGTGTAGTTGTCGCTGACCGAGGGGATGCCGGTGGTCGGATCGACGATGATGTCGCCGTTTTCGTTGCGTTTGTAATCCTTGCCCATGATCGTGCCCAGCTCTTCGCCCACCACGGCCATGACGCGGACGCCCGCTGCGCCTACCCATTCGGCGTTCTCCACCTCGTACATCTGCGATTCGCCCAGCGAGTGCACCTTGTTGGAGTTGCGCGCGAAGTTGAAGCCCAGATCCCACTGCCAGTTCTTGGTCTTTACGGGAATGGTGTTGAGCTTGATCTCGATGCCTTTGTTGGTGAGCACGCCCGAATTGAGCAGGGCGGTCGAATAGCCGGTGCTGATGGAGGTGTTGACGTGGCGGATCTGGTCGCGGCTGGTCTGGCTGTAGTATGTAAAGTCGAGCACGATGCGCTTGTTCAGGAAGTAGAGCTCGGTGCCGACCTCCCACGAACGGGTCCGGGTCGGTTTGAGATCGCGGTTGGGTACGGTCGAGTTGGAGATCTGACCCGACGATACGCCGCCGACCGGATGCGGATAAAGTGCGTAGTTGAGCGACATCTGATAGGGGCTGGTGTCATTGCCGACCTCGGCCCACGAAGCGCGCACCTTGCCGAACGACAGGATTTTGGATACGCTCGACGGTAACAGTTCGGAGAAGATGAAGCTGCCCGATACCGACGGATACACGTACGTGTTGTTGATCAGCGTGGAGGTGTTGTCGGCCCTGACGGTGACGTCCAGATAGGCGAAATTCTTATACCCCAGATTGACCATGGCGTAGGCCGAGTTGATTTGTCTCTGGTAGGGCGATTCGACGATCGTCTTGTCGGAGAAACTGTTGATTTTCTTGATTTCGGGTTCGGCCATGTCCTTGCCCGTGATCGTGGTCTGGAAGTTGTCCACACGGTAGAGGTTCAATCCGGCCGTTCCGACCAGACTCATGTTTTTGCCCAAGTTGGTGCTGTAGGTGAGCACCGCGTCCGCGTTGATCGTGCGGTTGCTGTTGGTCTGGGTCTTCAGATAGCCCGATTCGTGGCTCGGCGTGGAGATCGGCGCGAAGTCCTCGAAACTGAACTCGGTGATGTCGGCGCCTCCGGAGAGCTTGAATTTCAGCTTGTCGGTGATCTTGTATGAGATGCTGGCCGAGGAGATCAGACGGTTCTTTTTGGAGGTGTTGCTCATCTCGTTGATGGTCCAGTAGGGATTGACCCGGTTCACGTCGCCGTTCCAGTTGTAGTATTTTCCCTCCTCGTCCTTATAGTTGTCCCGCAGCAGGTAGAGGTCGTAAGTCGAAGGCAGCGAGGAGAGGTTCTTGCCCTCGTTGTTGCGGTCCCCTGCCAGAGCGGGACGGTTGTTCACTTTCTCGTAGACGTAGTTTACTTTTACGTCCACGTCGATCTTCCGCCCGATTTTGGTGTTGGTGCGGACCGTGAACGTGCTGCGGTTCATGCCTGAGTTCGGCACGATATCCCGGTTACGCAGATCGGAATAGGAGAGTCTGATGCCGGCATCCTTGTAAATCTTGTTGAGCGTGATGCTGTTGTTGGCCGTGACGCCGAGCCGGAAGAAATCCTCGATGCCGTGGTTGGAGATGGTGTAGGGACGCAGTACGTTGTCGAAATACCATATTTTCAGATTCTTGTCGATTTTTGGGCCCCAGCTTTTCGAGGAGTTCGAGCGGTCGTCGATCGTTCCGTAGATGCGGCCGTTGGATCCCTGTCCATATATATATTGTACGTCGTCGAAGCGTGTCAGCTGCTGCTCTACGGTCGTGGTGGAGTTGATCTCCACGCCGAGGGACTGTCCTTTGCGGGACGAGGCCTTCTTCGTGGTGATCATGATGACGCCGTTGCCGGCCTGCGAGCCGTACAGGGCCGATGCGGCGGGGCCTTTCAGTACGGAGATGTTCTCGATGTCGTCGGGGTTGATGCTCGAAATGCCGTCTCCCAAGTCATATCCGCCGTCCTTGTTCGCACTGCCGAAATTGGTGTTGTCGATGGGCATTCCGTCCACTACGTACAGCGGCTGGTTGTTTCCCGTGAGCATCGAGCTGCCTCGGATCTCCACATGGGAGGAGCCGCTGGGGCCTCCGGCGGTCTGGCTGATGATCAGGCCCGGTTCGCGTCCCGCCAGCGAGTTGATGACGTTCAGCTCCCGCACCTTTTCGAACGCTTCGCCTTTGATGTCTCCTACCGAGTATCCCAGCGATTTGCGTTCACGGGTCATGCCCAGCGCGGTGACCACGACGTCTTGGATCGTCTCGCTGGTCGTTTCGAGCTTGATGGTGAGGTTGGTCTGGGTTCCCACCTTAACCTCGGCTGTTTTGTAGCCGAGGAACTTTACTTCGAGGATCGATGCCGGGGTTACCTGAATCGTGAATTTTCCCGCAGTGGTTGTCGTTCCGGTTGTCGTTCCCTGAACGATGACGGTGGCGCCGCTCACCGGATTGTCGTTTTCGTCGGTAACCATACCGGACACAGTTCTCTTTTGGGTGTTACCCCCCCCCTGCCCATAGGCGGGACTCCCGAAAATCATTGCGCAAAATAACGGAAGCGCAGTGTAAATCAATAATAGTCGAATTTTGTTCATCGGGTTAATAATTTAAGTTGGTTTTTATAAAATGGGTTTTTCGCTCGGATTTTTTTGCCGTTAGCTAAATAAGCCTTTTTTTGGTTTAAATAGTGACTGAATATTGTATTTGTATGAAACAAAATTGCGATTTACTTAATTTTGTAAGATATTTATAGGTTTGTATAATTATGTGGCATATGGAGAGACGAAATTCGGCTTATCTTTAAAATATTAAAAATAAAGAAATAGAGAGACGACTTTATCGGTGGAAAAGATGGGCGGACGGATTCATATTTGGATGGCTTGTGTCGTGACGGCGTTCTTTGCGGTCGCAAGGGCGAATGCCGGAGCATATACGTTTAAAAGTTATCAGGTCGAAAACGGCCTTTCGCAAAACAGCGTGCTTTCCATCCTGCAGGACCGGGAGGGATTCATGTGGTTCGGTACCAAGGACGGACTCAATTGTTTCGACGGTTATTCGTTCAAGGTTTATCGCCGTCAGAGCGGCGTGGAGACCTCGCTGGGCAATAATTTCGTGTTTTCGCTCCGTGAGGATTCCCACGGCCGGTTCTGGGTGGGAACGGGCCGGGGCGTCTGGCTGTTCGACAAGGAGCGTGAGACGTTCCGCAAGTTTCGCGTCGAGGTTTCGGGCCGGGATATCCTGACCGCGCAGATCAGTGCGATCATGGAGGACGATGCTGGCGACATATGGCTGGCGACCCACGGGCAGGGGCTGTTCCGGATCGACAGGAATCTGGCGTGTACGCACCATTTCCAGACTCCGCAGATTCCGTCCAATTTCATCGGGTCCGTCGTTCAGGACAAGATGGGCGGCATTTGGGTGGGAACCGTCGGCAAGGGAATCGTGATGCTCGATCCCGCGACTTCGCGGGTCGATTCGCTGCCCGAATATGTTTCGGAGGGAATCCGGGACAAAGTGATTTCGAGCCTTTATTGCGACGACAACAACAATGTCTGGGTCGGCACGTCGAAAGAGGGGCTGCATTGTATCAACAACCGTGCGCTGCGGGTGCAGCACTACCTCGACAAATCGATTCTGAACATCCGGTCGATTACGCAGTATCTCGATGACGTAATCGTTATGGGGTCGGACAACGGGCTGGTCATGCTCGACACCTCCACCGGCGAATATCGCCTGACCAACAAGTCGCTCAACAGCAATCTGTCCGACAATTCGATCTTCTCGATTATCCGTGACCGGGAGAATTCGCTTTGGATAGGCACCTATTTCGGCGGCGTGAACTATTATTCCCCGTTGATCAATCGTTTCGAGCATTATTATTCCAGTAACGGGCATCGCAATTTCAACGGGAACATCGTCAGTCAGATCCGGCAGGACAAGAACGGGAAGATCTGGATAGGAACCGACGACAAGGGACTGAGCCTGTTCGATCCGCAGACCGGACAATTCGAGCCGAGTGCGTTGTGCGGAAAGGTCACCTACCACAACGTGCAGGCGATTCTTTGCAATGACGACTACCTGTGGGTGGGCCTTTACAACAAGGGAATCAACCGGATCGACTTGAAAACGGGCCGCGTGAAAAACTATGTCAGCCGTCCCGGAGACAGCACGGGCATCGACGACAGCAACATATTCGCCATCACACGGCTCTCCACGGGAGAGCTGCTCTTCGCCACGCCGATCGGGGTGAACGTCTATAACGCCGCAGAGGATAATTTTACGCGGATTCCGCAACTGGTCAATGTCTTTGTGAAATCCATTTTGGAGGATTATCTGGGCAATCTCTGGTTCGCCACCAACAACGAGGGAATCTGGTGCCGGACCAAGAGCGGTCAATGGTGCCGCTACGTCAACAATCCCGCGGACTCCAATTCGTTGAGTTATAATGCGGTGAATTATATCTACGAGGACCGGAAGAACCGGCTCTGGTTCTGTACGGACGGCGGCGGGGTGTGCCTGTGGAATCACCGGGACAAGACGTTCCGGACGATCGACGAAAACCGGGGGCTGCCCAACAATGTGGTCTACGCGATCGTCGACGATTTGAACGGGCATCTCTGGGTCAGCACCAACAAGGGACTCGCGGCGATCAGCGAGGAGGACTGGACCGTCAGGACCTACAACTCTTCGCAGCGGATACAGAACGTACTCTATAATTACAATGCCGTGCTCCGGGACCGGGACAATTATCTCTATTTCGGCGGCGTGAACGGCTTCGTCCGTTTCGATCCGCGGGAAATCACGCCCAACGATTTTACTCCGGCGGTCAAGATCACGGCGGTGAGCGTGCTGAACCGGGATATTCCCGTATCGGAGGGCGGGGACAAACGGTTTGTGCTCAAACGCAATCAGTCCACCTTCCGGTTCGACTTCGTGCTGTTGAGCTACGTTTCGCCGCCGGATAATCTCTATGCCTATAAACTGGAGGGCTTTGACCGGGACTGGACTACGGTGCAGGGTTATCCGCACGCCCATTACATGAATATCCCTTCGGGAAAATACAGGTTCCGGGTCCGGGCCGCCAATAGCGACGGGGTATGGAACGACCGAAGCGACGAAATAGAAATCGTTGTCAAACGTCCGTTCTTTTCTTCCGTGGCGATGCTCGTGCTCTATACGGCGTTGCTGCTGGCCGGAATCTGGTTCTGGGTCCGAAGGTTCAGGTCCCGCGTCAAGGCCCGGAGCGAGAAGAAGTTTCTGGAAGACAAGATCAACTTCTTCACCAACATCGCCCATGAGATACGCACTCCGCTGTCGCTGATTACGGCGCCGCTCGAAAATATCATCAAATCCGGTGACGGCACCGTGCAGACGAGAGACAATCTGCACGTGATCGAACGCAATTCCAACCGCCTGCTCGAACTTGTCAATCAACTGCTCGATTTTAGAAAGATCGAGGAGGAGATGTTTATCCTCAACCGGGAGAGGACGGATATCAACGGTATTGTCCGCAAGGTGTACGCGCAGTATGAGTACGAGGCGCGGGCCAAGAACATAGACCTGCGGATCGAGCTTCCCGGAGAGGAGGTCGGGTGTCTTGTCGATGCGGAGGCGATTTTCAAGGTGATCAGCAACCTGATGTCGAACGCCATGAAGTTTACCCGCGACACGATCTGGCTGGAGTTGTGCCGGGACGAGGGTACGGCGGTGGTCCGGGTGCGCGACAACGGGGCCGGACTCGATGACCGGGATGCCGGCAGGATATTCGATCCCTTCGTGCAGGGCAGCAACAATACGCTGAGTGCCGGTTCCGGAATCGGACTCGCGCTTGCGCAGGCGCTGGCAAGGAAAAACAAGGGCGAAATCGAACTTGACCGCAGCTGCGGTCAAGGCGCCGTGTTCGTACTGACGCTTCCGCTGGCCGAAGCCGCTGCGGACGAATCTTTGGCCAAGCATGCGACTCATTCGTTCGGAGGCGCCGCCGAGGACAATCGCCAGCGGATTCTGGTCGTCGAGGACAACGATGAGCTGCGGGAATTCATATGCCGCAGCCTGAGCGATCAGTATACGATTGCCAGCGCCGTTGACGGAATGCAGGCGCTCAAGGTTTTGGATAACGAAGGGGTGGTGGACCTCGTTATCTCGGATGTCATGATGCCCCGGATCGATGGATTGGAATTGTGCAAAAGGATCAAGAACGATCCGGCCTATTCGCACATTCCGGTCATTCTCCTCTCCGCAAAGGTAGACCAGTCGGTTAAGATCAAGGGGTTCGAACAGGGCGCCGACGTGTACATCGAGAAGCCGTTCTCGATGGACCAGCTCAAGGCTCAGATAGGCAGTGCGATCGAGAACCGGATGAGGTTGAGGGACAATTTTGTCCGTTCGCCGCTGCAATACCTCCGGGAGAACCACGGCGGCTGCGACATCCAGTTCCTCAACAAACTGAACGATACGATTCTCTCCAACCTGACCAATACCGAATTCTCGATAAACGGGCTGGCTGAACTTTTTTGCATGAGCCGGTCCAGCCTGCATAAGAAGATCAAGGCGCTGACGGGGCTGACTCCCAACGACTACATCAAGCTGATCCGGTTGAACAAGGCGGCGGAGCTGCTTTCTTCGGGGAGCTACAAGGTGAACGAGGTGTGCTATCTGGTCGGGTTCAACACTCCGTCGTATTTTGCGAAGTGTTTTTATAAACAGTTCAACAAGCTGCCCAGTTCGCAGCTCGACTGATTGTGCGGGCAGTTTGACCGCCGTTCTTTGTATTGTGCAATAACGTTGTATATGTGGCGCAGATATTGGTAGGCGCGGATCGCCGTGCCGGTTATATTTGCACGGCCGTCTGTATGATGGCGAGTGTACTAACCTAAATGATCTGTAGATTTATGAAAAGAATTGCATTAGCGGCGTTTTTGTTTGTGACGCTTGTTCTTTCTGCCGCAGAGCCGGCTCCTACGCTCAGGCGCAATACGGTGGACGAGGTGATCGCCGCCATGACGCCTGAGGAGAAGGTGCTCATGGTGATCGGCAACAAAAACAACGACCGGCGCAGGTATATCGGCGAAGGTTCCACTTGGTATTGCGCAAGGCTCGGTCTGATGCCGACCGTCATGTGCGACGGTCCTGCCGGAGTGCGCATGAAACCCTTCCGGGACGGCGACTCTACCAAAGCCTATTACAGCACCGCTTTCCCCACAGCCACCGCGCTGGCCGCTACGTGGAATACCGAATTGGTGGAGACGGTCGGTGACGCGATGGGTAACGAAACGCTTGAATACGGTGCCGACGTGCTTCTGGCCCCTGCGATGAATATTCAGCGCGATCCGCTGTGCGGACGGAATTTCGAGTACTATTCCGAAGATCCGCTTCTGTCGGGGAAAATGGGCGCCGCGATGGTGCGCGGGATTCAGTCGCAGGGCGTCGGGACTTCGGTCAAGCATTTCGCGGCGAACAATCAGGAGAGCAACCGCAAGGGTGTCAATGCCGTGATCAGTCAGCGGGCGCTTCGGGAGATTTACCTGCGCGGCTTCGAGATCGCGATCAGGGAGGCTGCGCCGTGGACCGTCATGTCGTCCTATAATCGGCTTAACGGGGTGTACGCCTCCCAGAACCGCGACCTGCTGACCACGGTGCTGCGGGACGAATGGGGCTTCGACGGAATGGTGATGACCGACTGGTTCGCCGGCGACGACGGGGTGGCTCAGATGAAGGCGGGCAACGATATCATCATGGGCGGCTTCCCTCACGGTCATTACAAATACCATCAGCCCGAAATTCTCAGCGCGCTTTCCGACAAGACGCTCGATGAGGAGGTTCTTGACCGGAATATCCGCCGGATACTCGGCTTCGTCAAGAAAACGCCCTCTTATAGGGAATACGCCTGCTCCCTGAAGCCCGATCTTGCGCGGCATGCACAGGTCGCTCAGCGTGCTGCGGACGAAGCGATGGTGCTGCTGAAAAACGACCGGAATACGCTTCCGGTCAGAAAACCGAATCGGGTTGCGCTTTTCGGCAAGACGTCCTATGATTTCATAGCCGGAGGTACGGGCAGCGGCGAGGTGCATTACGGTCATGCGGTATCCCTCAAAGAGGGGCTGTCGAACGTCGGGTTCCGGATTTCGTCCGCTGCGGACCGTTTCTACACCCGGTTCGTCGATTCGGTGTTTGCTGCCGGCGGGCACAAGAAATATGCGGTAACCCGCTCTCAGGAACCTCGGATCGACAAGGCTCTCGTCGAAGCGGAGGCGAAGGTTACGGACATGGGAGTCGTGACTCTCGGCCGGTTGTCCGGAGAGGGCGTGGACCGTAAGGAAGAGGGTTACTTCACCCTGACCGACAATGAAAAGGAACTGCTCGGAGCCGTGTGTTCGGCCTATCATGCACTCGGAAAAAAAGTGGTTGTCGTACTCAATATCGGAGGGGTGATCGAAACGGCTTCGTGGAAAGAGCTGCCCGACGCGATCCTGCTCTCGTGGCAGA
>OGSD01003520.1_pt1 | contig 11674 bp, 5 predicted proteins | sample 1553571 | NCBI WGS metagenome assembly OGSD01 (sample SAMEA2580072, study PRJEB22360) | human gut metagenome | biome: human gut; feature: human-associated habitat; material: faeces | place: Denmark | collected 2008/2010 | reverse complement strand
ATGTAGGCGTTGAGGCAGAAAAAAGAGACATGCTTCGTGGACAAATTTATGAAAAAGGAAAAACTATTGTGGAACATAGTAACTTTTTCGGCAAGCATTATATTGAATGTTACATAATTAAGAACGGTGTATGTGTTGCCAGAGATAAAGTTGATATACCGATCGGAAAGGGGTAATACTGTGAAAATTTTAAAATGTTTTGGGCTATCATTATTATCGCTTGCCATGATTGTAATGTTGATACTCTTCGAGGTTAACGAATGGCCTGTGGGAAGCAGTATTGCTGGTATTGTACTTGGCTTTTCACTTCCTGCTTTAATAGCATCAATTCAAGATATCTTAGACACCACAGGCTGGAAGGTATCACAAAGAAAGCTGATGCGAGGCGGTTTACTGAAGAAAGATTCATTAGTGCGTATTTCATTTGCGTATCTGTACAGAATTAAAATTGGTAATAAATACCTTTTGGTTCCCAATGCTCGTGGAACTGAAAAATACCAGCCAGTTGGAGGCGTTTATAAATTACGTGGAAACGAGAAAAATGACCTTAAGAATCTATATCATGTTATGGATGATGACAAAATTTTAATTGATGAATCATCGAGAAATGAGTATAGACTTAGATTGGAAAATCAGTATTTAAGGAAGTTTGTAAAACGATTTGATGAGGGGGCTTCAAGGGAGCAGATTGATGATTTGAGCCGAGAGTTCAGAGAAGAAATGATTGAAAAAGGACTAGTAAACTGGAATCAGATTACCTATAGAGTTTGCGGCAGACATATTACTGAGCTTGAATATGGAAAACATTTTCAAATATATGAGCTTTTGCTTGCTGATGTTGTGGAGCTAATTCTAACTCCAGATCAGGAAAAAGATTTGAAACTGCTTATGCAGAATCAATCCGATAAATATATTTTTGCAACATCGGAGGAAATTAAAGCACTAGGCATCAATACAAATGTTGGTAAACTCAGTGAAACAATTGCTGATCACTCTATAAAAATTATTGAGGAAAGCGAAGGTTCACTTATTCATATTCCAGAATATGGAAAGACTTTTACTGTCACTTTGTGATATGAAAAACAGACTAGTGGGACAGGTGCTGTGGCTGAATTAATGTTAAACTATTCGTAAAAGATGTATTTTGATAAATATTGATGACAATTTATCATTGAGGAGATAAATTACTTTGAAATATGGCCCCGAGGCGAGTTGCGCCGAGTGGGCCTTTCGTAGAACTATCAGGTTGCACTTACGTCTGATTGACAAACTCCTTCCGAGTGGTATAATAAAAGCCAACTTTATGTTTTGTGAAAGGGGAACAATTTTTTTGAGAGAATTATTTGATATAACAAAATTCGATTTATATAAGGAAGAATTTGCTCCTGATCGTACGATTTTGATACTTGAGTTTATAAAAAAACAAGCGACAAAAACAAGCGATAAAAACAAGCGATAAAAAACAAGCGACAAAAACAAACAATAATGTTGCAAGGATATATGAATATCTTTTACAATCCGGTGAGGCTAAAACAAAGGATATTGCGGAGTTTCTCGGTTTAAGTACTCAGCGAACAAGAGTGATTTTGGCGATGATGGATGATATTGAGGTAATTGGTGCAAATAAGAACCGAAAATATAGAGTAAAAATGTCGGGCAGATCAGGGGAACAGGTACAGTAGCTGAATTATAGCTTTGCAAATAAAAAACAAAAGAGGAGGAACACAGTATGCTACCATCCATACTCGCTAAACAATTACAGAAAGGCATTGGGGATTATATTGAAACTACATTTCCGATGACAAACGAACCGTTTAAAGGTTCGATTCAAAAAATGCTGGCAGATAAAGGCTCAATTTATCATGAGCCTTATGTTGCTGTGCGTCTGCCGTTTCGTGTAGCGGAAAAGATGCCAACTTGCTTTGAAGCAATTCATCCTGCGTATCTTCCTTATGTACATCAGCAAAAAGCTTTTGAACGATTGACAGGAGATGATGGCAGATCTACGTTAGTTGCAACTGGCACTGGTTCTGGTAAAACTGAATGTTTCCTTTATCCGATTCTGGAATATTGCTATCAGCATCGTGGTGAACGAGGAATAAAAGCCCTTATTATTTATCCAATGAATGCTCTCGCAACAGATCAGGCGAAACGTATTGCGGAACTGATTTACGAAAGCGCTGAACTGCGTGGAAATGTTACGGTAGGCATGTATGTTGGTGGTCAGGAGCATACACCAGCTCGTACAATGAGTGAACATGGTGTTATCACAGATCATGAGACGATGCTTAATAATGCACCAGATATTTTGATGACCAATTATAAGATGTTGGATTATCTGCTAGTTAGACCGAAAGATGCTTCTTTATGGCAGGATAATAATACTGAGACTTTGAAATATATTGCAGTTGATGAACTGCATACATTTGATGGAGCACAAGGTACGGATTTAGCTTGTTTACTTAGACGTTTGAAGCGTCGCCTGGGAATTTATGGTGGATATCTGTGCTGCATTGGTACGTCTGCAACTATGGGTTCAAAGGAGAATAACAGCAATATTTTAAGTTACGCAGAGGAAATATTTGGTGAGCCGTTTGACAGGGATGCAATTATTACAGAAGATCGCTTAAGTGCGAAAGAATTCTTAGATGACATTGATGTAACGGAATTTGCGATGCCGACATTAGAACAGGCTATTGAATTGGATAAGCTGTCAGCAGAAGATGATCTTTCCGCTTATTTGCAAAGTGCAGTAAAAGATTGGTTTCCGAATTTTTCTTTTGATGTTCTTGAAGATGAGGGCAGAATACAGCTTGGTCATGAGCTGCTTCATCATAGCTTTATGCAATCAGTTATCAATCTGACTGGCGGTACATATTATCAGGCTTCCAAAATAGCAGAAGAGTTGCATGCCCATTATCCAGAACTGAAAACGTTTTCTGATGCAGCTACTGTTATCAATTCACTATTTGCTTTAATTTCTCATGCAAGAACTGGCAAGGTAGGAAAGCTGCGCCCATTTTTGAATGTTCAGGTTCAGCTATGGATGCGTGAGCTTCGCCGTTTGGTTGCAAAAGTGGATCCGAAAGAGGTTAAGTACGAGATTGCGCATGATTTGAATAAGCAGCAGGCAAAACAGTATCTTCCTGTTGTAAATTGTCGTGATTGTGGCATTACTGGTTGGGTATCCATACTTAATGAGCGCAACAATGCTACCATGACTAATTTGGAATCGTTCTATAATTTGTACTTCCGCGCAGATGACAAAATCGTGATGATGTTCCCTCATTCTCACGAAGCACGTGTTTTGGGTATGATTCCTGCAAGGATTTGTCCCGACTGTATGCAAGTAAAACTTGGTGAGGACGGGACAGATGAGTGTATTGACTGCGGTGTTAAGATGATTGACATCATGATTTCAAATTCACCTCAAACTTCTGGTACTAAGAATCATAAGCAGTATGTTTGCCCTTGCTGTGGCAGTCGTCGAGGTCTTGCGTTGATGGGTCTTCGAAGTGCAACAGAAATTAGCGCAAGCATTTCTCAGATGTTTGCATCTAAGTTTAATGATGATAAAAAGACATTGGCGTTTTCAGATAATGTTCAAGATGCTGCGCATAGAGCAGGATTTTTCAATTCAAGAACTTGGCGCTTTGGTCTTAGAACTGCGATTCAAAAATATTGTATGGAAATTGGATCAGGTCAAAATCTTGCCGATTTTCAGGAGGGCTTTTTAGATTATTGGCATGAGCGCATGACGGATGAGCAATTTGTGAGCTTCTTTATTGCACCTAATTTGACTTGGAAGCACTCATATGAAGATATGGTTGAGAAACGCAGGTTGGGTAATGATAGACAGGCACAGCTATTGATTTATGAAATTGAACAGCGTATCAAATATGAAATTATGCTTGAGTTTGGTCTTAATGGCAAGATTGGGCGAACTCTTGAAAAATCGAATTGTTCTGTTATTTCTTTTGCAGTGGAAGATGTTATTCGAATTGCGAATGCTGTACAGGAACGAACTGTCAATGAGCTTGGAGTGTTAACAAATGAAAGAATTGAGTCGTTTCAGCGTATGGTGATTGGATACTTGAATTTGATGCGTATGAATGGAGCGTTTGAAGATAAGGTATTTGATGAATATACAGTGAGCGATGGAAATAACTATATGCTGACAAATGATAGAAAAAGTTGGCTTCCAGGTCGTCAAGTCGGTCGAAATACACCTCGCTTTCTTGCAGAACGTATTGGCAAAGGGCGTTCTTCTTTGGAATTTGATTCACCTGTTGCAAATAAGTATGTGGATTGGATTGCATCTTGCTGTAGTGAAGTGATGATTGAGGAAAGTAATTTTTATGCAGTCAGCAAGTTTATTTTGGAAGAAGCTTTAAAATTGAATGTCATATCTTTGATTCCTTCTTCAGTTAATTACAGAATTTATGGATTAAATAAAAAACACGTTTTTATTACAGATTCTGTGATGCAGATGCGTTGTGAGAAATGTGGTTCTATATATGCTGTTTCAGCAGAAAATGCAAAGTTTTGGATTGGAGCGTCTTGCCAGAGAAATGTTTGTGACGGTTTTCTGGAAGAATATGAGACAGGGGAAATTAATTATTATGGGCGCCTTTATCGTGCAGGTGATCTTGTTCGCATTAATGCAAGAGAACATACAGGTTTGTTGGAGCGTCCAGATAGAGAGTTGCTTGAATTTGATTTTAAGCGAGGAAAAGATACACAGGAAATTTGGGATCCTAATGTACTGTCTTGTACGCCAACACTGGAAATGGGTATTGATATTGGTGATTTATCTACTGTTATTTTGTGTAGTATGCCGCCAGCACAGAGTCAATTTTTGCAGAGAACTGGTCGTGCCGGCCGTAAGGATGGTAATGCATTGACGTTAGCGATTGCGAATGCAAGACCACATGATTTATATTTTTATGCGGATCCGTTGGATATGATTACTGGAAAGGTAACACCACCTAAAATTTTCTTAAAGGCATCTGCTGTTTTAGAAAGGCAGTTTGTGGCATTTTGTATGGATTCATGGGTTAAGAAAGGGATTCCAGATGGTGCTATACCTGATAAGATTGGCATTATTTTGAAAAAAATGGATGCTCGTCCAAAAGATATGTTTCCGTTCAATTTTTTGAATTATGTGCAGAGTACATTATCTCGCCAATTGAATTCTTTTATGCAAATGTTTGCAGCATATCTTGATGAGACTGCAAGAGAAGAATTGGAAACATTTGCCAGAGGTGAGAATACGAATAAAAGTCCTATGTATGTCAAAATTTTGGATGCATTCGAAGATTTGAAAAAACAGCAGAATGCGTTGAGGATGAGTATCAATTCTCTTAAAGCAATGATTAAGGAACTGGAAGATAAGCCAAAAGACAGCTCATATGATGAAGAAATCAAAGAGTTAAAGAGTGAGGAGTCTGCACTTCTTACTGTTCTTCAGGAAATTGGAAGGAAGAATATTTTTAATTTTCTGTCAGATGAGGGACTGCTTCCGAACTACGCATTTCCTGAAGCTGGTATTATTCTGCGAGCAGTTCTTTATCGTAAGGAGGACGAAGAAACATCAGTTAAAAAGAAAAAGTATGAGAAGATGGTCTACGAATATAGCCGTAGTGCTTCATCTGCCATCAGTGAATTTGCACCTAACAACAACTTTTATGTGGATGGCCGCAGGCTAACCATAGATCAGGTTGATTTGACTACAGCTCAGACAGCAAAATGGAGACTTTGCCCTAATTGTTCTCATGCTCAAATTGAGGAATCTGGCAAAAATACAGCTGCTTGCCCTCAGTGTGGAAGTCCTGCTTGGGCAGATGCTGGTCAGGTCAGAACGATGCTGAAAGTTCAAATGGTGTATTCCAATATGGACTATACAAAGAGTTTGATTAATGATGAGAACGATGATCGAAATAATGTTTTTTACTGCAAACAGCTTTTGGTTGATGTAGATGAAGACCATGATATTGCTATAGCATATCGTATGGACAATGAAGATTTCAAATTTGGATATGAGTTTGTTCGTAAAGCAACTTTGCGGGAAATTAACTTTGGTGAAAGTGATATAACAGGCGAAAAACTTTTTGTTTCTGGAGTGGAAGAAGTGCGCAAGGGCTTTAAGATTTGCAAATATTGTGGAAAAATTCAATCTGAAAATGGAAAAGCGAACCATAGTTTTGCATGTAAAACGAGAAAAATGCCAGTTTTGATGCAGTCAGATGCCTACGAGGAATGCTTGTTTTTGTATCGTGAGTTTAACACAGAGATTCTTCGTCTGCTTGTTCCAGCAACGACAATGGATTCTTCTTCAGTCAAAATGGAATCATTTGTGGCTGCATTTATGTTGGGTATGAAGGAGTATTTTGGCAATGTTGATCATTTGAGAGCAACTGTCAGTGAGGTTCCTGTTCCTGAGGCAGATTATCGGAAGCAGTATCTTGTTATTTATGATTCTGTTCCGGGTGGAACTGGATATCTGAAACAGTTAATGCATGAAAAAAATGCTTTGATTGAGATTTTTGAGAAGGCGCTTTATGTGATGGAGAATTGTTCATGCAAAGATGATCCACAGAAGGATGGCTGTTATCATTGCTTGTATGCATATCGCCAGAGTCAGCAGATTGGTAATATTTCAAGAAAGGTAGCAATCCGACTTTTGAAGTCGATTCTTTCAGGCAGAGATGGTATTTATCAGATTGATAAGATCGATCAGATTCCTGTTAATGGATTGTTTGATAGTGAATTGGAGTTGCGCTTTATGGAGGCAATACGCACCAAGCTCGGTGCAGCAAATATGAGTGATACAATTCGTAATGGTAAGCATAGTTATTACGTGAAATTGGAAAATTTCGCTTGGGAAATTGAACCGCAAGTTTCTTTGGATGCTGAATCTGGTGTTTCTGCGGCATGCAGGCCGGACTTTGTGTTTTGGCCGATTTTTGCACCAGATCACAAGCCTGTGGCTGTATTTACTGATGGTTTTTCGTATCACAAAGACAGCGTTTCTGATGATTCAATTAAGCGCGAAGCCATTCGTAGAAGTGGTAATTTCCGTGTTTGGTCACTGAGCTTCAAGGATGTTCAAAGTGTATTTGCACCACAGGGAGATTTTTATACAAATACACTTGAAGCAGAAAAAATGCCTTCTGGCAAGATGATGTATCAGAATATGATTAAGAAGCAAAAAGCGGATGTGATTGAACCAGCAAAGTTATCTTCCTTTGATTTACTGATAGAATATCTTAAACTGCCTGATGCAGAAAGAGTTTTTAAGGGACAAGCATATGCATACTCTTTATCATTGTTAGAACCTACTTTGATGAAGAATAATCTGGCCTTTAATAACTGGAATATGCTTGTAAAAGCTGTAAATGACCAGACACACTTCACTGATGTTGATTTCACATTTCCTGGAACAATATTTGGCAGTTGGATTCCAAGAAGTTCTAATGCACATTTGTCAATTCACTCTGCTGTTATTGCATCTGAACTGAAAACTCAAGGTGCTGTTGCAGTTTGTGCTGTTCTTGATGATGAAAAAGATTCTAGAACAGATAAATATGAGCAGGAGTGGAACGGATTTTGGAGATTTTGTAATCTGATGCAGTTTTCAGATAATTTTGTGGCAGTATCGTCGGTGGGCATAAGTCGCATGAATTATCTGACACTGCCTGTTGCAGTAAATTATACATCTGATCCTGTTACACTTTTGACCACAGTTAATGATGCTTGGAATGAGATTAATGAGCTTTTGTTTGATGATGATGCAAAGGCATTTGTTAAACTTGCAAAAGATGCTGGTGTGCCAGCTCCTCATGAAGATAATGTTGGCTATGAAGTTGAAGGTGATGATGGAGAGGTTGTTGCTACTGTGGAAATTGCATGGCCTGACAGACGAGTTGGTTTTATGACTGCTCAACAAGCTGAGGATAAGGAGAAACTCGAAAAATTAGGATGGAGAATTTTTGATTTACTTGATGCTTCAGATATTGCAAGTTATTTTGGAGGTGATAATTAATGACGGATAATGTTAAAGTAGCAATTTCGTCTGATTTTTTAACAGCATTTGCTCGACTCCCGAGACAGGTGCAGGGTAAAGTAACAGAGTTTGTAAATAAATTTCGAAATAATCCGATGTCTTCTGGCATTAACTATGAGAAATTAAATTCAGGAATTGATAAGAAGATATTTTCTGTGCGCATTGATGATGCGTATCGTGGCATTGTTGTCCGTCAGCAAGAAGTAGGAGTGTACTTACTCTTATGGGTAGATCATCATGATGAAGCGTATCAGTGGGCTGCTAGAAAACGATGTGAAGTTAATCCGAAAACAGGTGCTATTCAGGTGTTTGATGTTCAAACAGTAGAAGAGCAGGCATTTACATTTAAACAGGAGGCTTTGTTTGATGCTGCGAAGGATGATGAACTTCTTAAACTTGGTGTGCCTGAGGTTCAGATTGATTTCGTTAGAAGTTTTGTTAGTAAAGAAGATTTTTATAAAGCAGAATCTTCTATGCCACATGATGCTTATGAGCATCTTTCGTGGCTGGCAGAAGGTTTTCCAATGGAAGAAGTTTTGGAGCTTGTTTCTGAAGAAAATAACACTTCTGCTTCAAGCGAGGATTTTGTATCTGCATTAGATGTTCCTACGACACTTAAATCTTTTGTTGTAGTAGAAGGAGAGGATGAACTGCGTAGAATTATGGCGGAACCATTGGAAAAGTGGCGTGTGTTTCTTCATCCGACACAGAGAAAGATTGCTAAGAAGGAGTACTCAGGTTCGGCAAGAGTTCTTGGCGGTGCTGGAACAGGCAAAACTGTGGTTGCGATGCATAGAGCAAAGAATTTGGCTTCCCAATATGAAGGTCAGCAAAAAATATTGATGACTACATTTACTGCAAATCTTGCAGCTGATATTAGAGAGAATTTGCGTAAGATTTGTACATTGGAGGAATTACGAAAAATTGAAGTTATTCATTTAGATGCTTGGGTGAATCAGTTTCTTCGTGAATCGGGCTTCTTTGCTCAAATTGGCTATGATGATGTGATAGATCCTCTTTGGGAGAGAGCAGTTTTATTGGCAAACAATGACTTGCCATTTGAAAATTCATTCTACAAAGAAGAATGGAATAGGATTGTAATTGCACAGGAGGCGCTTACGCTTGAAAAGTATGTAAAGGCAACACGGAACGGTCGAGGAACCAGACTGGATCGCAAAAAAAGAATACAAGTTTGGAAAGTATTTGAAAACTATCAGAATCTGATGAAAGAACTGCAGATTCGTGACATCAATACTGCTATGTATGAAAGTACAAAATTGCTGCAGTCTGCAGGTGGAAGATCAAGATATGAAAGCATCATTGTTGATGAGGGACAGGATTTTAGTGATAACGCGTATCGATTGATTAGAGCATTGGCTGGAGAAGAACATCCGAATGATATTTTCATAGTCGGTGATTCACACCAGCGAATTTATCGAAATCATCCTACGCTCTCTAAGTGCGGGATAAATGTCCGTGGTCGTAGTAGTATTTTGAAGATTAACTATCGCACGACAGAGGAAATTCGAAAACATGCTTTTGCACTGTTAAAAGGTATTTCTTTTGATGATTTGGACAATGAGTTTGATCTGGGAGATCAGTGTCAGTCTCTTACACATGGGGAAAAACCGATAGTAAAAAATTTTAGTAACGCTAATGAGGAATTTGAGTTTCTTCTCAGTGAAGTAAAAAGGCTTAGGGATAGTTCTGTCGCACTTACGGATATATGCGTTGTAGCACGTACAAAGAAGCTTGTTGACGATTACATTGCATTATTTACAAAAGCTGGAATTCGATCTTATGCAATTAAGCGAAATAAAGTAGATGATCGTAGTCTTGATGGCTTACGAATTGCTACAATGCATAGAGTGAAAGGCTTGGAATTTAAATATGTATTTGTTGCAGCCGCAAATACCAGAATACTGCCATTAATGTCAGCAATAGATAAAACAGATGCTGTTTCTGAATCAGAATCAATGACTTCGGAAAAATGTCTGCTGTATGTGGCTATGACGAGAGCTCAAAAGGGCGTTTACATTACCAGCTATGGCAGACCTTCGGAATTTTTAGAAGAATATAATTGAATGCGATATGCTTCTATCTAAGATTTATGCAGTATAATGCAAAAATCTTAGATAGAAAAAATTGCAAATGGGCTGTGCCGTTTTTGTGGCAACCAGAAAGAATGTGAGGTGCAACCCGGAAGTTTTACAAACACGGTTCGCCCTGCAAAAACAACACGGTTTATCGCGAATATAGGTTACGGGATTATATTGTAAACGTAATATTGGCTATGCAGTATTGCACTGTGAAGGCCAACGGTGGGCACACTTGCAGTGCTAGGAGAAATTAGTATCAGTGGTACAATTTTGATTGAAAAGAGGTGACTATATGGGATTTCCAATAAGTGTTGCGGATGAGGTATTGGTTCGGTGTGGTAGACATTGTTGTTTGTGTGGAAAATATGTAGGTCAAAAAATTGAATTACATCATATAAAACAAGCTGCAGATGGTGGAGAAGATACTGCTGATAATTGTATTCCATTATGTTTTGATTGTCATGCAGAGGTAAAAGCTTATAATCCTCATCATCCTAAGGGGAGAAAATTTACCGAAAAAGAGTTAAGGGGGCATAGAGATAAGTGCTATGAAAGGTATTCATTAAAAAATAAAGTTAGTGATGAACCAATATTAAAAGCAGAAAAGACAAATGGCATATTTTTACATCGAGATACTACGCAACAGATATGTTGGGGATATCCTGAACAGGAAAAAGTATGTCCTATTTTTCCTGGCAATATAGTTTTAATAGCAGGTTATACTGGTGCGAAGAAAAGTGCATATCTGCATCACATTGTAAATCAGAATATTAGATCTGGAAATAGAGTTGTATATTGTTGTATAAAAGATAAGCCGTTTGATGTAAGTGCTGAAATAATTGGCGAAGGTGCTAATGTAAATGCGGAGTGCATCAAACGTGGAATAGCAACGGATGAAGATTGGGAGAAGTTAGCAAGTAGTCCAATATATGCGAATCGTGAAAGTTTGGCCTTGATTCCATATGATGAACTTTCTAACAGCAATAAAATTTTGAATATTATTGAAAATTCGGGAGCCGAAATAGTTGTAATTGATGATTTTAATGGTGTGCTGTTAAATGATGGAGATTCTGTTGAGCATTTCTTTTATAAGTTAAGAAATGTTGCTGCAAAAAATAAAACCACAGTGTTTGTGATTTATACTCTTAATATGCCAAAGCAAAGGGTGGATATGAGACCGATGCTGAGGGATTTTCCGTCTGATAGCTATTATCGTTTATTCGATATTGTTCAGTTACTATATAAACCTAGTTTTTTTGTTAGTGGTGAAGTTAATGAGGAAAGATTAGAAATCATCATTGTAAAAGGAACATTGAAAGTTCCATATGTAATAGAATTATCAGCGCCAGATGGAACCATAGGAGTTTACGCTAAGAAGGACGAAAACTAGAACATTTATAGATATTATGGATGTAAAATATGGAAGGTCTATACGAAAATAATGAGTAAAGGCGAAAAAGTGAACACATGATCCATTTTTAAGAGTTAAAGAAAATATAAAATATAGGAG
>OGSD01003518.1_pt1 | contig 11677 bp, 9 predicted proteins | sample 1553571 | NCBI WGS metagenome assembly OGSD01 (sample SAMEA2580072, study PRJEB22360) | human gut metagenome | biome: human gut; feature: human-associated habitat; material: faeces | place: Denmark | collected 2008/2010 | reverse complement strand
TAATTGTTAATTTAATAGTTTTTTCTGTTGGCTATACTATTGGGTATAGAAAAGCTAAAAATAATATTAACGATAACATTATTATACAAGATACTACATATAATCATATAATTTTAGATAGTATAAAATATCGTTTGATTGAAAAAGATAGTATTATATATAATATAAAAGAAGATTTAAAAGATGATATACAAGAAGCTATTAATGCTAACGATAGTAATGTTGTTAAACAGTTTTATGAGCTTGTTAGCGAGTGATAAATATGATACTCCTCTACGGGGGATTGAATGGAAGTCAGACACTGTTAAAATTACTATTCCTATTGAATTACTTCGTAAAGCTAATATTAAAATGATTGAAAGAAAATATTTTAAAAAGATTATTGTAGAACAAGATTCTATAATTACTCTTAAAGATAAATATATTCTTGAACAAGAAAATGTTATTAATGATTTTCAAAAAAGACTTATTGTAAATGCTCAATTAAATGAAACTATAAAAAAAGATTTAGAAAGAGAAAAAATTAAATCTAAAATATTTGGTGGAATTGCTGGAGTTGCTGTAGTTGTTACTATAGTGACTATTTTAATAAAATAGTTTATTATGGAAAGTTATCCTTTTTTGGACTATATTAATGAAATTGACAAAGAAAAGAAATATAAAAAGGCTTCAGAATGTGGCTTTTACGATCCTTATGATTATTTTCTTGTTGGCGATAGCGGTGGGTTTTTAATGAATATTGATCCTACTGCTAAATTTGTTAATACAGAATTACTTCAAGAAGTAGGGATTTATTTTGATAATAATAGAAAATATACAGCTTATAAAGAAGATTCTATTCCTCATAGACAATTTAGACGTAGAGAGCAATATAGACGTAAATATGGTTTTGATGCTCCTTGTCTTAAATTAGCTAATGGAGAAATTAAGAATATTCATATTACTGGCAGTCATTATAATTTTCTTAATTATTGTAGAATTGAACAGCTTGATGAATCTACTGTTGTTAATGGTATGAAGTCAACTGCTAAAAAGAAATATGCAAGACCTTTATTTATTGATAGTCAATGGTGGATTTTTAATATACTTGAATTTGCTGAAAAAAATGGTTTTCATTTATTGATTGATAAAACTCGTCGTGGTGGATTTTCTTATATTATGGCTGCTGATAGCGCTAATGCTGTTAATTGTGAATCTCGTAAAGTAGTTATTCATGTTGCTGTTGATAAAAAATATCTTACTCAAACAGGTGGTCTTACAGATTTTGCTGTTAATGATTTAAAGTTTTATGAAGAAAATACTCCTTTTGTTCGTGGAATACTTAGTACTGTTAAGTCTGATTTTCGTTTAGGATATAAACTTCCAAATGGTGTTGAAGCTGATAAATCTTGGCGTTCTGCTCTTATTAGTGTAAGCGCAGCTAATAATCCAGATTGTGCTATTGGTAAAGATGCTATTAAAGTTAAAGTAGAGGAAGTTTCTACAATGGAAAATTTTGATGATTTTATGAATGTTACTGAACCTGCAATGAGAACAGGTGCTTATACTACTGGTATGCTATGTGCTTGGGGAACTGCTACTTCTGGTAATATGCAAATGTTTGAACAAAATTTTTATAATGTTAAAGGTTTTAATTTTATGCCTTTTGAAAATGTTTGGGATAAAGATTGTCGTAATGAAACTTGTGGTTTCTTTAAAGCATATTGTTGGGGTTTGCAAGGAGAAATAGACGGTGTTAAAGGTATAGATAAAGACGGTAATAGCAATATACTTGTTGGTCTTGAAATATCTCGTCGAGAAAGAATTGAAAAGAAAAATAGTGTAAAGAAATATTCTGATTATATTAATTATCTTGGCCAATATGCTAATTTTCCCGCTGAATCGTTTAGTAGTGCTTCTGAAAATATATTTAGTTCAGAAGAATTAACCGCTTGGGAAGATAGACTTAGAATAGATACTGATTTACATTTTTATGTAGACGGTAATCTTGAAATTGACGAAAAAGGTAAAGTTATATTTAAAAGTAATGCTAAATTACATTCTGAAAATAAGAAAACTTACGATTATATTGTAGGCGTTCCAAGACGAGGGCATGAAGATCCTCATGGTTGTGTTAGACGTTGGTTTACTCCAGAATATGTTGAAACTAAAAGAGCTGATGGAGCATTAATAAAAGAAATACCTGTTGGTTTATATAGTATTAATTATGACCCTGTAGGTGTTAATAAAAATAAAGATGAGGTTACTATGAAACATTCTCATAATAGTATTATGGTTTGGCAAAATCCTCATTATCTTAACGGTTTTAAACAAAAGCTTGTTTGTACTTATTATGGTCGTCCTGATACTCTTGAAGAAGCCGATAGAATATGTTATCTTTTAGCTAAATATTACAATTGTATTGGAACAACTAATGTCGAAGTAAACCGAGGTGAAACTGTTTCTAATTTTCGTAAATGGAATGCTTTAAAATATTTATCTTGCGAACCATTAGAAGTTTTTGACCCTACTTTTAAAGGAAAAATTAATACTACTTATGGTTATAACATTTCTGGTGAACAACATAAATTAGATTGTATTCGTCTTACTAAAGAATTTCTTTATGAAGAAATTGGTAAAGATGAATTTGGAAATACTTTAAGAAATTTTCATAGAATATATGATTATCAAACTATTCTTGAATTAAAGAAATGGAGTATTAAAGGTAATTATGACCGTGTTTCTTCTATGCTTCTTAGAGGAATTGAATGGAAAGCTATGAATCTTAAAGCGCAAGATGAACTTAGTAATCGAAAGCAACTTAATAGTGAAAATATTGATGATTATGATAGTAATATATTATCAAGACCGTGGTTTTAATTAATAATATAATTATATGAGAAGTAATGTACAAGAATTTGATTTTCCTTTACAACGTATTCCAAGTGATAAAAAAGATGCTGCTTGGGCAGCTAATTGTTGTGATTGGATTATAGCTCAAGGTATTGCTAATAGAGGCGATAATTCAGAAATAGAAATAAAATATGCTATTCTTAACGGTAATATTCCTGATGAATTTTATAAAAAGATATTAAATCCTTATAATGCTACTCAAGAGAAATTTAAACGTTTTCCTGCTACTATGCGTAATTATGATTTAATGAAAGGTATTATAAGAAGATATGTTAGTGAATATATTAAGAACCCTCATGATTTTATTGTAGGAGCTAATAATCCAGAAGTAATGCTTGCTCGTAATCGTAAACTTAGGCAAGAATTATCTTTACTTGTTCAACAACGTATTGCTGCTCGTATTCAGCAAAGTTATCAAGAATGGGTTAATGGAGGTAATGATCCTCAACAATTTAATCCTCAAGATTCTATTGATGTTGAAGCTTTTACAAAAGAATTTAATGAGAATTATGTAGATGATATATCTGCACAAGGTCAAGAGATTCTTAATGTAATTCGAGATATTACAGATGATGAAATATTTTATGCAAGAGCATATTTTGATTTTGTAAGTTTTGGTGAGTGTTATACTTATGCTGATGTTGTTGGTACAAAATTAGTTAAACGAAATGTTTCTCCGAGAGACGCTTATCCTATTAATACAGATAGTCCTTTTAGAGAAAACGATGACATGTTTGCTTGTAGACGTAAAATGTCTTATCAACAAATTATTGATGAATTTGATGATTATCTTGACGATAAACAACGAGATTTTCTTAATACTTATTATGCTAAACATTCTCCAGCTAATACTAAAGATTTAGTTTTTTCAACTTATGAAAGTTATTTTCCAGATGTTTGTCAAAAATATAGTATAGCTGATAGAGAACTATTTAGACGTTCTCCTAATATGCAAAGAGATTATAATATGGATTTGTATGATGTTTGGCATGTAGTTTGGAGAGGTGAAGTAAGAAGAGCTATTGTAACGTTTGTTAATGAAGCTGGTTTAATAGATAGTAGAGTTGAGAATGATGATTATGTACTTAATGTCTCTACGGGGGATATTTCATTAGAATATGTGTATGAACCACAAGTTTATGAAAGTGTTCGTATTGGTGGAAGATATGATGCTATTTATCCTTATGGAGCAAGAGCTATAGCTTATAATCGTAATGGAAAATTACCTTATAATGGTATTAATGAAGTTCTTCCGGGTTTTGGAAAGTTTAGTATTGTAGATATAGTTACTCCTTTTCAAGTATTTTATAACATTGTAGCTTATCATAGAGAAATGGTTATTGCTAAAAATAAACTTAATATTCTTATGATAGCTAAATCTTTATTAGGTAAATATCCTGAAGAAACTATTTATAGAATGCTTGCTGATGGTATTTTGTATATTGATGATGAAAATGATCAAGGAATGCTTAGAGCACAGCAAGTTCGTATGCTTACTGCTTCTTTTGGAGATTATATTGCTCAATTAAGTTCTTTACTTAATGAAATTCAACAAACTGCTAATATGCAAGTTGATATGACTCCTCAACGTTATGGTGAAATTGGTAATTATGCTGGAAAAGCGTCTACTGAAGAAGCTATTATTAGAGGTAGTATGGGTAGTGTTATTATAGAATTTATGATGGATAATCTTCGTAGTTATGATTATAATCGAGATATGGATTATTCTAAACTTGCATGGATTGATGGTCTCGATACTGCATATAGAGATTCAGCAGATGATAAATTAAAGTATATTAGCCTTGATGTAGATAAGCATATATATGCTGATTATGTTATTAAAGCTAAAAATTCTACTAAAGAACAAGAAAAACTTAATCAGCTTAAACAATTTGCATTTAATGCTTCTCAAAATGGTGATAGTATGATGGCAATTGCTGCTATTACTGGAGATAATGTTGCTGCTATTAGTAAACTTATTAAGAAGTTTCAAGAAGAAAAAGATGCTCATGAACAACAACTTAAACAAATGGAACAACAAACTGAACAAATGCGTCAAGAATTTGAACTTAAAAAGATTGCAGCTAAAGGAGAAGAAGATAGAAAAACTAAAGAACTTGAAGGTTATATTGATCAACAAATTGAACTAATTCGTGCTGATGCTAATATGATAAGCTATAATGCTGAAGTAAGTGATGCTAACAAAGAAGCTGGTATTGATAGACTTAATGAAGCTCGTTCAAGAGTTGAACAAGATAAAGTAGCTTTAGATAAACAAAAGACTTTATTAGATATGGTCAATAAAGAACGTGATAGACAAGTTAAAATGCATGATATTGATACTAAATATAAGATTGCTAAAGAGAATAAAAACAGATATGATTTTAAAGGTAAATCTAAGAATAAAAAGTAAGTTATTGATATAGTTAGTTATGTTGTTGCCCTATTTTGATATATCAAAAACGATATATTGGAATAGGGCAAATTATATTCATAAATAGCTGTTTTTAGCTATAATTTAGGCTTTCTTTTTCAATGTTACCGAATGTTCAATGTAAATAAAAATCAAGCTAAAAATAGCTTCAAAAATAGCTTATATAACATAAGCAGTATAAATAATATTGTAGTTACTGACGATTATACTGTTTATGTTTTTGAAATAAATATTGTTTGTGATATAGTTTGTGCTTATATTCGTGATAGTAAACTATAACAAAATAATAACGATTATGGATTTTAGTTTTGGTGATGGCCAAATGCAAACCGGTAATAATGACGGTGCTGGCGATGTGAATAACACAAGAAATGATGTTACTAATATTACTAATCAAACTGTAGCTCCAGATGACGATACTACTAATCTTGATGATGTTAATAATGGAGATAATAGTAACAATAATAATGACAAAGGAAATAATAATGATGATGACAAAGGTAATGACAAAGGAAATGATGGTGGTGACAATAAAAGTACCAACAATGATGATTCCGAATTATCGCAAGGAGATGTTGTAGAAATTGGAAATAATTCTTATACTGTAGACGATAAAGGTAATCTTGTAGATACTTCTGGAAATATATTTAAAGAAGCTAAAGATGTTAAGTCTTTTCTTGAAGGACTTGATAAACTTGATGATGATACTGAAGAATTAAATATTCAAAGTATTCAAAATGCTATAGGAATTACTGTTACAGATGAAAATGATAAACCTGTTGAATTTGAAAATACAGTAGATGGAATTAAATCTTATATGAATGCAGTCATAGAAGCTGCTAAAGAAGAACATTACGAAACTGCTATCAACACATTATATCAACGTTATCCTATTTTAAATGATGTACTAAATTATTATATTGCTAATGGTAATTCTCTTGAAGGATTTGGAGAAGTTCCTGATAGAAGCGGAATTACAATTGATGATACTAATGAAGCACAACAAGAATATATTATTAGAACTGCTTGGAGTGAACAAGGAAGAAAAGGTAATGTAGATAACTATATTGCGTATCTTAAATCTAACGGTACTTTAGCCGCTATTGCAAAAGAAGAGCTTGAAGGTTTACAAGAATCTGATAGAGCTTATAAAGAAGAAATGGAAAAACGAGCTAAAGAAGTTGAAGATAAACGGATTGCTGACACTGAAAAATATTGGAATGGTGTGCATGATGTAATTAAAAATCGTAATATTGCCGGCTATCAAATTCCCGAAAATATTATTATTAGTCGTAATGGTGAGAAAATATCTGCTTCTCCAGAAGACTTTTTTAATTATATTTATCGAGTTGATGAAAATGGACAATCTGCTTATGTAAAAGATTTGTTACAAGAAACTCCTGAAAGTCGTAGAGATGATGAAATTCTTCGTGCTTATCTTAAATTTGTTGGTGGAAATTATTCTAATCTTGTAGATATGGCTATCAATAAAGCTACTGTAAATAAACTTCGTTTTAAAGCTAAAGAAAAGTCTACTTCTTATAGAGTAACTAAGCCTACTAATAATAATCAAAAGAAAGATATTAATTTTAGTTATTAATATTATTTTAAAAAGAATTTAGTTATGTTTTACAAAATGCGTGTACTTTCGCAGGGAAAGTATGATGATAGAGGATATTCTAATGAAGATAGTATCTCTTATCTTCAGCTACAAAAACCTGCTGAAATAAATGGATTTATTACTTATAACTACGGTATGGACGACGACCGTTTTCCTTTGACATTTATGACAGAAGGTCAAGGGCAAGCAGGTACTGTTGATGTTCATACTGTTCAATGGGTTTGGAATACTATGGGTCGTATGAAGTTTACTGATTTCATTACTCATTGCGATATTCCTGCTGATAAAAAAGCTGGTCTTGGTGGTGCTGAGATTGAAATTCATACCAGTACTCATTGGTTTATTGAACAATATGGTTTGATTGGTCCTGATGGTCGTACTCAAGTTCGTATTCAGAAAGATCTTGGTGAATCTCCTTATGGATATGCTTATCTTATTAAATTAACTAATCCTGATCCTAATGCTTACATTTCTGAAGATTTACTTGCTGTAGGTAAGTATTGGAGTTTAGCTGCTCCTACTGTTTCTGAATCATATTCTAAAGGTAATAGAAGTAATTCTATGGGGCCAGGTAAAATGACTTCTCAACTTGAGTTCCATCGTTATTCTAAAGAAATTGCTGGTAATTTGGCAAATACTGTTACTGAATATGAATTTAAAGACAATAATGGCACTACTAATCGTCTTTGGATTAATGAAGAGATGCGTCAATTCCATATTCATATGCGTGTTATGAATGAGGAACGTCTTTGGCTTGCTGAATATAACCGTAATATGAATGGAGAAATTGCTCTTAAAGATCGTGATAATGGTAAACCTATTCCTCATACTTCTGGTATGCTTGAGATTTGTCGTGAATCTAATTATGATACTTATGGAGAATTTTTAACTCTTAATAAGATTAAACGTATTGTTGGTGACGTACTTGATCGAGATACTGATAGTGGAACTATGGATATTGTTCTTATGGGAGGTAAAGGCTTTATTGAAGATTTCGATGATGCCATGAAAATGGACGCTAAACAAAACGGTTTCTTGACTCCTCTTGGAGATAAAGAAATTGGTACTATGAGCGGTGGTCTTGAATATGGTGCTTATTTCCGTAAATATAAAACTGTTGAAGGTCATACTGTTACAGTTAAACATTGTTCTTTCTTCGATAAAGGAACTATTGCAGAAGCTGCTAAACAGAATGGTGAAATTCATCCTCGCACAGGTCTTCCTATTACTTCTCATCAAGCATGTTTTATTGATTTCAGTTCTTATGATGGAGAACGTAATGTTCGTATTGTTCGTCGTAAAGGACAAATCTATAAAGCTAAAGTGTTTAAAGGTATGAGTGATATTCCTGCTTCTTGGGGAGTTCCTGATAGTAATTATATTTCTACTGAAATAGACATGAGTAGATATGAAATTATGTCTTCTCTTGGTCTTCAAGTTAATAATTCTACCAAGATGTTCCTTATTAAGTGTGAATTGTAATCTTAATTTATAAATTTAATTCGTATGCAAAATAGTTCTGACAGTGGTATGACATTTGGATTTAATAAACCAAATACCGAAATAAATAAACAGACAATTGAAGATTCTGTTCAATCTCCTGTAGAGGTAGTTAATACTATTCAACAACCTACTACTTCTAAGATTGATATAGAAAAAGGTGCTGACAGAGAAGATTTAAGTGAAAATCAACCTTATACTGATGTTCGTTCTATAACGATTATGCTTGTTAAAAATACTTCGCTATATCGTAAAGTAAATGATAAAGTACTTCCTAAACGTATTGATTATATTGGAAGTTGTTTTAATTCGTCTAAGGTTATTTCAGCTAATCAAGAAGAAGTCAACGCATATTTTCCAAATCTTGTTGGTCTTTCTCCTAATGATCCTTCTTTTATGTTAAGAGTAAAACAATATCTTAATAATATTCGTATTCCTGTTGATGAATTAGGAAAAACGTTTGATATTAGTTTTTATTATTATCATAAAAAAGATTATTATAAATTTAAAGCTAAAGAAGAGGCTATTGAAGAGACTTATCAAAAAGCTCCACGTAGAGGAGATGTTGAAATTAAAGCAGCTATTAAAGCTAAAGTTAATGCTCTTAATCTTCTTGAATCTCAAAAACATAAAGTTGGTTATCCTATTAATGTAGAAGATTATCTTATGTATAGACACTGTTTGTTGTATCATAGTGTAGCAAAAGATATGTCTATTATTAATTCTGATACTTCTATACGTTTTTATTTTAAAGATGATAAGAAAGAAGCTGATAAACTTCGCAAATATAGACTTGAAGTTAATAAAGCAAAATCTAATTATGTTGCTTGTATAGCCGATAGTGTTTTATTTGAAGCTGTTTATATTCAATATTGTGTTCTTAATTCTTTACCTGTTCTTACTTATTTGAATAGACCGCAACTTGATAAAGAAATTGATTTGGATAAATTTAGTTCTAATGAACCTGTTAAATTCAACAAAATAGTATATAATAAGGATATTAAACTTATGGCTGTTATTGAAAAACTTATTGCCCGTGGAGAGTTAGTTCGTTCTCAATATAGTCAAAATATTACTACTACTGATGGAGAATTAATAGGTGCTAATACTGGAGAAGCTATTGCTTGGTTTAAAGATCCAAAAAATGCTTCTATGGTAGCTGCTTATAATCATAAATTAAATCTTATTTGATATGACTATACAGGAAATGCACAATAAGTTTAGAACGTTTGGACAAGTAATGGGTTTACAACTTGTTAGAGGTATTCTTCCAGAGTCTATAGACGTATATCTGAATGCAGCAATTAATGAAACTGTTAGAAATATAATTAGTAAAAATGTTGCTAATTCACTTCAAGTTGGAATATTACCACAAGCTGCTTCTATTACTCCAATTAATGCTTTGAGAACTCTTTATAGAGTTGATCATACTAATATTACAGAAAGTGATTATTTTAATAATAATCCTTTTGAACTTATTGTTGATTTCCATAATGTTTTATTATATACTGATTTTTATATTGATTACAAAGATGGCAAAAAAGATGTACATTGTAGACTAATAGAACCTGATAGACTTTCTGATGCTTTAACTGATTATTGTACTCGACCTACAATTAATGAACCTATTGTAACAATGTTTACAGAAGTAGCTGAAAATTATCTTACTGTTCTCAAAGTTATGACAGGTCAGAATGAGAGTGATGACAAAAAGGTTATTGATGGAATAAAGATTTGCTATATTGACAATCCTAAGATTGTTAAATATAATGTTGAAGGTAAAAATGAAGGTGTTGATTGTGATTTACCAGAATATCTTCATGAGGAAATAGTTCAGTTGGCTGTTAAAAAGTATATTGCTTCTATTAGTCCAACGATGTCTCAACAAAAAAATTAAATGATTTTCTTAATTTATTAAAATAGTTATAGAGTTATGCGACAATTTCTTTTAGGTAAAAACGTTGCTTATCCTACTACTGCTTTGAGCAATAATGATGTAGTTGATGGGGCAATTGGTTTTTATTTTAGAAAATCCGATAAGACTATTTCTCCTACTGCTACTGGTACAGAGATTACTAAAGATTGCATGCTGATTGTTAATCGTCCTGTTAATAAAGGAGGTCATGTTGTAATTCCTATTCATAAAAATAAATTTTCTTATGTAAAAGGAGTTTATCAAGCAGGTAAAGTATTTAAACAAGTATTTACTATTCCTGCTCCTACTACGATTGGTGAATATTCAATTATTGTTGCTCTAAAGGGTGTCGGATTTAATCAACGTAATAAATGGACTGCTTCTGTTTATATTAAAGATGTAAATAAGACTGCTAATGAGCTTGCAGAGGCTTTGGCTAAAGCTATTAATAATAATACTGTTGGCTCTAAAGTTACAGCTACTGTTTCTGAAGCAACTTTGACTATTGATGGACAAGTTGTGGGTATGGATTATGAAGTAGTTCCTGCTGATTTACTTACTGGTCTTGCTGCTACTTCTACTCAAAAAGGAGAAGCTGCCTATGGAGATGCTCAGTATATTATTGATTTAGCAAATAAAGCCGCAGCTGACGCTGGATTTGAATATACATATCAAGAAGCTGGAGAATTAATGAGACCTCATTATCCTCTTAATCCTCTTGAAGTTTCAGATGCTGCTGATAAAGGATTTACTATTTTTACCTTGTCTTTTGCTGAACCTCGAGATGTTAAGACAAGAGATGAAGTTGTTAATCAAATTGTGCAAGTTGCATTTCCAACTGGTGCTGAACAAATCACTACTTTTGAAACTGTTTGTAAAGCACTTGCAGGTTAAACCTTTAAAATAAAAACTATCGTTATTGCTATTAAATAGCTTAACGATAGTTTTCTTATAGAGTATGGGAGAATTGTTAGAAAGTTTACGTTTAGGAATAACTCCCGGTATTATTGTTCTTATTTATCTTATTATAATTAAGATAATTGATACTAAAAAGGAATCTAATGCCGTTAAGATTAATAAAGAAGTTACTGAATGTTTTCGTAAATTAAACTCGTTTTTAGATTATATTACAAAAGATATTCTTAATGACGCTGAAGAAAAACGAGATTATGCTATTAAAAATTCTTTCAAAGCATTTGCAAATTCTATTATTCGTTATGCTACTTCTGTTATTATAGCTAATAATATAGATAATAATAAAGAAAATATTATTGAAAATATTCGTTATATTGTAGATTCTAATTATTATAGGCTA
>OGSD01003517.1_pt1 | contig 11682 bp, 7 predicted proteins | sample 1553571 | NCBI WGS metagenome assembly OGSD01 (sample SAMEA2580072, study PRJEB22360) | human gut metagenome | biome: human gut; feature: human-associated habitat; material: faeces | place: Denmark | collected 2008/2010 | reverse complement strand
TTATCGAGCATTTTGGCAACGCAGATGCCGTGCCGCAGCCGCCGGAGCGGTGCTTGAGCCGTTAGGCGGGAATTGTGCGGTATTGCCTTAGAACCCCCAGTGCAGAAAATCAGCATCTTGCACGATTATTTGAAATATTTTTTGTGAATACTCTTGACAGAGCGTGGTTTATCCGCTATTATAATAAATGCGTGAGTTAAGGGGTCAAGTGCGGCCAAAATGGAAGCACAACCCCCGCAAAAAACTGCGCGGAATAATCAAGAAAGGAGAAAAGAAATGCCTACTTTTAACCAGCTCGTACGCAAAGGCCGTGAGGTCCTGGTAACCAAGAGCACTGCTCCTGCCCTTCAGAAGAGCTACAACTCCCAGAAGAAGCAGTACACCACCATGAACAGCCCCCAGAAGCGTGGTGTTTGCACCGCTGTTCGTACCATGACCCCCAAAAAGCCCAACTCTGCTCTGCGTAAAGTTGCCCGTGTCCGCCTGACGAATGGTATCGAGGTCACCTCCTACATTCCTGGTATCGGCCATAACCTGCAGGAGCACAGCGTTGTCCTGATCCGTGGCGGTCGTGTTAAGGACCTGCCCGGTGTCCGTTACCACATCATCCGTGGTACTCTGGATACTCAGGGTGTTGCAAACCGTAACCAGGCTCGCAGCAAATACGGCGCAAAGCGTCCCAAGGCCGGTGCCAAGAAGTAAGGAAACATCTTTTCGCCATAAAATGGTCAGCTGACCCTTTTGTGGCATAACGGGAGTTTTCTTTAACTTTCGAGTACCGATGATATCATTAATGTGAAGGAGGGAAGAAAGATGCCCAGAAGAGGTAAAATCGCAAAGCGCGAAGTTCTGGCTGATCCTATTTACAATTCCAAGCTCGTCACCCGTCTGGTCAACAGCATCATGCTGGATGGCAAGAAGGGCGTCGCTCAGAAGATCGTTTACGAAGCTTTTGAGACTGTCAAAGAGAAGACCGGCAACGATCCTCTCGAAATGTTCGAGAAGGCCATGGAAAACATCATGCCCAGCCTCGAAGTTAAGGCCCGCCGTGTCGGCGGCTCCACCTACCAGGTTCCCCTGGAGGTCAGCCCCGCCCGCCGCGAGACCCTCGGCCTGCGCTGGCTGACTCTGTACAGCCGCAGCCGTGGTGAAAAGACCATGTCCGCTCGCCTGGCCGCCGAGATCATTGACGCTACCAACAACGTTGGCGGCGCCGTCAAGAAGCGCGAAGATACCCACAAGATGGCAGAAGCCAACAAGGCTTTCGCGCATTACCGTTATTGATCTGCTTACTGAGGAGGTTTAAGCCATGGCAACGCCGAGAGACGTATCCCTGCAAATGACCCGAAATATCGGTATCATGGCCCACATCGACGCAGGCAAGACCACCACCACCGAGCGCATTCTGTACTACACCGGTATTAACCATAAGATCGGCGAAGTTCATGACGGCGCTGCTACGATGGACTGGATGGAGCAGGAACAGGAACGTGGTATTACCATCACTTCCGCTGCTACCACCTGCTACTGGAGCCACACCGAGACCCAGCACGATCCGGCTCTGTTCAAAAAGAACCGTCATCGTATCAACATCATCGACACCCCGGGCCACGTTGACTTTACTGTTGAAGTTCAGCGTTCTCTGCGTGTTCTGGACGGTTCTGTTACCGTTCTGGCCGCAAAGGGTGGCGTTGAGCCTCAGTCTGAAACCGTTTGGCGCCAGGCTGACGAGTACAAGGTTCCCCGCATGGTTTACGTCAACAAGATGGATACCATGGGTGCTGACTTCTTCCGCTGCGTACAGATGATGCATGATCGTCTGCATGCCAACGGTGTGCCTATCCAGCTGCCTGTCGGCCAGGAAGACACTTTCCGCGGCATCATCGATCTGATCGACATGAAAGCCGATATCTACTATGATGATATGGGCAATGATGTGCGCGTTGAGGAAATTCCTGAAGACCTGAAAGAACAGGCTCAGGAATATCATGACAAGCTGATCGAAGCTGTTGCTGAGACCGACGAAGAGCTGATGATGAAGTACCTGGAAGGCGAAGAGCTGACCAAGGGAGAAATCAAGGCTGCTCTGCGTAAGGCTACTATTTCCAACGAGATCGTTCCTGTTGTCTGCGGCTCTTCTTACAAGAACCGTGGCGTTCAGAAACTGTTGGATGCAATCGTTGATTATATGCCTGCTCCGACCGACGTTGCGGCCATCAAGGGCACCAACCCGGAGACTGGCGAGGAAGAAGATCGCACTTCTTCCGATGATCAGCCGTTCTCTGCACTGGCATTCAAGATTATGACTGACCCGTATGTCGGTAAGCTGTGCTTCTTCCGCGTGTACTCTGGTACCGTTGAGGCTGGCACCACTGTTTACAACTCTGTTAAGGATCAGGACGAGCGTATCGGCCGTATCCTGCAGATGCATGCAAACAACCGTAAGGATATCGACATCTGCTACGCTGGCGATATCGCCGCTGCTGTTGGTCTGAAGAACACCACCACTGGTGATACCCTGTGCGATGAGAAGCATCCCATCATCCTCGAGTCCATGAACTTCCCCGAGCCGGTTATCCGCGTTGCCATCGAGCCCAAGACCAAGGCTGGCAGCGAGAAGATGGGTATTGCCCTGTCTAAGCTGGCTGAAGAGGACCCGACTTTCCGTACCTGGACCGATGAAGAAACCGGTCAGACCATCATCGCCGGCATGGGCGAGCTCCACCTGGAAATCATCGTGGACCGTCTGCTCCGCGAGTTTAAGGTCGAAGCTAACGTTGGCGCACCTCAGGTTGCCTACCGTGAAACCATCCGCAAGGATGCTAACCAGGAAACCAAGTACGCACGTCAGTCCGGTGGTAAGGGCCAGTATGGTCACGTTAAGATCAAGATTGAGCCCAACCCGGGTAAGGGTTATGAGTTCGTCAACGGTATTGTTGGCGGCGCTATCCCGAAGGAATACATCCCCGCTGTTGACAACGGTATCCAGGGCGCGATGAAGTCCGGCATTCTGGCTGGCTATCCCGTCGTGGATGTCAAGGTCACTCTGTGGGACGGCTCCTATCATGAAGTTGACTCCTCTGAAATGGCGTTCTCCATCGCCGGCTCCATGGCATTCAAGGATGCTATGAAGAAGGCTGATCCCGTCATTATGGAGCCCATCATGAAGGTTGACGTTGTTGTTCCTGACGAGTATATGGGCAACGTCATTGGCGACTTGAACAGCCGCCGCGGCGCGATCCAGAACCAGGAATCCACCGATGGCACTGCCCGTGTCACCGCTATGGTTCCTCTGTCCGAGATGTTCGGTTACGCTACTGACCTGCGTTCCAAGACCCAGGGCCGTGGCCAGTACTCCATGGAGCCGGCTGATTACCAGCAGGTTCCCAAGAGTGTTGCAGATAAGATCATGACCGAGCGCAATAAGGGCTGATTCTGCACAAATTCGCGCAAAATACTTGATTTTTCTTGAAAAATCTAGTATGATAGCCTTACAACAGGCTATTTTATCTGTTTGAATTAAAGGAGGATACTTCCAATGGCTGAAAAGGAAAAATTTGACCGCTCTTTGGAGCATGTCAACATCGGTACCATCGGTCACGTTGACCACGGCAAGACCACTCTGACTGCCGCTATCACCAAGGTTCTGGCTCTGAAGGGCGACGCCGATTTCATGGATTACTCCAGCATCGATAAGGCTCCTGAAGAGAAGGCTCGTGGTATCACGATCAACACCGCTCACGTTGAGTACCACACCGCGAAGCGTCACTATGCCCACGTTGACTGCCCGGGCCATGCTGACTACATCAAGAACATGATCACCGGTGCTGCTCAGATGGACGGCGCTATCCTGGTTGTTGCTGCAACCGATGGCCCGATGCCGCAGACCCGTGAGCACATCCTGCTGGCTCGTCAGGTTGGCGTGCCCAAGATCGTTGTGTTCCTGAACAAGTGCGACATGGTTGACGACGAAGAGCTGCTCGACCTGGTCGAAATGGAAGTTCGCGAACTGCTGGACAGCCAGGATTTCGACGGCGACAACACCCCGATCATCCGTGGTTCCGCTCTGAAGGCTCTGGAGAGCACTTCCAAGGATCCCGATGCTCCGGAATACAAGTGCATTTGGGAGCTGATGGACGCTGTTGATAGCTACATCCCGACTCCGGACCGTGCTGCTGATAAGCCGTTCCTGATGCCCGTTGAGGACGTTATGACCATCTCCGGCCGTGGCACCGTTGCTACCGGTCGTGTTGAGCGTGGTACTGCTCATGTCGGCGATCAGATGGAAATCGTTGGTCTGAAGGAAGAGAAGCTGACCACCACCATCACTGGTCTGGAAATGTTCCGCAAGAGCCTCGAGTTCGCTCAGGCTGGCGACAACATCGGCGCTCTGCTGCGTGGTATTGACCGTGACCAGATCGAGCGTGGCCAGGTTCTGGCTGTTCCCGGCTCTGTTCATCCCCACACCACTTTCGATGGCCATGTTTACGTCCTGAAGAAGGAAGAAGGCGGCCGTCATACCCCGTTCTTCAACAACTATCGTCCTCAGTTCTACTTCCGTACCACCGACGTTACCGGCATCATCACCCTGCCCGAAGGCACTGAGATGTGCATGCCCGGCGACAACGTTGATATGCACGTTGAGCTGATCACCCCGGTTGCCATGGAAGAAGGCATGCGTTTCGCTATCCGCGAAGGCGGCCACACTGTTGGTTCCGGCGTTGTTTCCAAGATCGAGAAGTAATTTTCGGCTTGTGATATAGCTTTCAAGGCTCCTGCTGTTAAGGCAGGGGCCTTTTTGTTGTGTACGACTTATGGGACGAGGAGGGGGCAAAGGCCGGGTGTGGAAGCCCAAGGAAGGCATCATGAAAACATCAGAAATTGTAGATAGGGGAGAGGACACCATTCGGAACTTTGAAAAAGTGGAGCAGGAGGGGGCACTCACACCGCCCTACCTTGGGAAGGTGTATTTCAGGTCGCGGTTAAGGGGCAAGGGTTGATCTATCCCTAAGTTTTCGGAACGGTCAGGAAGGCTCTCTACAGTACAATTTATAATGGGCAATTCTCAACCTCCAATTTTCCCTTCAAGTTTCCTCCAATCTCTGCCAAATCTCTCAACAACAAGCCAAACCGAAATGGCAAAAAATGCGCGATTACAATACCGGGTGATTGGATTAAGAGATTGCAAAGAACATTATCGGGGTAAATGTTTAATCATTTGATAAAATCAGGAATAAACCATTCAAAAATGTTAATAAATACCGCCAAAGGGTCACCGCACCGCAACGCAAATAATGTGCGAAAAACAGGTTTCAGTTGATTCAAGGACAAAAATTTACCTAGAAACCGCTCTAATGAACTATGCAAATTCTGGCAACTGTGATATAATGTATATACCTAGATGTGTCGGAAAGGTTATCATTTGCGGGATCAAGGCATGCAGCCGGTACAACGTTTTGTCAGCCGCTGTGCCGGGGCCAAAAGCCCCAAAAGCAGGCCGCAGCCCGGCAAGGGATCGCCAGACCGAGGGGAGCACAACCAGGCGTTTTGCAATCAACACCTGCAAAGTGCCGCACATCTGCCGTACCACTTTTCACACAAAAGGGGAAAGTAGTAACACTTAAGGGAGGATAAAACTATGAAGAAAAACCTTCAGCGTTTTGGTGCATCCGTGCTGGCAGCAGCCATGGTTGCCCAAAGCGTGGCGCTTCCCGCAGCAGCCGAAACTACCAAGATTGATTCTTCGGTAGCGCAGTCTGTTGCAGCTAGCGCAGCAAGCGCGGCCAGCGCTGTGCAGTCCCTGCCCAAGTTCACCAGCACCGCAGACCTGATCAAGCAGACAGCCCAAACGCTGGCTGCCCAGGGCGAAGTGCATGAACTGGAGCAGGACGATGCCAAGCTGGAAGCGAGACTGCACAGAGCAAGGCGGGCATGAGCCTTGCAGCGTTGGAAAATGCACTGGCCGATGCCATGTACGCCAACGCCGCAGCCGGCAAGATCAACACCGAAGCCTATGGCCTGAACAAGGACGAGATGGCATCGGTGATGGCTGCCACCATCAAAACGTATCATCTGTCCAGCGCCGTTACCGACCTGGGCTATGAGACGAACGCCGCAGGCGTTGTGACCGCCGTTACCTTTACCGGCAGCTCCGGCATGACCTCTGCGATGGAGTCCATGACCAACAGCGATGATGAAGTGATTGCGCAGCAGGCTGACAGCTACGCACAGGCTTACGTTGCTGAAAACTCCGATACCTTTGCGGCCAGCGCCGCTGCAGACGGCCATACCTATGGCGAGCCGAAATGGTACTGGAATGACACCAACCCGGAGGATGGCCATACCCATACCTGGAAGGAAACCCCCGATGGTTACTGGACCAAGACCGATGACGGCTGGGCTTACACCGCTGTGTATACCTGTGAAAAGGACGATGCCTACCAGAAGGTAGAAGGCACCGTAACCAAGGATACCACCGAGGCAAAGCCCGGCGTTGCCGGCAAGACCGTTTACTCTGCCAGCGTGCCCGCTGACAAGAGCCCGGTTAAGAAGGAATACAAGGAACCCACCACCCGCACCGACGACATTGCCGCCCTGCCCTGCCAGAGCCATGTTGTGTCCAAGGATGCAGATGGCAACTTTGTTGCTACCTTCAACTGGGAAATGAAGAAGGTCGAGGGCGAGCTGGCCGCTGACTACAGCAACGCCCAGCTGTTCTATGACAGCGAAACCGGCAAAATTTCTGCCGGCGCTCCCGTTACCATTGACTGGGAATGCACCAGCGTCACCTTCAAGTGCGCTGTCTGCGGCGAAGAAATCAAAACCCAGCCGGTAATGACCATGCCGGTCAGCGTTGTGGTAGACCAGAATAACAATTCCGTCTACATCAACGTGGGCGGCACCCCGACCCTGGATACCACCTCCGGCGGCGTCGGCGTTACCCTGGTGTCCGCAATGAAGGACGGCAACTGGTACGATATGCAGAACAACCCGGTTGACGCAAGCAAGGTGAACTTCACCTATCAGAGCGGCGACAACAAGGGCAAGAACAGCCTGCTGCTGTACGACAGCCAGAAGACTGCCGTGTATGTGGACGACCAGGGCAACCAGGTCACCAATACTTACGATGTCTCGACTGCGCAGATGAACTACTACTACTTCCAGCTGTCGCAGTTCAACCAGGACGAAGCAGAGTACTTCGGCGTGGCTGCCCCGTTCTGGACCTCCAAGGGCGTTCAGAAGCAGGGCGAGGATGGCAGCATCACCGGCACCATGGGCGCAATCAAAGTGCTGTGCAACCTGGACCCCAACCAGGATGTGCCCCCGACGACCATGGCATATATGCTGCAGTTCCTGCCGCAGGGCTTTATGTCTTACGTCATGAACTATGGCGAAGCTCTGAAAGGCATCCGTGATGCAGGCTTGGCACAGGTTGCCAAGCTGGGTGACAGTGCTGACTATGTCACCAAGCTGCTGATCCTGCATGACTGGATCTCCCAGGTTGCAGAATTCGATATGGGCTCCATGGGCGATATCACCGGCGGCGGCAACAACGACCCCATCCAGATGACTGCTTTCGGTGCCCTGCTGGGCGGCGGGATCGGCGCTAAGGGCGTTGAGTATGGCTGCATCTGCCTGGGCTATGCATCTGCATTTAACTACATGGTCCAGAATTTGCCTGACAACAAGGAAATCTATAAAAAGACCGTTGACGGCAAAGAAGTTTGGAAGACCCCCGATGAAGTAGGCGATAACGCTGTTGTTGACTTTGCCCAGATCCTGTATTACTGCGATACTTCTGATACCAGTGTTGCCGGTAATGCGTTCGGCGGCGGCATGTTCAACAACGTCCACTACTTTAACGCAGTCAAGGTCAACAAGCTGCAGGGCGACAGCAATTCTGCTACGATGACCACCGGCGAAGCCAACAAGAACTGGTACTATGTTGACGTCTGCTATGATGACGTGAACACCGAGTGCATGGCCCAGACCCGCGTTGAGAACGCAGGCGACATGCGCCATGTCAACTTCCTGGTTTCTCCCTCCGGTCTGGAAGGCCGTTACAGCAAGTACTATGATTACATTGACTCGCTGTACGATGGCTACACCTACACCAAGAACAAGAATCCCGATGTGGATGATGACGGCAATGTTGTGTTGAACAACGGCAAGCCGCATTACTCTTACACCAAGGCGGAGAACAAGAACGAGACCCGTTACACCGATACCTGCTACGAGGATACTTGGTTCACCTCTATCTGCAGCCCCATCTACTTCGACAATAATTACTTCTATTACGTTGATACCACGACCAACCAGAACCTGTATAACAACATGCGCCGCCAGCAGTCCGAGAACGGCAACAACGGCAACTCTGGTTCCGGCAGCTCTGGTAACAACTCCCAGATGCAGCAGTTCATGAAGAAGATGCAGAACCAGGGCCCCGATACTCTGGAAGCACGTCCGCGTAATGCGAACTACTATATCCGCAAAGAGGATTCCAGCAGCAGACCCGGCGGCTTCAGCATGAGCAGCTTTACCAAGACGGATGACCCGTTTGATATCATCCTGATGTACTACAACGATCTGAAGGAAACCAGCAGCAACTTCAATGATGACGACAGCAATGCCAAGGTTCTGGCCGAAGCTGGCACCATCTATAAGATCGATACCAGTGCAAAAGATAAGCATACCAAGGTTGAAAACAACCTGAACACCGAGTGCCTGGCAGACGCTGCTGCAAAGCGGATCTACCCCGCACTGGTACACTCTACCGCACTGTATGATGGCAAGCTGTACTTCAACGTCAACAACGCCATCTACCGTATGGACCCGACCACCGGCGCAGTGGAAGAAGTGAAGGAATACAACACCGTCTATGGCGGCATTAAGCTGACCAAGGATAAGGACGGCAACATGGTTCCCGATACCCACTTTCCCGGCATGAGCATGGTTATCATGGATAGCGCCCAGGATACCAGCAGTGTGAAGTATCTGGGCACCTTCAAGAACCATCCTCTGGCGGGCCTGACCCTGCGTGACAGCTACAGCTTTGCTACCACCACCCAGCAGGGCCAGACTGTGATCACCGGCATCAACACCACCAAGGATCAGCTGGTCGTTTCTGTCGGCACCAACCTGTCCAACACCTATAAGGAACTGGTGGACGGCAAGGCAGAAGTCAAGACCGATGCCTCCGGCACTTCTTATGCAAACCGTAAGAGCTACAAGACCGAGTCCTGGAACTACAACCCGAGTTACAACCAGAACATGGGCAGCTCTGACGAGAAGAACAAGAACGAAGAGTTCATGTGGTGCGCTAACCTGGTTGAAACCATGCCGATGTCCGACATGGTCAGCGACCTGAAGAGCGGCGCAACCACCAATGTTTCCGTTGAAGCATGGTGCGATACCCCCGCTTACACCCAGGACCGCACCACCAAGTACGGCCTGACCAAGGGTAAAAAGGTGTACGCTGACAACGCACTGCCCAAGGGCCATACCTGGGCTCTGGACGAGCTGGAAACCAAGTCCGTTGGCAACAATGTGTACCTGTGCTCTGATTGCCATACCGCAACCGAAAGCACCCCCCACACTGTTACCCTGCCCGATGCAGTTCAAGGCGTTACCCTGACCCTGGGCACCACCAACAACACCTACATCAAGGACGATACAGTTACCCTGACCGTAGAAAAGGAAGGCACCGATATCGTTACCGTTACCGCAAAGAACGGCGATACCGATGTTGCCCTGACTGAAGTTCAGGAAGCAGCGCAGGACGAAGCCGCAGCCCAGGCTACCACCGAAAAGGCTAAGACGGTTTACACCTTCACCATGCCGGACGGCGATGTGACCATCAGCGTTGCAAAGAACGCTAAGACTTATGCGGTTAATGTTGCTGCCCTGACCAATGGTGAGATCACTGCTTCCGCTAAAGAAGCAGCTGAGAAGGAAACCGTAACCCTGACTGCTAAGCCCGCAACCGGCTATGCCCTGAAGGCTGGCAGCGTGAAGGTTACCTACAAAGACGCTGACAACACCGATAAGACCGTTGAAGTGAAGGCTGATACCGAAAAAGCCAACACCTACACCTTTGCAATGCCTGCTTACCCTGTCAACGTCAGCGCAGAGTTTGTTAAGGAATACAAGGTTACCGCAGCTCCTGCTGAGAACGGCACTGTTACCGTAGACCCGACCGCAGCTGTTGAGGGCACCGACGTTACCGTTACCGTTAAGGCAGCTGATAACTACCAGCTCAAGGCTGACAGCCTGACCTACAGCTATAAGAGCGGCGACGAAACCAAGACCCAAAAGCTGGCCGTGACCGAGGGCAAGGCTACCTTCAAGATGCCTGCCGCTGATGTTACCGTTAGCGCTGTGTTTGAAGCACTGACTGCAACTCCGACTGCAACTCCGACTGCAACTCCGACTGCAACTCCGACCGCAAAGCCGGCAGAGCCGACTGCTGTGCCGGAGCCGACTGCTGTGCCGGAGCCGACTGCTGTGCCGGAACCGACTGCTGTGCCGGAGCCGACTGCTGTGCCGGAGCCGACTGAGGTACCGTCTACTGAACCCGAAACGCGCACCGCTCATGGCGCTGCTGAAAAGACCACCATTACCGCAATGGCTGTCTTTACCTGCACCGATAAGAACTGCGCAAGCGCTCAGTTCGTGGATGCAACGGTAAAGCAGACCAGCGGCGTTACCACCGCTGCTGTCAACTTCAACGGCAAGGACTACACCGCCAAGTACGGCGAGAAGAACGGCTGGGTTGAAGAAAACGGCAAGAAGTACTGGTACGAAAAGGGCGTGAAGCAGGGTACCACCGGCCGCGGCAAAGAGATCTATGATCCCGATTCCGACGCTTGGTACTGGCTGGATGCTGTCCAGGGCGGCGCAATGACCGTCAACAAGGACGTTTACCAGGAATCTGCCGCCGGCCAGTGGGCTGATAGGCCCGATGGCACCGGCAAGTGGGTCCGTTACGATGAGAACGGCCACATGGTCAAGGGCTGGCAGACGACCGATAAGGGCACCTACTACTTTGACCTGATCACCGGCGCTATGGCTAAGGGCGCAGGCGATATTGACGGTGTACCTTGCGCATTTGACGAGTACACCGGTATCGCTCTGGACGGCCAGTGGCTGACCATCAAAGGCGCTGACTTCTGGTACGAAAAGGGCGTTCGCCAGGGCCTGGATGGCCGCGGCAAGGAAATCTATGACCCGGCTTCCGACGCTTGGTACTGGCTGGATGCCGTTGACCAGGGCAAGAAAGCCACCAGCAAGGATGTCTATCAGGAATCCGAAGCTGGCCAGTGGGCTGATAGGCCCGATGGTACCGGCAAGTGGGTCCGTTACGATGCACAGGGCCACATGATCAAGGGCTGGAGCGCTGACAAGCGTTACTATTTCGACCCGATCTATGGCACCATGGCTAAGGGCGATGCAGTCATCGACGGCCGCACTTATCATTTCGATAAGAACACCGGCATTCGGCAGTAATCCCACAGCCTGAACAATGAGCTGTAACCCAGCCCATTAACCCCTAAATAGAAATGCCGCAGCAGATGTAACAGTCTGCTGCGGCATTTTTGTATTTGTGGGCATAGGTTCAGTGAAATATTTGCCAGGCCAGTAGGGCGGGGGACCCCACCCCGCCGAAAGCTAGAAATAGTACAC
>OGSD01003495.1_pt1 | contig 11751 bp, 9 predicted proteins | sample 1553571 | NCBI WGS metagenome assembly OGSD01 (sample SAMEA2580072, study PRJEB22360) | human gut metagenome | biome: human gut; feature: human-associated habitat; material: faeces | place: Denmark | collected 2008/2010 | reverse complement strand
AGAGAGCGTTATGCAGGCGCATGCAGCAGAAGCTTCTATGTAGGCGAGGATATCACAGAAGAGGATATCAAAGCTGAATTCAAACACGGCCTGCTGAAACTGTTTGTGCCGAAGAAAGAAGCAAAACCGGCAGTTGAGCAGAAAAAGATGATCTCGATTGAGGGATAACCTCTGAAACAAACAAAAAATAAAACGATCCGCCGTCCGGGCGTGTAAAAATTCCCGGCGGCGGATTTTTTATGTCCATTTTTCGCCAACTTGTATGGTTTTACAAAATAAGAGTTTGTTGTTAAAATGTATAAAATCCGACTCTGCCTTAAAGCAAAATGCACAAGAAACAGGCGAAAATACACAAGAAACAGGCGGAAATACGCAAGAAACAGGCGAAAACACGGCAAACAGCCATGTGGACGCGCGACCATATATAGCAGTATAGACAACAAGCTTGAGAAAAAGTAAAATAAATACATCAAAAGTACTAGTACGGATGTAAAAACCAACTCTTGTTATCTATAGTGCACAAAAAAGGAGTTGAAAAGTGGTATGGAAAAGAAACCAGTGACTAGAAAAGATATTGCAGAATTATGTGGTGTTTCTGTATCCGTGGTATCAAGAGCATTAAACAACAGTGGATATGTGGAGGAGAGCAAGCGAAGAAAAATCATAGAAACAGCAGAAAAGCTGAACTATATTCCGCAGCCTGTGGCGATGAGCCTTCAGGAGCGCAGAACGAAACAGCTTTTGTATTATTGTAAAGATTTAAGCAACGAGTACTACGTCGATATGTACCGGGGCATGTGTGAAGCAGCAAATGAAAGAGGATATCTGGTAACCATAAGCGGAATGATGGAGTTTGACCGGATCAGAGATACGATGGTTGACGGAATCATCATGCCGAATGAAGATCTGACAAGTTACTATATGAATGCGGGTGGGGGTAAAAACTATTATCTTCCCGTTGTAAGTGCTTCTTACTGTAACGTTGTGGATCTTCCAAAATCAGTACCGCTGGTAGAAGCAGATATGTACCGGGCGATGGATCTCGCGTTTGAGTATCTGAACAGAATGGGACATAAAGTGATTGCATATGGATTTCCCTATGACAGAAATAATTACAATTCCAGATTTATGGCCTGGAAGAATTATATCAAAAAGATTACTGGAAACACCGGATGGGAAAAATATCTGCTGGCTATGAATCAGAATGAAATGAAAGATGATCCCAGAATTCTTAAGTTTTCCGAAGATTTACCGGAACAAAGTATCCATACAGAAGAAGATTTCTTCGGAAAAGGAAAACTTGCATCACAGATCTTCCTGGAAAGAAAGCTGGATGCGACAGCAATTATCTGTTTCAACGATGAATTCGCGATAGGAATGATAAAAGGATTTCAGGAGATGGGAGTCAATGTACCGGAACAGATTTCTGTAATGGGAATTGACGGAACCGGAACCAGAAAATATCTTTCCCCGTCTCTTACCACGGTTAACATGTTTCCCAGGAAGCAGGGCCGGGAATGTGCGAATGTTCTGATCGATATCATCGAGAAGAAAAACAAGCGGTATATCGTACATCTGAAATCGAAACTGCAGACAGGAGAAAGCGTTAAAGATCTACACACTTAAGGTTGAAATCACAGGAGGTAGAGTATGAAAAAAAGCAGTATGATGAAGAAAGGTTTAGCTTGTGCCATGGCGGCAACCATGACAGTCGGACTTGCAGCATGCGGCGGCGGAGACAGCAGCAGTGATGCGAAAGATGTTGATTTCTCCGATCCGAAAAGCATCTCCGGTACCATTACCGTAGGCGGCTGGCCATCCGGTGATGATGGTTTCAAAGCAGCTATGGAGGGATTTAACAAAGTTTATCCGAATATCGAAGTAGAATGGCAGTTTACCGATACAACAGCACATCATCAGGCACTGCAGACATCTCTGTCAGCAGGAGACGGCGCTCCAGATGTTGCCATGGTAGAGGGTGCTCATGTTGCTGAGTACCGTGATTCCTCAGCCTTAACAAACCTGTTGGATGAGCCATATAATGCAGGCGAGCTGAAAGATGATTTCGTAGCATTCAAATGGGATCAGTGCCAGTCCGCAGATGGAAAAGCAATGCGTCTGATTCCTTGGGATGTAGGACCAACGACTTACTTCTATCGTACTGATATCTTTGAAGAATGCGGACTTCCGACCGATCCAGATGAAGTTGCTGAACTGATGAGCACATGGGACGGTGTACTGGAAGTAGCAAGAAAAGTAAATATTCCTGGAAAACGCTGGCTGCTGCCGGATGCAGCTTATCTGTACTACGAACTGTTCTGCAACAGAGATTTTTATGATGAAGATCTGAATCTGCAGATTGAAAGAGACGGCGATCTGGATTGTCTGAACGCAGTTATCAAGATGCGTGAAGAAGGTCTGGATATGAATGTTGATATGTGGAGTACCGAAGCAAAAGCAGCTTACGCTGACGGAAGTGTTGCATCTGTTATCTCCGGCGGATGGTTCGGTGGATTCCTGAAAACCGATTATGCACCGGATGCTTCTGGAAAATGGGGCGTTGCTAAGATGCCTGGCGGTGTAAAAGCTTCCAACTGGGGCGGATCTTTCCTGGTAATCCCGGAGCAGAGCAAAAACAAAGCAGCAGCCTGGGCATTCGTAAAATACATGCTGGCAACTAAAGAAGGTCAGAACGACATCTTCCAGGCAGTAGATTACTTCCCGGCTTACACACCTGCATACGAAGATGCTTCTATCTATGATGCAACAGATGATTACTTCAGCGGACAGCAGCCGAAAAAACTGTGGGCTGAACTGGCAAAAGAACTGCAGCCTGTAAATACAACCATGATGGATTCTGCAGCAGATGGATGTATCTATACATCTGTAAACGCCGGACTGGAGCAGGGCCTGGATGCAGAAGGTATCCGTGAAAAGGTAAAATCTGATATCGAAGCAGCAACTACAGAAGTAAAAGAGCAGCAGATTCAGGTACTGAAAGACGCAGGCGTTTGGGACAAATAAGAAGTAAATCAGTAATAATTTAAAAATTAAAATCGGCCGCTGCATCGGAATCGTCCGGTCGGCGGCCGATTTTGAATAAAGAGTACTGATGGACGGAAGGAGGACCACTTTTGAAAACAAAAAAGAAAACCGGATTTGTTTATACGTTAAAACAAAATAAAGTGGCATACGCATACATCGCACCATTTTATATCTTATTCGCAATCTTCGGTTTGTTCCCGATCGTAGCCGGATTTGCACTGAGCCTCTTCCGGTGGGACGGCATCGGACCGATGCATTTTAACGGAGTAACCAACTATATCAATCTATTTAAAGATCCACTGTTTTGGAAAGCATTATCCAACACGCTGCTGATCGGTATTATTGCACATATTCCGATTCTGCTGGGCGGTCTTGCTCTGGCATATATTCTGAATTCGAAGCTGGTAAAAGGTGAGAATATCTTTAAAACTATTTACTTTATGCCTATGGTAACAAGTTCTGTTGCGATCTCTATTATCTTCCAGACCATGTTTGGAAATAACTATGGTATCATCAACTGGTTCCTGAGCCTGTTCGGCGGCAAAAACATTAACTGGCTGGGCGGAGACGGAAGTGGATCTTTGGGGGGGAGAGCGGGAAGTCAAATCAAATTAGCCGTTATCGTAATGTTCGCATGGAAATGGGTAGGCTGGAACATGGTTATCTATCTGGCCGGTATGCAGGGTATCAGCAATGATATCTACGAAGCAGCCAGAATCGATGGTGCTTCCAACACAAGAGTTATGTTCAGTATCGTTATCCCGCTGTTAAAACCAATCATTATATTTACGGTTGTACAGTCCAGTATTGGTATGTTTAACCTGTTCACGGAGCCATTTATTTTAACAAACTCCAGCTGGACCGGTGGTATCAACAATGGTGGTCTGACACTGATGATGTATTTGTTAAACAAAGCTCCGCAGGGTGGAAACTCCTATGGATATGCATCTGCGTGTGCATACGTTATCACAATCATGATTGTTGTGATCTCTGTTTTTGTTAACAAGTTCTCAGAAGAGAAAGAAACAGGAAGGAGGAAATACGGTAAATGAAAACATTATTAATTTTGCTTGCAGCGTTAGCCGTTATCTTAATCGTGATTGCCAAGGTTCATCCGATTGGAAAGAAAATCTCCTTATATATTGTACTGGGACTGATCGCACTGATTATGCTGATTCCGTTCTATATGATGTTCGTTATGGCAACCCATACAACCAGTGAAATCTATTCCTTCCCGCCGGCACTGTGGTTTGGAAGCAACCTGGCAACCAACTTCCACAACATGGTGGAGGCAGTAAACTTCCCGCGGGCCTTCCTGAACAGCTGTATCGTAACGTTTGGTAATGTTATCCTGGTACTGTTCTTCTGCTCGATCGGCGGATATGCATTCTCCGTCTATAACTTCCCGGGAAAGAAAGCACTGTTTGCCATTCTTCTTGGTACCATGATGGTTCCGTGGACAGCAGGTATCATCCCGTGGTTCATCATGATGTCAAAACTGGGCTGGTTAAACAGCTTCTGGGCACTGATTATTCCGAGCTGTGCGAATGCATTCGGTATCTTCTGGATGCGTCAGTACTGCCAGAACAACGTACCGGTATCTCTGATCGAAGCAGCACGCCTCGACGGCTGCAGTGAGTGGACGATCTTCTTCCGCGTTATTGCACCGATTCTGAAACCGGCTTATGCATCCCTTGGTATCATGCAGTTCGTAAACGTATGGAACGACTTCATGCAGCCTTTGATGATCCTGCGTAAAGCAGACAAAATGACTCTGCCGCTGATGCTGAAGACCATGGTTGGTGACCGTGGTACCGATTACGGCGCGCTGATGTTTGCCAGCACCTGTGCGGTACTGCCGCTGCTGATCGCATTCTTAAGTGCATCCAAGTTCTTCATGTCTGGACTGACATCCGGTGCGGTAAAAGAATAAGTATCATGTTAAAAGAATAATACAAAGAGAGGTGATCTTATGGAAATTGTGAACGGCGAAAGACTGGTATTGGGAACGTGTTATTACCCGGAACACTGGGACGAAAGTCTCTGGCGTGACGACTTAAGACGAATGCTGGAAAACGGCATCGAAGTAATTCGAATCGCAGAATTTGCATGGAGTAAGATTGAGCGGTACGAAGGTGTTTTCAACTATGATTTCTTTGACAGATTTCTGGATGCAGCAGCGGAAATGGGTATGAAAGTAATCTTTTGTACTCCGACAGCGACACCGCCGGCATGGCTGACCGAAAAATATCCGGAAGTTCTGAATGCGACCATGGATGGTGTTCTGTACCGCCATGGCGGAAGAAGACACTACAATTACAATTCCCCGAAATATCAGGAGCTGACCAGAATCATTGTGGAAAAATCCGCATCTCATTATGCAAAACATCCGGCAATCATCGGATGGCAGATCGACAACGAGATCAACTGCGAGAAAAATGAGTTCTATTCCGAAAGTGATACCATTGCATTCCGTAAATTCCTGATGGAAAAATATGGAAGCATCGATGCACTGAATGATGCATGGGGAACCAATTTCTGGAACCAGACGTACAACAGCTTCGAGGAAGTACATGTTCCAAGAACGACGCTGAGCAACAATACCAATCCGCATGAAGTACTGGATTATACAAGATTTGTATCCGACAGTGCATGCAAATTTGCAAAACTGCAGAGCGATATCATCCGCAAATATCTGAAACCGGGTGATTTTATCACCACCAACGGTCTGTTCGGCAACCTGGACAACCAGAGAATGACAAACGAGAGTCTGGATTTCATCATGTATGATTCCTACCCGAACTTCGCTTACTGCCTGGATGCATACAAACCGGACAACTTCCTGAAAGACCGTATGTGGAGCCGTAACCTGTCTGAGGTTCGTGCCGTATCCAAAAACTTCGGTATCATGGAACAGCAGTCCGGTGCCAATGGATGGAATACCGGTATGGCAGCTCCAACACCGAAACCGGGACAGATGACACTGTGGACCATGCAGAGCGTTGCACACGGTGCTGATTATGTCAGCTATTTCCGTTGGAGAACGTGTACCTATGGAACAGAAATCTACTGGCACGGTATCCTGGATTATTCCGGAAGAGACAATCGCAGACTGGCAGAAGTAAAATCGATTCACGAGAAATTCCAGAAACTGTCTGAGATCGCAGGTTCCAAATACGAGGCAAAAGTTGGTTTCCTGAAAGATTACGACAACGTATGGGACAGCCAGCTTGATGTATGGCATGAAAAGGTAGAGTGGAAGAGCCAGCTTAGTATTTTCGAAGCTGCACAGAGAACTCACACACCGATGGATTATATCTATCTGCGCGACGATGTAACCGCAGAAGATCTGAAACCGTATACCGTACTGTTCTACCCGCATCCGGTGCTGATCTCCGATGAGAGAAAAGCAGTGCTGGAAGAGTATGTAAAGAACGGCGGCTGCCTGGTTCTGGGCTGCAGAAGCGGATACAAAGATATGTACGGCCGCTGCGTCATGGACAAACTGCCGGGTAAATTTGCCGAGATGAGCGGCGTCGATATTCCGGAGTATACGCTGGTATCCCCGGAGAATAAAGATATCGTGATCGACTGGGACGGTACCAAACTGGAAGCTGCTGTATTTAACGATCAGCTGAAGGCAGTCGGCGAGCATGCAGAGGTTCTTGGTATGTATGAGAACTGCTATTATGCAGGAGCAGCCGGACTGATCAAGAATATTTACGGAGCAGGAATCGTATACTACTTCGGCGCAGCATTTTCCGAGAAAACCGCAGAAGTATTCCTGGAGAAACTGGGTGTGAAAGATCCATACAAAGAAAAGCTGGAGATCCCGGAGACCTGCGAACTGGCCGTAAGAAAGAAAGACGATACTGAGTACTGCTTCGTTCTGAACTACAAAGAGGAAGAAGCCGAGATTCAGGTGAAAGAAGAAATGACAGATCTGTATACCGGTGAAAAAGTGAGCGGTATTGTTGTATTGAAACCATATGAAGTAAGAGTTTTGAAATAAATAAGTACAAAATGATCCGCCGCCCGGGCGTGTAAAAATTCCCGGGCGGCGGATTTTTTTCGATAACACCATTACCGGAAACCGCTTTTCGCAAATTTGTACTTTTCGAAATACAAAATATAGGATAACATGTAACTGTTCAGAGAAATGGAATCAAGATGTGGACCGGAACCGTTACGAAAAAGAAATGAGGTGAGCCATTGCAGAAAGTAAGAGAACTGATCTTGGAAGTGTATCATTATGAGAAGAAAACGGAAATTGAGACCAGATACTTAAGCAATGTGCTGCTCTGGTTTGCCCTGATGGTGTTTCTCATCAATCTGTTCAACAACAGCATGGAAAAGAACCCGGGAATCTATATTTTCTGTCTTGTGGCCTGTGCGATCGGCGTGTGAAAAGATGGCGTACCCTTATGCCTGGGATTACCGCTTCTATTACCCGGTATTTTACTGGTCCTTTTTTCTGTTGATGCTTGTCACGGACCTGCTGTTCAAAAAATACCGGATTGGACAGGAAAAAGAAGAAAAAGCGATGGAAGCAGAAGTGAAAGCAACTATTGAAGATGCACAGAAGCTGATGGTCAATTCCGTGGCAGCGATCGGACGGATGATCGATGAAAAGGATAACTACACGAGACAGCATTCCCAGCGCGTTGCGGATTATTCGCGGCTGATAGCGGAAAATCTGAAAAGCTTTCATCCGACAGAGAAAGAAGTGGATCAGATTTACCGGAGTGCGCTTCTGCACGACATCGGGAAAATCGCGATCCCGGATGCGATTCTGAAAAAGACATCGCGCCTGACCGATGAAGAATATGCGATCATGAAAACACATCCTGTCTGGGGAAAGAAGATTCTCGCGGGACTTTCGTTTCTGCCACAGGCGGACTACGGTGCAAGCTATCACCATGAGAGATATGACGGCAAAGGCTATCCGGAGGGGATCCGCACGGACGATCTGCCGTATATCGTAAGAATCATCAGCGCTGCGGATGCGCTTGATGCGATGAATTCCAACCGCTGTTACCGGAAGCAGTGCAGCCGGAACTACATCATCAGCGAGTTCGAAAAGGGCAGCGGAACACAGTTCGACCCGGAGGTGGCGGAAACTGTGATTTACCTGATCGAGGAAGGAAAGATTGAAATTCCGGAAGGAGAAAATGCGTGAAAGAGTTTCTGGAAATAGTATTCAGCAAATACAAAGATCCGAAAATTGCCATGTGGATGAAAAATGTTCTGGTGCTGATTATGCTGCTGAATTTCTGCGCCGGGCTTTTGTATCCGATGGAACAGAAAAAGACGGTTCTGCCGATGTTTCTGTTGATGATTCTTCTGCTTTCGGTGAACTGTGCCTTAAGCCGCGGAAAAGATTACACATGGCTGGATACGGTGACCTTTCTTCTGCTGATCGCGCCGAACCTGCATCTGTTCCACGGCGGGGATATCGGATATTTCAGCATGTTTTATATCATTCTGTATTCCGTGGGAGCCGTTTTTATTCTGGGCATCCGTACCAGCGCTTTGTTCAATGCAGTCTGTGCGTTTTTTATCTTTGTGCAGGTCAGGGGAAGCGGGCTTGCGGAACTGCGCGGATTGTATCATCAAAATCTGCTGTTACGCTTTCCTTACTTATACTTGTGTATTGTCGGAATTGCGTATATTATTATGTTTTCTATTCAGCGGTACTGGGTGGAAAAAGAAAAAAGCCGGCTGGTTCTGGAACACAGAATCCATGAGGAGAAAAAGAAGCTGGCAGACATGTCGCTGCATGTCATCACCTCGATGTACAGCGCCCTGAGCGCCAAAATTCCGGAGATCGACCGTCACTGCGAACAGACGGCAGCGTATTCACGCAGGATCGCAGAAGGGATGGGACTCGATGAGACGGCGTGTACGAATGCCTATTATGCGGGGCTTCTGCATGAGGTCGGAGCCGTGGGCCTCCCGGACGAGATCATACAGAAATCAAGCCTGACAGAGGAGCAGTACGAAATCTATCAGACGTATGTTTCCCGCGGATACAGAATTATCCGTGAACTTCAGATTGCGGACGAAGTCGCGGAGGCGGTGCGGTATCACAGGGGAAATTACGATGGAAGCGGTTATCTGGAGGGGCGTTCCGGAAAGAACATTCCGGTGCTTGCCCGGATTTTAAGCGTGGCAGATTATGCGGACCGCCATGCAAGATGGGGTGAGACAGCAGAGGAGATCAGCCAGAAGCTGGAAGAAAGAAAAGAAACCCGCTTTGATCCGGAGTGCGCGGAACAGATGCGGGCGATTCTGAATCCGGCGGATCAACAGCAGGAATAGCTGCCAGGCAGAAGGACAAGAAAACCAGATTGTATACAATAATGTACTTGCTATTTGGGAACAGGTCGGATACAATAGGCGTGACAATTACAAAATGAGAGAACTCGTATCAAAAGGAGAAATCATGAAGAAAAGAAGAAGCGTACTTGCGCTGCTTTTAGTTGCAGCTCTTACTGTTGTACTTGGCGGATGCCAGGATGGCAAGGATGGGAAAGCAGATTCTTCCGATACCACAAGTTCTCAGGTATCAACGGAATCAACCCCGACAGGGGAACCTGTTATGGGAGGTTCCATCACGGTAGGAATTCCTCAGGACATTGAGGATAGTCTTGACCCACACAAATCTGTTGCGGCAGGAACGAAAGAAATCCTATTCAATATTTATGAGGGCCTTGTAAAGCCCGATGAAGAAGGAAATCTGAACGATGCGGTGGCAGAGAGCCATTCGATCTCGGAGGATGGAAAGGTTTATACCTTCAAGCTCCGGAATGGTGTCAAGTTCCACGATGGAACGACCGTCACTGCAGAGGATGTAAAATATTCAATCGAACGCTGTGCGGGTATCAACGGAGACGGAACGCCTCTGGTAGAGGCATTTTCCAATGTAGACAAGGTTGAAATTCCGGACGAGAGCACGATCGACATCTATTTAAAAGAGGCAGACACCGAGTTTCTTGCCTATCTGACGGTGGCGATTGTACCTGAGCATGTGGAAGATCTGGAAGCAGATCCGGTCGGAACAGGCCCGTTCCACTATGTATCACGGTCCCCGCAGGAAAATATTGTCCTTGAAAAATTCAGCGATTACTGGGATACGGAAAATCAGGCGTATCTGGACAAGGTAACATTTCGAATTGTCAAGGACAGCAATGCAGTCGTAACAAACCTGAAATCCGGTACACTGGACATGTATGCACGTCTCAGTTCCACACAGACAGCGCAGCTTGCCGAAGATTCCGATTTTACGATTTATGACGGCGGTATGAACCTGGTACAGGCGCTGTATCTGAACAATGCCGTGGAACCGCTCAACAATGTGAAGGTGCGCCAGGCGCTCTGCTATGCGGCAAACCGTCAGGAAGTGCTGGATATGATTGCGGACGGAAAAGGAACGATCATCGGAAGCAGCATGTTCCCGGCATTTGGAAAATATTATGTGCCGGAACTGTCAGAGCGATATAATCAGGATATTGAGAAGGCAAAAGAACTGTTAAAAGAAGCCGGATACCCAGATGGATTTGAGCTTACGATTACAGTGCCGAACAATTATCAGCAGCATATCGATACAGCCCAGGTTCTGGTAGAGCAGCTTAAAGCGATCGGTGTTACTGCCAAAATTCAGCAGGTCGAGTGGGACAGCTGGCTGTCGGATGTATATGCAGACCGGAAGTTCCAGTCCACGGTTGTCGGCGTTGACGCGGCATATCTGACCGGACGCGCGTTGCTGGAACGGTTTACCTCAACATCATCCAAGAACTTTATCAACTACAGCAACGAAGAGTATGATAAACTGTATCAGCAGGTTAAGACCAGTACGGATGAAGAGGAGCAGGTTGAGCTTTACAAAAAAATGGAAACACTGCTCTGTGACGATGCGGCAAACCTGTATATCGAGGATATGGCATGTGAGGTTGCACTTCGGAGCGATTTTGCGGGCTACCGGTTCTATCCGCTGTATGTGCAGGATATGGCGAAAATTTATAAAGTAAAATAGTAGCTATTCCGTTACGGCTCGCTGGGTACCGGTGGGCGGTAACGCTATTTCAGGCAGGAAAAAGAAAAACTCTCATTCGATTGTCAAATCTGCCTGAAAAGAGATAAAATCTGAAAAAACAGAGAAAAAGCGGCGCAGAATTGCTGAAAAGAAGCAGTCTGCGTTGCTTTTTCTCTCTGTCGATAGAATCTCCGAAAATATGTTAGGCTTGACTTTTTTTTCAACACTGCCTACTATAGAAAAAGACAGAAAAAACATAAGGGCTTCGCGGCGATGCGTGAGGCCCTTTTTATCTAAGCTAATGTTTCTGAATGTATTGTGGAAAGAAGGGGAACCCATGACAGATTTTCTGGTAAGATGTTTTGTAAAAGAGTATGAGAACACCGACAATGCGGATGTGCGCACGAGCTATGGCATTTTATCCAGTATGGTGGGAATCTGCTGCAATGTATTGCTGTTCGCTGCAAAGCTGCTGATCGGCGTTGGGATGCATTCGCTGGCAATCATGGCGGATGCGTTCAATAACCTTTCCGACGCGGCATCTTCGGTCATCAGCTTTGTTGGTGTCAAGATGGCAAACAAACCGGCAGATAAAGAGCACCCGTTCGGGCATGGACGGATCGAGTATATTGCAGCGCTGATCGTTTCGTTTCTGGTTATTGAAGTCGGCT
>OGSD01003467.1_pt1 | contig 11842 bp, 12 predicted proteins | sample 1553571 | NCBI WGS metagenome assembly OGSD01 (sample SAMEA2580072, study PRJEB22360) | human gut metagenome | biome: human gut; feature: human-associated habitat; material: faeces | place: Denmark | collected 2008/2010 | reverse complement strand
CAAAGGCAAGAGGTGCAAAGATTTATGCAGAGGTAGTCGGATACGGCTGCTCATCGGATGCATATCACATCACATCTCCACAGGAGGATGGCGCAGGTGCAGCAAGAGCCATGACTAACGCCATGAGCGATGCAGGTGTCACACCGGCAGATGTAAAATACATCAATGCACACGGAACAGGCACACATCACAATGACCTTTTTGAGACAAGAGCAATCAAGCTTGCGTTTGGTGATGATGCGGCAAATCTTAAAATCAATTCAACAAAGTCAATGATAGGACATCTGCTCGGAGCAGCAGGAGCTGTTGAGTTTATCACATGTGTGAAGGAAATCCAGGACGGATTTATACATAAGACTGTCGGCTATGAGACTCCTGATGAGGAGATTGATCTCAACTACTGCAAGGACAGCTATGAGGAGCCTGTTGAGTATGCACTTAGCAATTCACTGGGATTCGGTGGACATAATGCAAGTATTCTCCTCAAGGCTTATAAATAAATTGCTTCTGCTTTTTTAGTGGCTTCGCGCATTCAGGTTGTGAGGTCCGGTGGAGCACACAGTATATTCCTCGTGAAAAATATGAAGTCAGTCACGGCATTTTGCACGGACAGGCTGTGATATGGTGTTAGCATTTCATGCTATTGGAGCGGATGGAACGCCGTGACAGTTCATATTTTTCATTCAGAACACACTGTGCGCTTCCCGGCTCCACTTTGTTGAGCGCGAAGCATGTAGATAAATAGCTTCTGCTTTTTAGGGGCTTCGCGAATGTAGGCTGTGAGGTTCGGTGGAGCACACAGTATATTCCTCGTGAAAAATATGAAGTCAGTCACGGCATTTTGCACGGACAGGCTGTGATATGGTGTTAGCATTTCATGCTATTGGAGCGGATGGAACGCCGTGACAGTTCATATTTTTCATTCAGAACACACTGTGCGCTTCCCGGCTCCACTTTGCGGAGCGCGAAGCATGTAGATAGTTTGGAGTAAATTGAGAAAGGATAGATGTATATGTCAATTATGAATACGCAGCAGATTATGGATATTCTGCCGCACCGCAGTCCGTTTCTTCTCATTGATACGGTTGAGGAGCTGCAGCCGGGCGTAAAGTGTGTGGCTAAGAAGAATGTGACTATGAATGAGCCACATTTTATGGGACATTTTCCGGGGAATCCGGTGATGCCGGGAGTGCTTATTATTGAGGCTTTGGCGCAGACCGGTGCAGTTGCCATTCTTTGTCAGGATGAGTGGAAGGGCAAGACTGCATATTTTGCAGGCATCAATAATGCCAAGTTCAAGCAGAAGGTGGTTCCGGGAGATACGCTGGAGCTGACCACTGAGATTATAAAGGTTAAGGGTCCTATCGGTGTGGGCAAGGCTGTTGCCAGGGTAAACGACAAGGTTGCCTGTATGGCGGAGCTTACATTTGCAATAGGTTAATTGCATAAGGAGACATGATGAAGTTATTCAAGAAGAAAGATAAAAATATAGAGGCTGATGAGGCGTTAGTAAAGAACGCGGAGAGCGCAAAAACAGCCGCAGATGGCAAAAATGACGGTGCAGCACAGGAAGCAAAAGAGGATGTCCCTGAGACAATCGTTTGTCCCAAGTGTGGCAAGACGGTGCTCAAATCAGTCGTAAAACAGCACAAATACGTCTGCTATGAGTGTAATTATTATTTCCGTGTGCGTGCTAAAAACAGAATCAGAATGGTTTCCGACAAGGAAGCATTTGAGCCATGGTTTACAGAGCTTACAACAGGAAATCCTCTCAATTTCCCTGAGTATGAGGAGAAAATTGCAAAGACTCAGGAGAAAACAGGACTTTCTGAGGGCATTGTCATCGGTAAGACAAAAATTTACGGTGAGGAGACAGTGCTTGGTGTAATTGATTCAAGATTTATGATGGGAAGCATGGGCCATGTGGTTGGTGAGAAAATCACAAGCGCATTTGAGCGTGCCACAGAGGAAAGACTTCCGGTTATATTATTCTGCTGTTCAGGTGGAGCCAGAATGCAGGAGGGTATCATTTCGCTGATGCAGATGGCTAAGACTTCAGCCGCAGCAAAGCGTCATTCAGAGGCAGGGCTTTTATATGTGCCTGTACTCACAGATCCTACAACAGGTGGTGTGACAGCCAGCTTTGCAATGCTTGGAGACATCATTCTTGCAGAGCCAAAGGCACTTATCGGCTTTGCAGGTCCTCGTGTTATCGAGCAGACCATCGGACAGAAGCTCCCTGAGGGCTTCCAGAGAGCAGAGTTCCAGCTTGAGCATGGCTTTGTGGATATGATAGTTGAGCGTGAGGATTTAAAGAAGACTCTTTACAAGATTTTACGTGCTCACAGACCTACAACAGGCTATGCCAACTTTGACCCGCTTCACTCAGACGACAATTACGAGCCGACTGAGCTTATGAAGGAGCGCGAGGTCAAGGCTAAGCCATTTAAGGTATGGGATAAGGTCAGCGCCGCAAGACAGATTAAGAGACTTGCATCGGTTGACTATATGGACTATATCTTTGATGAGTTTATGGAGCTGCACGGAGACAGATATTTCCGCGATGACCCGGCTATAGTAGGCGGAATTGCATATTTAGACGGCCAGCCTGTCACAGTTATCGGTGTCCACAAGGGAAAAGACCTTGAGGACTGCGCAAAGAGAAACTATGGTATGCCATCACCTGAGGGCTACCGCAAGGCACTGCGCCTCATGAAACAGGCAGAGAAATTCAACCGTCCGATCATAACCTTTGTCAATACATCAGGTGCTTATCCCGGAATGGAAGCAGAGGAAAACGGACAGGGTGAGGCAATCGCAAGAAACCTTTATGAGATGAGCAACATCAAGGTGCCAATCCTTTGTCTCATGATAGGAGAAGGCGGAAGTGGCGGAGCTTTAGCTCTTTCTGTAGGAAATGAAGTGTGGATGATGGAAAATGCCACATACTCAATCCTCTCGCCAGAAGGCTTTGCATCTATCCTCTGGAAGGACGGAAAGCGTGCAAAGGAAGCCGCAGAGGTAATGAAGATTACAGCACACGACTTAAAGGAGCTTGATGTCGTGGATGATATAATACCTGAGTTTGGCGGAGCCGATGAGGATGCCCTTTCATCAATCGGAAACTACATGAAGGGCAATATGAAGAAATTCTTGGAAAAAGAAAGCAAATTGACAAAGGACCAGCTCTTGGAGGAAAGATACAAGCGTTTCCGCAAGTTCTAGTCCCGGAAAGGAAATTCTATGAAGATAGTTGGAACAGGAAGCTGCCTGCCACAGAGAGTGGTCTCAAACGATGACCTGGCAGCCATAATGGACACATCTGACGAGTGGATCAGCTCGCGTACAGGAATAAGAAACAGACACATTGCAACTACTGAGACAACCACCTCGCTGGCATGTTGTGCAGTAAAAAGCGCACTGCAGGATGCGGGTATTGATGGAAGCGAGATAGATCTGATAATAGCGGCAAGCGTATCCACAGACAAAATCGTTCCATCACTCGCATGTCAGATTCAGGCTGAGATAGGTGCGGGCAGAGCAGTGGCATTTGATATAAATGCCGCATGCTCAGGTTTTTTATTCGGGCTTGCTACGGCAGATGCGTATTTTAAGACCGGCAGATTTCACAAGGCAGTTGTAGTGGGGGCAGAGGTTCTTTCAAAAATAATGGACTGGAATGACAGAAGCACCTGTGTGCTCTTCGGAGACGGAGCAGGAGCAGCGGTTGTGACAGACGAGGGCGATGCTTTTAAGGGCTTTGTACAGGGCTCGGACGGAAAAGGCGGTGAGGCGCTTGACGGAGACAACCGTCCAGTAGTCAATCCGTTTACCGACAATGGAAAGCAGTCTGCACTCGGTGGATATGTCACCATGGATGGTCCTGCTGTATACAAGTTTGCGGTAAAGACAGTGCCAAAGGCTATAAATGAGCTGCTTGATGAAATCGGCTGGAGCGCAGATGATGTGGATGTCTATGTGCTGCATCAGGCCAATATCCGTATTATTGAGTCGGTTGCCAAGAGGCTTAAGCAACCTATGGACAAATTTCCGACCAATTTACAGCAGTGTGGAAATATTTCTGCGGCAAGTGTGCCGATTTTGCTTGATAAAGTCCGCAAAGATGGTATGATAAAGCATGAGGAAAAAATAATTTTATCAGGCTTTGGAGCAGGACTTACATGGGGAGCCTGCGCCATAGAGTGGCAATAGAAAGAGGTATTTATGACGGCAGATGAAACTTTAAATGAATTATTGGTGTGTCTGTTCAAGGATTTGACAGAGATAGAGGGCAGATGTCTGATAACAGACGAATTTTCTGATATTTCTATCAACGATATGCATATAATAGAGGCAATAGGAGTCGATGAGCCAAAGCGCTCCGGCACCGTAGCCAAGCTTATGTCTATCACACTGGGCACGCTGACAAAGGCAATAGATGGTCTCACCCGCAAGGGATACGTGAACCGTATCCGCAGTGAGGAGGATAAGCGTGTGGTAAAGCTCTCACTCACCGACAAGGGAAAGAGTGCATACTATCATCATGAGCAGTTTCACCGTCATATGATAGAGCATATAAAGGACGGTCTTTCGGATGCCGAAATGAAAGTTCTTATAACTTCACTTGCAAAACTCTCGGATTATTTCAAGGTGGTATATTCCGATGATGAGGAGAATCAGTACCAAAATTGGGATAATATAAATGAAGATAATAAATAAAATGAATTTTTTTTATATAAAACCTTCAAAAATTACTTGATTATAGCAATAGATTTATATAAAATAAACTTGTTGATGTGAAAAATAATTTTGTAAAGGAGATATAAAAATGAGCTATGTTGACGAAGTACTCGCAGTAGTACAGAAGAAAAACGCTGAACAGCCTGAATTCTTACAGGCAGTAACAGAGGTACTTGATTCTTTAAGACCTGTAATCGAGGCAAATGAGGAGCTTTACAGAAAGAACGCTATCCTCGAGAGAATCACAGAGCCGGATCGTCAGATCATGTTCAGAGTACCATGGGTAGATGACAATGGTCAGGTACAGGTAAACAGAGGTTTCCGTGTACAGTTCAATAACGCAATCGGACCTTACAAGGGAGGTCTCAGACTTCACCCTTCAGTAAACCTTGGAATCATCAAATTCTTAGGATTTGAGCAGATCTTCAAGAACTCTCTTACAACACTTCCAATCGGTGGTGGTAAAGGTGGTTCTGATTTTGATCCTAAGGGCAAATCAGACAGAGAGATTATGGCATTCTGCCAGAGCTTCATGACAGAGCTTTCTAAATATATCGGAGCAGATATTGATGTTCCTGCCGGAGATATCGGAACAGGCGCAAGAGAGATCGGTTTCATGTTCGGTCAGTACAAGAGAATCCGCGGATCATTCGAAGGAGTTCTCACAGGTAAGGGACTTACATATGGTGGATCACTTGCCCGTACACAGGCTACAGGATATGGTCTGTTATACCTTACAAACGCATTATGGAAAGACAACGGACTTGACTTAAACGGAAAGACAGCAGCAGTTTCAGGTTCAGGAAACGTTGCTATCTACGCTATCGAGAAGGCACAGCAGCTCGGTGTTAAGGTTGTAACATGTTCTGATTCTACCGGATGGATTTATGATCCAAACGGAATTGATGTTGCTCTTCTTAAGGAAGTTAAGGAAGTTAAGCGTGCCCGTCTTACTGAGTATGCAGCTGCTAAGTCAACTGCTGAGTATCATGCAAAGCAGAACGGTGAGCACGGTGTATGGCAGTACAAGGTAGATCTTGCTCTTCCATGTGCGACTCAGAATGAGTTAGACATTGAGGATGCCAAGATGCTCGTTGCTAACGGTGTTACATCTGTAACAGAGGGTGCTAACATGCCTACAACTCTTGAGGCTACAAAATATCTTCAGGAGAACGGAGTACTCTTCGTAGGTGGTAAAGCTGCCAATGCAGGTGGTGTTGCTACATCAGCACTTGAGATGAGCCAGAACTCTGAGAGACTTTCATGGACATTCGAAGAGGTTGACGGAAAGCTCAAGGGCATCATGGAGACAATCTACGCTAACATCAGTGATGCTGCTAAGAGATACAATGCAACAGTTGGTGGAAAGACTGACTATGTTGCAGGTGCAAATATCGCAGGCTTTGAGAAAGTAGTTGACGCTATGCTTGCACAGGGTGTTTGCTAATTGTGAATTACTAAGATAATATAAGATATTGAGAAGTCCTGGAAATGTTGAATTTCTGGGGCTTTTCTTTATGTATTCAAATGACAAAAGAATTGTCAGAATATTCATAAAATGTATAATAGACTGTATAATGGAGGTTTTGCAAATGAATGTTTTAATTGTTGAAGATGATGAAGCGATTGCGAATTTATTATATATGGATTTGGGTGATGAAGGTTATTGTTGCAGCATAGCGAGCGATGGTAAAATTGCAGCTGATAAGTTTAGAAGAAAATGGTAATTACGATTTGATACTGTTAGACATTATGTTGCCTGAAATTAATGGATATGAATTGTTGGAATACATAAAGCCAACAGAAATACCTGTCATTTTCTTGACGGCAAAAGGAACCGTAAATGACCGGATAAAGGGGGTAAAGTTCATATTTGCACAGTTGATTTGATGTGTGGGAATCAGTATAATTTGCAATGGATAAAATCAAAGAGATTTAACGAGCAAAATATAAATTTGGCGTTATTTTGACTTTTATCTCTTAATATAAAGGCGAATATATGAAAAAGGAATTGCATTATGAGATATAAAGTATTGGTTATAGATGATGAAGAAATGATACGCACGATGCTCAGCAAGTGTCTGGATGCAGAGGGTTTTCTGGTATATACGGCAGAGAGTGCAAAAAAAGCATTGGAGCTGATGTCTGTTACACCAGATATTATACTGTTAGATATAAATATGCCCGAAATGGATGGATTGGAATTATGTCAATTTATTAGGAAACATATATCCTGTCCGATTGTTTTTCTGACAGCAAGGGTAACGGAACGGGATTTAATTAACGGCTTATCAGTTGGCGGAGATGATTACATCACAAAGCCTTTTAGTGTTGATGAATTGTTAGCAAGAATTTCTGCACATCTGCGGCGTGAAGAAAGGAAAAGCACTGTATCAAATCTAAAATTTAATAATGAACTAATTATTGACTACAACAGCAGAACAGTATTTTGGGGGAAGGAACAGTTGGAATTCTCAAACAAGGAATTTGAGATTATTCAATTTCTCTCTCAAAATGCTGGAATGGTTTTTGATAGGGAAACCATATATGAGAAACTTTGGGGTTATGACGGTGAGGGAGATAGTATCGTAATTAAAGAGCATATCCGAAAAATACGAAACAAACTATCAATTTACACCGACAAAAACTATATTGAAACAGTATGGGGAGTTGGATATAAATGGATAAAATAAAAATGCTATCACTCAAAAGGTCTATGACCATAACCTTTTTGATTACAATATGCGTGATTGCCATATTATCTGGCATTACAATTTTTACGGCAAATCAAGTACAGCAAAAAATATTGGAAAAGCGGTACTTGACAATAAAACCATTACATTTTCAATTAGACGAAAATACAGGTGTGTATGTATTTGATATAAATAATTCTGAAATTGAATGGCAGTCGTTAAGTGTCGGAGATAATGCGGCTTATTACGGGTGCTATGTTGCAATGATAGGTCTGCCTATTCTTTATATCGTTGGCGGTATTGGTGCTGCGACAGCAATATATTATCGCAGAAAGCTGCGCACACCTATTGCACAGTTACAGAATGGAATAGAAAGCATACAAAATAATGACCTCGATTTCAATATCAAGTATGATGGTGATGATGAATTAGGACGATTATGTCGTTCTATGGAAAAAATGCGCAAAGAGCTACGGCAGAATAATAAAGCATTATGGGAGTCATTAGAGCAAAGAAAATTGTTAAATGCTTCAATTGCACATGACCTTCGGACGCCGATTACTGTTCTGAAAGGCTATCTTGACTATCTGGAGAAGAATATCCCCCAAGATAAACTTACGGAAGATATGCTGATGGAGACATTATCGTCTATGCAGGGGGCTACAATACGGCTACAGCAATATGTCGATTGTGTTCGTGACATTGAAAAAATAGAAAATATTGAAATTAAACCAGAGCCACAGAACACAGCCGCATTACTTAATGAAATTGAAAGTGATATCCGTGTGTGGGCAAAAGATAAGGATATTATTTTTACAGGTAATATTTCCACGACAACCGTAAATATAGATAAAAGCGTTTTCTTTCGGATTATAGACAATCTTGTGCAGAACGCATTAAGATATGCCGAGAAACAGGTTGATGTGCATTTTTTACAAAAAAATAAGTTTATCGTTGTTACAGTAAAAGATGACGGACAGGGTTTTACAGATACAGATTTAATGCAGGCAACAACTTTGTTTTACAGTAAAGATAAAGGTAATGAACATTTTGGAATAGGGCTTACGATTTGTAAATTGCTATGTGAAAAGCATGGCGGATTACTCTGCATTTCAAATATTGAAAATTCTGGAGCGTGCGTAACTGCCAAAATAGAAGTTTTTTAGAGCTCTTTTCGGAAAATTGACTTTTAGATATTAAAATCTCCTTACAACACAAGTAAGGAGGTTTTTTATGGAAATTGTAATTAACAATCTTTCAAAAAGATACGGAAAAAAAGAAGCTCTTTCTGATATATCACTTTCTATTCCTGCTGGAATGTATGGGCTTCTCGGACGAAACGGAGCAGGAAAAACGAGCTTAATGAGGATTTTAGCAACGCTTTCAGTTCCGACAAAAGGTGAAGTAATGATAAATGGTGTTTCAATAAAAGAAACAACCAAAATCAGAGAGATGGTGGGTTATCTCCCACAAGAGTTTTCGTTTTACAGAAATATGAGTGTTTATGGAGCAATGGATTATCTTGGATTGTTGTCTAACATTCCAAGTAAACTCCGAAAGGAAAAAATTTTTACATTGCTTGAACAAGTAAACCTACAGGATAATGCCCGAACAAAAGTAAAAGCATTATCAGGCGGAATGAGAAGACGCTTGGGCATTGCACAAGCATTATTGCACGACCCACAAATCCTCATTGTTGATGAGCCAACAGCAGGGCTTGACCCAGAGGAGCGTATTCGTTTTCGTAATCTGCTTTCCGAGTTTGCTGACGAACGGATCGTTTTGTTGTCAACACATATTGCTTCCGATGTTGAGTCCACCTGCGAGAATATTGGTGTATTAAATGAAGGCAGGTTGATTTGGGGCGGTAGCACAGAAGAATTGATGCAAAAAGCCGAGGGTAAAGTTTACCTTATCACGGCTACAAAAAAGCTTGATAAAACTATCAAAGACAAATATTGTGTTTTGAATATCAATACTTCTCGTTCTGGTACACAGTATAGAGTTTTATCAGATACACTGCCCGAAGAAAAACACAAGCTCCAAAATCCTACTTTGGAAGATGGCTATATGTATCTGCTTAGTCAAGTGAACGGAGGTGTTGTACGATGAAGCTATATATTAGAGAATGTCGCAGAATAGCGACAAGCATTATATTCTATTTATTCATTGCCATTTTAGTTTTTAGTTGGTTTCAGAATTTTCGAGGTGTAACCAAAACAGAAATTGATTGGGCAAATGGCATTAGTCCTGCAAATATTGGTTTCGAGCGGGCTTTGCTTTCCAAGCCTAGTCCTGATGATGACTATTTTGGGAGCAAGACATCGGAGGATAATCCAGAGGCAATTATGACGGGGGTAACAAGGGCGTTGTTGGCAGAATATGAAAGTAATAGTTATGCTACATATCCGATTGGATACTATAAAGCAATTACATTGAGCGGCGATGAGCAAAGTCGTGTGCTTGAGATAATATGTGAAATAACAGGCTTAACAGAAGAACAATTAGAGGATTTACCAGACGACTATTTCCCTGCTATAACAGGTACAATTATTTCATTTGATGCTATGACCGTTGATGAAAATGGCGATTTAACAACAAAAATGGAAAATAGCGAAGAAACTGATGCAGAGCAAGATAAAACCAAACATTTTATATCACAGGTCACTTACGAGCGTTTCAAAGAACTGATGCAAGAAATGGAAAATATCATAGGGGAAGAAGGCTCAAAATATTCAACAGAAATGATGATTACCTATTTTGGTATGTCGGAAATGACTTATGAAGAAGCATACGCAGAGTACAATAAAACGATTGAGAAAGACAAGATAACAGGCGGTTTTGCTCGGTTGTTCTGCGATTATATGGGATTGGTATTAGGTTTGTATCCAATTTTTATTGTGGTGATTATGTGGCTTTTTGACCGTACAAGTAACACATCTGAATTGATATACTGCAGAAAGATATCCACGCTCAAACTGGTACTTTCAAGGTACTTTGCAAGTATAACAATGGTTTTGATTCCTGTTATATTGTTGAGCTTTGAGTCGCTCATACCTTTGATATCTTTTGGGGCAGACAAAGGTATTCCAATAGATGGCTTGGCGTACGTCAAATACATTTTGTGGTGGCTACTTCCTACCGTAATGATTGTTTCTGCAACAGGTATGTTTTTCACTTTATTGACCGACTCACCGATTGCCATTGTCCTACAATTCTTGTGGTGGATGATTGATAAAGGAATGACAGGTTTATCGGGTGATACGAGTATTGTCACTTTGATGATACGACATAATACATTGCGAGGTTATGAAATTATACAGGAGGGATTTGAAACGATTTGTATGAACAGACTTTTATTAGTAGGGCTTAGTATTATGTTTGTCATTCTCTCTGTATGTGTTTTAGGACAGAAACGGAAAGGAAGAATAAATGCAACGAATATCTATGGCAAATGTTTTGGATATATTCAAAACAAATTTTGGGTTAAGCCTGCGAAATAATCTGCTCCTTGCAATTTGCTATCTGTTGCTAATTCCTATCATAAGAGGAACAGCAAATTTAGATGCAGTACGCTCAGCGGAGTGTTTGGAACAATCAGTAACACTCATAGGAATATTTCTTATTGTTCCGCTTAACGCTCCAGAACAGTCAAAGGCAATACAAGAGATAATTGGCACAAAGAAATGGCCGCAATGGCTAATCCTATTTGTACGACTAATAATGGTATTGGTAACACTTATTATTTTGACAAGTATATTTGCAGGAATAATGAAAGAAAATAATTGCACCTTTCCCGTTATTCCTTATGTTACAGGAACAATCATAAGTGAGTTGGCATTGGGAAGTGTCGGTTTCTTTATATCGGTATTAAGTAATTTCGTTATTGCAGGTTATTTAACATCAATGGGATATTTCTTCTTTAATTTTCTTGGGGACATATCAAGTAAAAGTATTTTTTATCTGTTTTCTATGGGAATGGGTAATTATATGGAAAAACTGTGGCTTTTTTTGCTTAGCATATTGCTTATAACAATAGCATTGATTTATGAAAAGAGGAAGAAATTCTGAACCATATAATATCCAGTGTCAGTACGGGAGCAAGAGCATTTCAAGTAATTGAAAATGTAAAAAAGAATTTGAGTTTTGATGGGGTGGCTATCTGTTAGCCAACAGTCCGGGCAGGGTATTCAGCAAAGAGCAGATATTGCAAAGTGCTTGTAATATCTAAAATTAAAAGCTGTAAAATTCTACGTTGAATTTTACAGCTTTCTTGCGTATAATATATATATAAATGAAGAAGCAATGTCAAGGAAAGGAAGTTGATTTTATGCCGAATATACTGCCAGTATCAGATTTAAGAAATTATAATGAAGTATTAAAAAATTGCCAGGTTGGAGAACCCGTGT
>OGSD01003465.1_pt1 | contig 11855 bp, 10 predicted proteins | sample 1553571 | NCBI WGS metagenome assembly OGSD01 (sample SAMEA2580072, study PRJEB22360) | human gut metagenome | biome: human gut; feature: human-associated habitat; material: faeces | place: Denmark | collected 2008/2010 | reverse complement strand
GCACAAATGTTTTCTCATTTTCTCTGACTTCACTCACAATATTGCAATTTCTGCCGTGCATACTTACAATGTTCATGTCGTCATACGACATACCGATTTTAGCACAAAAATACGATACGCAACTTATACCTGCAAAAATTTCGGCATTAGGAAATTCTTCTTTTAATTTTTTCGCACCGCTGAAAAATGACGTATCGCCCGAAAAAAGTATTACCGCATTTTCACACTTATTTTCTTCTAAAATCTTTTTTATTTTATCCGTTTCATACTCAAAAAAAACTTTTTTCTCGTTGACATACGGCTCGGCAACACGTTTTGCACCGATTATAATATCAGCATTTTTTATTTTTTCTTCTGCAATTTTTGTTAAATATTTAGTGTCCCCCATTCCGACACCGACTATAAAAATGTTCATATTACAACCACTCCAAAATCATTTTTTCAACCTCCGAAACCGTCATTCCGCTTTCATCGGTCGGTCTTTTAATAATACACTCAACGCCGTTTTCCTTTGCCGCCTCTGTTTTTTCCGTAAAACCGCCGTTTTTTCCCGTACATTTTGTAACAAGATACCTAATGTCAAGCTCACGAATTAACGCACTGTTAAACGCTTTTGAAAACGGTCCTTGCATACAAATAATATTTTTCATCTTGAAACCTGCATTTTTACACAGCTCCAGCGATTCCTCCGACGGCAGTACGCGTGCAAACGCTCTGTCCGCAACAACCGAAAACTTTGCAATTTCCTTTGAACCCGTCGTTATAAGTATGTTTCCTGTTGTTTTTTCAAGGTATTTTGCGGCTGCTTTGATATTTTCAAAATACGTCCCGTCTGCCTGAACGTCCTCACGCACAACCCTTATATACTTCACTTTACACGCTTTTTTTATGTTTTCTGTCACAAATTCAGCATAAGGATGAGTTGCGTCAATGACCAATCTAACACTGTTTTCGTCAAAAAAATCAGCCATTTCTTCCGCCGTCATTCTTCCGACGCGCACGTTTTTCATATCAAGCAATTCCGCACCGTATTCAGTCGCAACGCACACAATGTAACTGACTTTTTGCTCACTCAAAAAGTCGGCGATTTTATGTCCCTCGTCCGTACCGCCAAACAATACTACATCATACATTTTTATACCCTCTCGGTGTAACCATTTTTCCGCCGATATTTTTCGTCATAGAATTACCGATAAACACAGTCGTAAACATATCCGCGCTGTAATTTCTAAGTTCGGCAAGGCTCATAATCGCATATTCCTCACCGTCACGACCGATATTTTTTGCAACGGCACACACCGTATCACCGTTTTTGTGTTTCAGCATTATGTCACACGCGCGCATTAAATAATCGTGACGTTTTTTACTTGACGGATTGTACAGACATATCGCGAAATCAGCCGCCGACGCACATTCAAGACGTTTTTCGATTTTCTCCCAAGGGGTGAGCAAATCGCTAAGGCTTATAACCGCAAAATCGTGTCCCAACGGTGCTCCCACCAGTGCACCGCCGCTAAGCATTGCCGACACGCCTGCCACAACGCTCACTTCAACATTTTCATAGTCTGCCGCAATTTCATACACAAGTGACGCCATACCGTAAACTCCTGCATCACCGCTGCAAACAACTGCAACATTTCTGCCGTCAGCCGCCATTTCAACCGCTTTTCTGCAGCGCTCCGCCTCCTGTTTCATCGCCGAAACGAAATATTCTTTTTCAGGAAACAGCTTTTTCACAAGCTCGGCATACACCGTATATCCGACAATCACATCGGCTTTTTCAAGCACATTTCTCGCCTCAAAAGTCATTCCGTCAGCACTTCCTGCGCCTATTCCAACAACATAAATTTTCATTCAAACTTAACCTTTCAAAAAATCAATTTCCGTATTTATTCTTCCGAGTGCCAAAGCCGTACCGTTTAAAGCCGTCTTTTTTTCTGTTATTTTCGCACCGACCGCACAAACCGCTCTTTCGCACACATTGTCGACTCCGACAGTCTTTTTCACAAATTCGGACGCTGTAAATTCTCCCTCAACCGCCGCCAAAGTTTCAGCCGAAAACGTCAAAAGCGGTATATCGAATTTTTCACAAAATTCAACAATGCCCTTTTCATTTTTCTTTATATCCACCGTCGCAACCGCAAAAAGCGAGTAAACCGACACTCCGTTCACTTTTAAAAATGCCAATATACTTTCTTCGACAGTTTCGCAGCCTTTTCTGCAACCGATTCCGAGTACAACATTTTTCGGCATTAAATTAAGCGTAGTTCTAAACGGCTTTTTATCGTCATCACTTATGCAAATTCCGACTTCATTGCTTTCTTCAAAACAATCGGGAACGTTTTTTAATTCGTAATCGGTATACAATCCGACTTTTTTGTCGTTCAAAATCCGTGACGATATTTCCTTTATAAGTTTAGTGTCCCCGATATGCAAATTATTTCTTACCGCAAATGTGTCAACAGAGAATTTTTTGTTAATATCGGTTGCCGTAGTTATAACCGCCACTCCGCTTGTCAATGCGGCGATTTTCTCCGCCAAATCATTCGCACCGCCTATATGTCCGGACAAAATCGGTATCGCAAAATTTCCTTTTTCATCAACCACCACAACTGCCGGATCTTTGGCTTTATCCTTGACATACGGAGCTATCGAACGCACCGCAATTCCGCACGCGCCGACAAACACAATCGCATTATATTTCTTGAAAATATCTCTGACAAGTGACGAAACATTATTAAATGTTTCCAAGCCGTCAGTCTTATATTTTTCAAAAACGTAGCCTTTTACGCCAATTTCACGCACGAGCATTTTTACGATTTTCGCACCGTTTTCCGTAAAAGCTATTGACGCAATTTTCATTCCGTCACGCCCTTTCTGAATTCGGTTGTAAATGTCTTATCGTAAAGTTTCGACAGTGAATAATCATCGCCGAGAAAATCACCGACTGTTATAAGTGCGGTCTTTTTTATACCGTTTTTCTCTGCTGTTTTATTTAGTGTCCCCACTGTGCAACGCATAACTTTTTCGTCTTTCCAAGTAGCCTTGTAGACTATCGCCGCAGGTGTATTTTCACTGTAACCGCCTTTTACAAGTTCAGCCGACAATTCCTTTAATAAACCTGTTGATAAAAATATCACCATTGTCGCATTATGTGACGCAAGCAAATGTATTTTTTCTTTCGGAGGCACAGGAGTTCTGCCCTCCATACGCGTTATTATGACGGTTTGCGATACATCAGGCAACGTATATTCCGCCTTCAAAGCCGCCGCCGCACCGCAAAACGAGCTTACACCGGGGCAAACATCATATTCAATTCCAAGTTTATCAAGCCTGTCCATTTGTTCACGAATTGCACCGTAAACACACGGATCACCCGTATGCAAACGCACAATGTTTTTAGTGTCCCCCTGTTTCATTACGTCAATAACTTCATCAAGATTCATTTTTGCACTGTTATAAATTTCAGCACTGTCTTTTGCATATTCCAAAAGCTCGGGATTAACAAGCGAACCGGCATAAATAATAATATCTGCATTTTCCAAAAGTTTTTTTCCCCGTATAGTTATAAGATCGGCTGCACCGCTGCCCGCTCCAACAAAATGTACCATTTTATATCCTTTCCAAAATACCGTCGACATCAGCAGTTTTTCCGATAATTCCCTGTTTATTCAAAAACATTATTGCACCGATATTGACATCACTTCTGTGCTTTAGGTATTTATCAATTCTTTTCATCAATATATCAATAGTTTTAGTGTCCTCAATAATTTCATAAGCCTCATCGGTCGTCACACAATCGAGAATATCCGCAAAATTCTCCACACCGGCCAAAGCCGCACATAACGAAAGCGTTTCCATTCTGCCGTCCGCAGATTTTGAATGAGTATTCATAATTCCGCTGCCAAGCTTAACAAGTTTACCCATATGCGAAATTATCAGTATATCCGAAAAACCCAAATCGGACGCATAATCTATCGCGTCACCAATATAATTACTGCACTGAACGGTATTTTTTATACCAAAAGTTTTTTTAGCAAAATCCTCGCCGTAATTGCCCGGCACAAGCACCGCAATACTGTCGCCGGCACTTTTTCGTGTATTGAGTTCAAGAAAAATCGTGTCCAAAAGTGCCTTTTCGCTCATAGGCTCAACAATTCCGCTTGTACCCAAAATCGAAATTCCACCCTCAATACCGAGTCTTGAATTAAACGTCTTTTTCGCGATTTCTTCGCCGTTCGGCACGGAAATAATCACATCAAAACCGCCGTCATAATCACCGCAAATCTCATTTATACTGTTTCTAATCATTTGACGCGGAACACTGTTTATCGCGGCATTTCCGACAGGTTGATCAAGTCCGTTACGAGTCACGCGACCTACGCCCACACCGCCGTCAATTTTTATACCGCCACTATTTTTTCTGACAGTTGCACAAACAAGTATACCGTTGGTTATGTCGGGATCGTCACCGCTGTACTTTTTAACTGTGCAAGTGACACTGTCACCGTCAATTTGCGTGTCGGTTATGTCAATACTTATGCTCTCACCTTTGGGAAGTGTAATTTGAGTTGTTATGACTATTTCGTCATTTAACATAGTCATAACCGCCGCTTTTGCCGCCGCCGCAGCACAGCTACCAGTCGTGTAACCTTTCTTTAAAAACCTGTTGCTTTTCATCTGTTTTTCTCCACAAAAAAATCATATACATTATTATATAATGTATATGATTTTCTGTCAATCCAAATTAGAGTTTCTTAACACCAAGTGTTACCTTTTCACCGTTGATGTTCCATTCTTTTGTGTTACCGTCGGCAGAATTTGTATCAACTTCATCTGCAAGAGTTTCGTCTTTGATAGTGCTTTCATTATCAGTGATAATCTTAGCAATCTTATCGTTACCCTCACAGCTTACTTTGATGTGGTCCATAACTTCAAAATCAGAATCTTTTCTCATTGTCTGAATTTTTGAAATCACTTCACGAACAAAACCTTCTTCGATAAGTTCTTCAGAAAGGTTTGTATCAAGCACAACAGTAATACCGTAATCGCTGTTTGATTCAAAGCCTTCCTTATGAGCCGATTCGATAAGCAAATCTTCTTCTGCAAGTGATTCTTCGTTTCCGTCAACAGTAATCTTTAGTGAGCCTGTTTCCTTAAGTTCAGCCATAGCCTTGCTGCCGTCAATATTAGCAAGGATTTCTCTTACTGCGTTGATATTCTTACCGAAACGTCTGCCAAGAGTCTTTAACTGCGGTTTAAAGCTGTATGCAGTAAATGCGGCAACGTCATCTGTAAATTCAACCTTTTTAACATTAAGTTCGTCCTCAATAATGTCAATATAGAAATCACTAAGTGCCTCCGGTGCTTTAACATACATCATACCGATTGGCTGACGGTTCTTAATATTTGCAGTATTACGGCACGCACGACCAAGCACAACTATATCAAGAACTTCTTCCATATCATTTTCAAGTTCTTTATCAATAAGTTTTTCGTCATATTCAGGGAAGTCGCACAAGTGAATACTTTCCGGAGCAGACTTATCAATATTTCTTACAAGATTTTGATAAATATCCTCTGTCATAAACGGAATCATCGGTGCAGCCGCCTTACAAAGCGTTACAAGTGCGGTATAAAGAGTCATATACGCGTTAATCTTATCCTGAGTCATTTCCTTAACCCAGAAACGTGCTCTCGAACGTCTTACATACCAGTTTGAAAGCTCGTCAACAAAGTTATCAAGCACTCTTGCCGTTTCTGTAATCTTGTAATTTGCAAGGTTATCGTCAACAGTCTTAACAAGTGTATTAAGCTTTGACAATAGCCACTTATCCATTACCGAAAGTTTATCGTATTCAAGAGTATACTTTGTTGCATCAAACTCGTCAATATTCGCATACAATACGAAGAACGCATATGTGTTCCAAAGTGTACCCATAAACTTACGTTGTCCTTCCGAAACCGCACCGTCATGGAAGCGATTCGGCAGCCATGGAGCACTGTTTGAATAGAAGTACCAGCGAATTGCGTCCGCACCATGCTTTTCAAGTGCGTCAAACGGATCAACCGCATTGCCCTTAGACTTAGACATCTTCTGACCGTTTTCATCCTGAACGTGTCCCAAAACGATTACATTCTTGTACGGTGCTTTATTGAATAGCAAAGTCGATTCCGCAAGAAGTGAATAGAACCAACCTCTTGTCTGGTCAACCGCCTCACTGATAAAGTCAGCAGGGAAGTTTTCTTCAAATATATCCTTATTTTCAAACGGATAGTGCCACTGTGCAAAAGGCATTGCACCCGAGTCAAACCAGCAGTCGATAACTTCAGGAACTCTGTGCATTTCCTTACCGCATTCAGGACACTTAATAGTTACAGCGTCAATAAACGGTCTGTGAAGTTCGATTTCATCAGGACAGTTATCAGACATTGACTTAAGTTCTTCGATAGAACCGATTGCGTGTCTGTGACCGCACTCACATTCCCAAATATTAAGCGGAGTACCCCAGTAACGGTTACGGCTTATACCCCAATCCTGTACGTTTTCAAGCCAAGCACCGAAACGTCCTTCACCGATTGTCTTAGGAATCCAATTAACTGTATTGTTATTTTTAATAAGGTCGTCCTTAACGTCTGTCATCTTGATAAACCAAGTATCACGCGCATAGTAGATAAGCGGTGTATCACATCTCCAACAGAACGGATAGCTGTGTTCAAACTTAGGTGCGTTGAACAGCTGACCTCTTTCTTCAAGATTTACAAGAATTTCTTTATCAACATCTTTACAGAATGTACCTGCCCAAGGTGTTTCTTTTGTCATTTCACCCTTACCGTCAACAAGCTGTACGAAAGGCAAGTCGTACTTTCTGCCGACATTCGCATCGTCCTCACCGAATGCAGGAGCGATATGAACGATACCTGTACCGTCTGTAAGAGTTACATAACTGTCGCAAGTTACATAATAAGCCTTTTTATCAGGTGTTACGAAATTAAATAGCGGCTCATATTCCTTGTATTCAAGGTCAGTACCGACATACTTTTCAACCACTTCATATTCTGTATCAGGGAAGTTTGCTTCAACAAGTGCTTCTGCCAAAATAAACTTCTCGTCACCTACTTTAATTTTTACATATGTTTCAACAGGGTTTACACAAAGTGCAACGTTAGACGGAAGTGTCCAAGGAGTTGTTGTCCAAGCAAGGAAGTATGTGTTTTCCTCACCCTTTACGATAAACTTAGCAGTAGCACTGCGTTCTTTAACGTCCTTGTATCCCTGTGCTACTTCGTGTGAAGAAAGCGGAGTACCGCAACGCGGGCAATACGGAACGATTTTGTGACCTTTATACAAAAGTCCCTTTTCCCAAATTTGCTTTAATGCCCACCATTCAGACTCGATAAAGTTGTTGTCGTAAGTTACATAAGGGTCGTCCATATCAGCCCAAAAGCCGACTGTACCTGAGAAATCTTCCCACATACCCTTATACTTCCAAACGCTTTCCTTACATTGCTTGATGAACGGTTCAAGACCGTATTCTTCGATTTGTTCCTTGCCGTCAAGACCAAGTTTCTTTTCAACTTCAAGTTCAACCGGAAGTCCGTGAGTATCCCAACCGGCTTTACGAAGTACCTTGTAGCCTTTCATTGTACGGTAACGCGGAATCATATCCTTGATAACACGCGTCAAAACGTGACCGATATGCGGTTTACCGTTTGCAGTCGGAGGTCCGTCATAGAAAGTATAAACCTCTCCTTCTTTTCTTTCATCGATACTCTTTTGGAAAATGTGATTGTCTTCCCAGAATTTTTCGGTTTTCTTTTCTCTTTCAACAAAATTCAGATTTGGTGAAACCTTGTCGTACATTATATTCATTCCTTTCAAATAAAAAAGCTTTCGTCCTGCATAACAAGACGAAAGCCAAATGCTTCGTTATACCACTCGTCATACCAACATATGCGTTTCCTTTTACGGAGAAAACCCGTCACAGTCTACTCGGCAAAGCCTTTCGGTGTGAAACTCGGAAGTGATATTCAGCCACATTTACTCACCGCCATGCTCTCACCGTCCATAGCTCGCTCTGTGTTTTCAATATGACATACTGTCTTCGTCATCGTCTTTATTGTTTTATTATATTACAAAATATTTTTTTAGTCAACAGTTTTTATTGAAAAATTTCCTGTCTGCCAATGTTTTTAGTCGATATTATCGACCATTTTCATAACATTCGCACAAAGTGACTTAATCTGCATTTTATACTGTTCAATCTCGCCTTTCAGCGAAAGCATTTCCTGATGGCGTTTCATATGTTCATCATCAATCTGACGTGCAAGATAAGACGCGTCAAGCTTTGCTTTACTGATAATTGCATTCGCCTCTGTTTCGGCATTTCTCTTTGCGTCCTCGGCGGCTTGCTTGGCAATGTCAATCGACTTCTGCATTGTGTTTTCCATTTGCTTGTAACGCTCCACCGTTTCGGTCAAAAGTCCGATTTTATCTTTAAGCGTCTGATTTTCTTTACACAAAAGTTCGTAATCCTGTATTACAACGTCAAGAAAATCGTCAACCTCATCACAATTATAGCCCTTGAGTTTCTTTTCAAATTCCTTATTTTGAATATCAATAGGTCTTAGCACAATGCTCCCCCTCCTTACACGAACTTCTCCACAGTTATGTGAAGTCTTCCTTTCCTGGTATTGTTCCCAATATCCTTTAAAATAAATCTTCCGTAATTGCGTATGGATAATAAGTCACCCTCACCGACTTGCTTTGAACGGTCAAGCACTTCTCGGTGATTCAGTTTTACATATCCCGAACTTATTAATTTTTCCGTATTTCCTCTTGATATATTGAGTGTCGCCGCAACTACCGCGTCAAGACGCAATGACGCACATACGCACATTTTTTCGGTCGTTTTCGGTTTAGGCGGTATAAAGTCCGCCATATCAACGATTTTCGTATTAACACCCGCATTTGCAATCTTATTCACGTTTCGTGCAACATATTCCGCTATATCCGACATTACAAACACATATGCGCCCTCATCATCTGTCAAAATATCGCCGGTTTTACTCCTGTCGATACCAAGCGACATAAGCGTACCGAGATAATCCCTGTGCGTCAGTTTACGAAACTTCGGCACATCAAAACGTATAACGGAAATCGGCACTTCGCTTTCCTCAGACTCCTGCCATTCGGGAAATACGCAAAGCACCTTTCTTTCCGCATTTTCATAACCGCCGAAAAACAACGTATTATATCCGTACGGAATTTGAAATTCGTCCTCAATCACGGCAAGTTCACCGCCGTCAAGGAAATCGGAACATTTCATTTCACAATGCTTATCGCAAAGCGAAAACAAATCGTTTATCCTTGCAATAAGCAACTTATGATTTGTATTCATATCCACCTCATATACAAAAGGGTGGTAATATCCCATACCACCCAGCCGTATTTTGTTTAATTATAAGCAAATCCAAATATCGGATTACATAAAGTTCCAATCCATACCGTTTTTAACGTGTTCTTTCATTGTATCGCCTGTTATATCAATATTTTTCGGAGCGGCAACAAAAATACCCTCTGATACACGTCTGACTTTTCCGTTTACGCCGTAAGCCGCACCGGACATAAAATCAACAATTCTTCTTGCTTCTTCATTGTCAATCTGTCCTACATCAAAAATAACAAGTCTGCCCTCTTTTATTTCATTGGCAACATTTGTCGAATCGTTAATATCGGAAGGTCTCATTATCTTTATTCTTGAAGATGATGTCGGATTGATAGGCACTACCTTTGAGAAAGTCTTTTTCGGAGCAGACTGCTGCGAACTTCTCTTGACACGCGCGTTTTCTTCGTCTTCTGCTTCTTCCTCATCATAATAGTCGTCATCATAATAATCGTCTTCACTTTCAAAGCCTAAAAAGTGCTTTACTGTGTTTAAAAAACCCATTTGTCCGTATCCTTTCATTATTACTTATTTTGAGAATAATCTCTTGCACCGAATATGGCACTGCCGACACGAACCATATTTGCTCCGCATTCAATGGCAGTTTCAAAATCCCCACTCATACCCATTGATAGGTATACCATATTAACATTATCATATTTTTTTTGCTTTATGTCAACAAAAAGTTGTCGCATGTTGTCAAAATGTAATCTGTTTGTAACAGAATTGTCAGTTTTCGGTGCTATTGTCATCAAACCTTTAACTTTTACGTGCTTTAATTCACCGGCATATTTTAACAAATCTTCAACTTCTTCTTTTGATATACCCGATTTTGTTTCTTCGCCGGAGATATTTACCTGTATCAAAATATCCATATCAAGATTATGTTTTTCCGCCTGGCGTTCGATTTCATCCATAAGTTTGATTGAATCAACCGAATGAATAAGGCAAACCTTATCAATGACATACTTAACCTTGTTTGTCTGTAAATGACCTATAAGATGCCACTTCGCAGGCAAAACGCTGTCATATTTGTCCCTTACCTCCTGTGGCTTATTCTCGCCGATGTCCGTTACACCAAGCTTTATAGCCTCGTTCATCATTTCGGCAGGGTGAGTTTTTGTAACGGCAACAAGCGTTATATCTTCACGTTTGCGTCCGCTCCTCTTAGCCGCCGCACTTATTCTCTTTTCAACTTCTTCAAGATTTTCCGCTATACTCACTTTTATCATTCCTTTACCTATCTTTCACCGACAACAATTCTCTCCATCTGTGAAAGTTTATTTTCCGCGTTGTCTGTCGATTCGATTATTGCATATCCGGCGTCCGTATTTGTAAACAAGACATCGCAATAACAGTCATGCTCTCTGTTTTCTTTTATTCCTATGACCTTCTTAGATCCGTCGTCTTCCGTTCTGACAGACTGTATCGGTACTTTGTAGCCCTCATAGCTTTCAAAAATCAAGTCCACGTCCACAAGTCTGTAAGAAAACGCACTTTCAAGATATGTCGGGCATTTAACCGTCAATATAACTCTGCCGTTTTCTTCGGCTGAAACGGAATTTATACTGCCCTTAACAACTGCGTCCGCCATATTGTTAAACCTAAGTTTTACGTTATCGCCGACTTCTCTTCCCTCTATGGTGTCTGACGGTATATCCATCATAACATACCAAACGTGGTTATTAACAATTTTGCACACCGCACCGCCGGCATTGATTTTATTGTCAATCTTCTGTATCTTCGGTGACTGCGACAAACTTTCAAAATATGAAACATCATAATTTTCTATGTCATTCGGAACAAGCTCCGTTTCGTATCCGTCTACATAAGTTGTAAACACACCCGAAATCTGTGCATAAATATCCTCTTTGTTTACGCCGATACTGTTTAAAATCTGCTCTCGCTGATTTTCAAGTTCCTGTTCTGTGTTGTCCTCCGCAAGCTGATTGCTTTGTCTTAGGCTGTTAATATCCTTCTTGTATTTTGCAATAGAAAGAATATCGTTATCCTGTGCCGCGTCAATTATATCATTTTCACGCTCGTATATGTTATTCTCCAAAGTGTTTGAATCAAGCGTTGAAATTGATTCTTCACTTTTTTCTGTTTTTGTCTTTTTTATCTTGTTGTCAACAACGGTAAGTTCTTTAATGCTGTCATCGCTGACATCGCCGTAAAACAAAGAACCGATTGTACTGTCTTTGCTGACTCTCTCACCCTCCGCAACGGAATGATAAGCCGTTCCCGCACTGCGTGAATACATAACCCATTCATCGCGTATAATAAAACCGTTTGTATTGATAGCATTTTCTTGCGTTATATAGCTTAATTTCTGCGTGTTTATCGGTGTGACGGCATATTTAATACCGTATCCTACCATAGCGGCTATCGCTATACAGATTACTATGA
>OGSD01003442.1_pt1 | contig 11933 bp, 8 predicted proteins | sample 1553571 | NCBI WGS metagenome assembly OGSD01 (sample SAMEA2580072, study PRJEB22360) | human gut metagenome | biome: human gut; feature: human-associated habitat; material: faeces | place: Denmark | collected 2008/2010 | reverse complement strand
TTGTTGTGTAATCGGTTACAGGTAATAAGTATTAAGTAATAAGTATTAAGTATTACCATCATTATCATCTCGCTTCCATCCGCATGGCTAATACTTAATACTTATTACTTAATACCTATTACTTAATCTTCGTCTACTGTATCCAGTTTTAGTTTATCACTATCGTCCCGTTTCTCGTAATACTGCTTCCGCAACGGGTTTACCCGTGCCGCTTTCTCGCGCTGGCGGTTGCGGAATACATCAATCGCTACATAAATAGCCTGGCGGAAAGAGTCTTCGCTGGCCAGTCCTTTACCGGCGATGTCATAGGCTGTTCCATGAGCCGGAGAGGTACGTACAACCGGCAGTCCGGCGGTATAGTTCACACCGTCTTCCATAGCCAGGGCTTTGAACGGAGCCAGTCCCTGATCATGATACATAGCAAGGATTCCGTCAAAGTGAGTATAATTGCCCGAACCCATAAAACCGTCCGCAGCATAAGGACCGTAACAGATGATCCCTTTCTCTTCCATTTCTTTCATGGCAGGGATAATGATTTCCTGTTCTTCCATACCTAGCAGTCCGCCGTCTCCTGCATGAGGATTCAGTGAAAGCACTGCAATACGGGGCGCACCGATACCGAAATCCTGTTTCAGACAACGATGGAAAATCATCAGCTTTTCCTGAATCAGTTCCTTGGTGATTGTTGTAGCAATCTCCCTTACCGGAATATGCGTCGTTACTAAAGCCACACGAAAATCGTTTTTCATCAAGATCATCAGTGACTTGTTTCCATTGCCCAGACGTTCTTCAATATACTCCGTATGCCCGGGGAAAGAGAACTCTTCCGACTGAATGGTATGTTTGTTGATCGGAGCTGTCACAATGACGTCGATCAGCCCCTCACGATACTCTTCTATGGCACGCTCCAAAGCACCCAATGCAGCCTTACCTGCTTCTGGATCGGGTTTGGAGAATTCCACTTTCACTTCGTCATCTGTACAGTTCACTACACTCAGACGGTTGTATCCGGCTTCGGAAGCTGTGTTGACAATGCTGAAATTAGCCTGTACATCCAGTGCTTTACGATGGTAAGCCGCTACTTTAGGTGAACCGTAGATAATCGGAGTACATAGCTCAAGCATGGTAGGGTCTGAGAATGTCTTCAAGATCACTTCATAACCTACCCCGTTGATATCTCCTTGGGTAATGCCGATTCTTATTTTGTTTTCTTCCATGTTTTTATTTATTAGTTGGTTCCGCTTCTCTGGTTACCCCCAGTGGAATCTGACTCTGCTGACCTTCTTGCGGAAGTTTCAGCGTATAAAGAGATGCTTCCATCTGGCGAACCAGATTGCGTTTCATTTTATCGGGTGAATATACAAATATTTCTGCTGTAATAATACGTTGGTTCTTCTGATCCAGACGAGTATGGGAAACGAACGGGCCACCCATGAAGTCACCCTTCATGCGCCACAATCCACGAGCTTCCATCGTGTAGTCATTGTGCACGTTGATCGGACGAACATCGGTCAGTAACGAGTCTGTCGACATATATACGCCTTCTTTATATCCGGGGATATTGGCTTTCATCACAGAATCGCGCTTATGAACAAAGTATTCTTTGGTGAATGTATCCTTGTCAGTATAAGGATAAGAATACATCACGAAATTGCGATCCGCGCTGCCTGTATTGGTAGATGCCCAGAAGAAGTCCTCTCCTGTCTTGGAGTTATTCAGTTCGGAAGGTATCCAGATATCGCAGCCAAACAGACTATCTACCTTATTTGAGATAAAGTTGTTGTGCTTTTCCTCCAGCAAAGTAATCTGACGGTTCATTTCAGCGCGAGTGAAGAAGTCGATAATCGTCTGCTTGTTTTCTTCGACAAACTTCTCAAACACTTCTTCGTTCGGAGCCTGAATGGTCAGTATCATCTGTGGAGAAGCATAAACGTCTTTCGCATACTTGAAAGTACCTTTGGTATAAATATCTTTTATATCTACTATCACAATATTACGGATCAACTTCAGCGTAGAATCATAGTCCTTCGGTGAAGTATACATAATCCGGAAAGAAGGTTCCGACTGGGGCAGTCCCGGCATGTCAGAATCAAGCACATCATGCAAGGCCCTTCCGGCGGCACGGTCCCACACTCCCGCATCTACTACAACCAACAGTTCATACGGACGACCGCTAGAGGTATGATTCCCCTTCAATCCACAAGAAGCAACTACGAAGGCTACCAGAGCCATGCTTAAATAAAAAAAGTACTTTTTCATGATGTTCGATTTTTATATTAACTTTTATTATTTTCCTCCTGTTTCGCAGTCGACAGCATACCGCATGCCGCAAAAATATCCTCTCCCCGCGAAGCACGAATGGTAGTGAAAAGCCCGTGCGTAGTCAGATAGTCACGGAAACGGGTCATCGTATCCATATCGGCTCCTTCAAGGGCTACTCCCGGAATAGAATGGAAACGGATCAGGTTAATCCGGCAATCCAGTCCGCGAAGCAGTTTGAGTAACTCCTTGGCATAAACTTGCGAATCATTAAGCCCCTTAAAAACAATATATTCAAACGAAAGTCGACGCTGTTTGCTAAAATCATAGTTTTTTAACAGTTCCACCATTTCCGTGATAGAAAAGGCTTTCTCCGCCGGCATCAGTTCCGCACGCTGGGCGGTCACCGGAGAATGCAGGCTGATGGCAAGGTGACAGTCGCTTTCTTCGATAAAGCGCCGCAATCCTTTCCGCAATCCGACAGTTGAAACGGTAATCCGCTTCGGGCTCCATGCATAACCATAGGACCCTGTCAGTATGTCCAATGCCTTCAACACCTCTTCCAGATTATCGAGCGGTTCGCCCATTCCCATCATGACGACATTCGTCAGTTTGTCCCGTTCCGGCAAGGAGTGAATCTGATTGATAATCTGATGGGCAGTCAGGTTGGCAGAGTAGCCTTGTTTCCCAGTCATACAGAACTTGCAGTTCATTTTGCAGCCTACCTGCGAAGAAATGCATAAAGTCGCCCGTTCATCATCCGGAATATACACCGACTCCACAAAATGATTCTCGCCCACAGGGTACAGGTATTTCACCGTACCGTCTACAGAGCGCATTTCCTCCACCGGAGCTTCAGCTCCTACCTCATAGTTCTGCTTCAGTAACTCCCGGTATTTCAACGACAAGTTAGTCATTTCATCAATCGAAGTCACCTTCTTATCATAAAGCCAGGATGCAATCTGTTTGGCTGCAAAGCCCGGCATTCCCAGACGTTTCACCAGTGACTGCAGCTCTATAAGCGTCATTCCTAAGAGGGGATATTTAGACATCATTCTTTCTGTTCATGGTTTATATTTGCAAATGTAAGGAAATAAAGTCGATTTCCGTATAGCAAGGATGTAAAAGTTAGCAAAAAAGGTCGTTCCAAAGCATGGAACGACCTTTTGCAGTTATCGTTTTTACGACTAATCTTAGAAGAACAGGTAACGTGTATCCTTCACTTTTCCTTTCAGATACAGGTCGTTCATCAGACGGCTTGCGAAGCGTGCGTGCATATTAGCCAATGTAGCTTCTTCATCTTTAGCGTTAAAAGTATCGCTCAGTTTGTCTTTGCCATACATCTGAAGCACAAATACACCGGCATTACCTTTGATTGGAGCACTCAATTTGTTCATTTCAGCCACAGAAGCATAAGCACCTACCAGCGGTTCGCTGCTGCGCAATTCAGAGACATAAGCGGGAGCGGCAAATGTAACCAGCTTCAAAGAATCGCTGACTGCGCCGGGCATAGCCTTGTACTGGTCGAGAGAAGTTGCATTGGCAGCTTTCATATCAGCCATGATCTTTTCGGCTTTCTTATCTTTAACGATTTCAGCTCTCAACTGATCCTGTACAGCTTTCAGCGGACGATATCCTTCCGGAGTAACACCAACCAGAGCTACTGCAACCATATGGTCGCTTTCGCCACATTCATACAAACCGGAAACATCACCCGGTTTAGCGGCAAACGCCCATCTCAATGCTTCTTTAGTACCTCTTACACCACCGATAGTGTGTTCTGAGCTATACAAGTCTCTTCTGTCAAGCAGTTTGTATCCGGCTTCTTCAGCGTTAGCGATCATCTTTTCAGCAGTAGGATTGGCAGCGATGAACTGGCTGAAGTCATTGTAAGCACGGTTATAAGTTTCTTTGCTGAATTCAACTTCACGTTTCACAACAGCTACTTTATATTTATCCTTCACCGCTTTCTTGTTAGTCACCTGCAGAATTACATTAGCTTGTCCCAACGGCAGGTTTACTACTTCGTTCACGCCTGTATTATTGATAGCAGAGATAAACTTCAGGTTGTCACCATCGATCTGTGCGCCTTCATACTGTGCAGAGCTCATCCAGTTAGTCTCACCCGTCTGACCGTATTTCTTAGCCAGATCTGCGAAGTTAGCACCGCCTTTGATAGCAGTATAGATACTGTCCGCCAAGGCTTTTGTCTTCAAAGCGTCTTCTGCAAACACCTGAATCTGACGGAACTCGATTGAGTCGGCAGCAGCTGTTTTTGCAACCACTTTGAATGAATTAATAGTATTGTCGGCACCATTATAATACGGACCATAAACAGAACCAACCGATGCAGAGTCCAGACGGGCAACTACATCTGACGGGAAAGCTGTTTTATTATAGAACAAGTCTACATAAGGAGCTTCCGAGCCTACAGAGCGGATAAAAGAAGTATAGTCATCTGTTGTAGTAGCCAACTGTGCAGTAGCTTCGTCTACTTCCTGCTGGATAGCAGCTCTGTCTTCCGCACTTGCAGTCACCTGAACATCAATGTACTTGATATCACGGCTTTCCTGATATTGCTTGAACTGTTCTTTCTTCTTGTTATAAAGGTCTTTCAGTTCCGATTCTTTCACAACGATTGTAGAATCTACTACAGAAGAATAAGGAACGGCAGCCATCAACAAGTCATATTGATTCACTCTTGCGTCGAAAGCGTCCTGTGCTTCTACCGGGTTAGAAAGAAGCGCTTTTGCTACCAATGCCTGATATTTTTCTGCCAGGCGGCTCTGAACCAATGTCTTCTGGATGAATGACCAGTATTTGTACATGTTGTTGTACTGTTCTGCATACTGAGCCGGCATCTGAGATTCGTTCATTTTAGCGTAATCTACCAGGAACTTATTGAGCATATCCTTATCGAAAGCACCGGTCTGCGGGTTGCGGAAAGGAGTCTGTTGCAACAACGGATGCACGCCTGCTTTCAGGATATCCTGAATTTCAGCAGCAGAAACTGTCAGTCCCAATGCTTTTGCTTCTTTCTCAACCAGTTTGTTATTAACGTAGGAACGCCATACTTCGTCGCGCACCTGATTGGTCTGTTCGTCGTTCAGTGCAGTCACTCCACGGGAGAGCTTTATCACTTCGGTATATTCTTCTACCAGATTCTGATACTCTTGAGCGGAAAGAGCATCTCCGTTCACCTCACCTACGTCATGTGCCTGGTGCGGTTGCATCACCTTCCACGCGTCACCCGCGATGAAAGCAAACAGCGCCAAACCGATAACAATCACCAATAGAGGTCCTTTCGACCTAATGTTTTGTAATGTTGCCATTTTGATTAATACGATTTATGTTTATTATTATTTCTTCTAATTGTCGTTTTAGCGCACGAAGATACAAAAAATGCTAATATGCTTCTATTTATTGGCTAAAAATTTCTCGGTATTCGTCATTATTCCATGACTTTTAGGCGAACCAGTTCTATTTTCGTCGCCGTCACCTTGATTATCTTGAACTGATAACGTCCTACCCGAATCACTTCATGCAGTTTCGGGAAACTCTGATATTGATTCAGAATCAGTCCTCCCACTGTCAGATATTCGTCGGATTCAGGCAGGTCGAGACCGAACGTTTCGTTGACTTTCTCAATCTCCAGACGGCCGGACAATACATATTCATGCTCGTCTATCTGCTTGCTGATATAGGAAGTGTTATCATGCTCGTCTTCTATATCACCGAAGATTTCTTCTACCAGATCTTCCAATGACACAATACCGGACGTTCCGCCAAACTCGTCCACCACTACCGCAATTGTCTTTTTCTGTTGCATGAACAGTTTCATCAGCTTATTGGCGGACATTGTTTCGGGGACAATCGGCACTTGCTTCACATTCTCGTGCCAGTTGGTCGGTGCGCGAAACATCTCCGAAGAGTGGATGTAACCGACCACATTGTCAATATTACCGTCATATACGATAATCTTGGAGATACCCGACTCTATAAAACGGCTTTTCAGTTCATCCAGCGAAGTTGTGAGATCAACCGCCACCACCTCAGTACGGGGAACAATACAATCGCGTATTTTAATATTCGAGAAGTCAAGTGCGTTCTGGAAGATTTTCACTTCCGTATCCAGTTCCTCCTCATTCTCGGCATTATCAATGCTGCTCTGCACAAAATAATCAAGATCCACCTTTCCGAAAGCTTTGTCGGACGCATCCTTGTTTACCTTCATGCCGAAAATGCGCAGGAAGATGCAAGACAAACCGGAAGACAACTTGGATATAGGATATAAAACAACGTAACAAATAAAAAGTGGAACGGCGAAAACGTTCAATACCATATTGGGATTGATCTTGAACAATGTTTTCGGCAGGAACTCTCCGGTCACCAAAATAATCAGGGTAGAAATGACAGTCTGTGCCAACACCATTAGGAAGTGATTGTCAATAAAGCCGGCCAACAGATTTTCACCAATGATCTGAGCCATCAGGATACCATAGATAACCAGTGCGATATTGTTACCCACCAACATGGTAGAGATAAACTCGTTCGGGTTCTTGAAAAAGATAGAAAGGATGCGGGAAGTAATGCCCCCTTTGCGTTCCATTTCAAAACGCAGTTTGTCTACCGAGACAAATGCAATCTCCATTCCCGAAAAGAAAGCGGAGAAAAGCATGGTGATTATTAGAGAGATATAAATATTCATAGCTTATTTCACAGAATCTTTTTTCACAGAGTCCGGCAGGGCTTTTGTTTCCGGTTGTGGCGGAGCAGTCGCCTCGTCGTCGACGTAGAATATACCTTCAATATTATGAATCGTATAAACGGTCATTTGCTGATTGGAATCGAACCCATGCCCGGTGATAATCCGGTCCGGTTGCTGGATACGAATAAACTTGTCGGAATACACTTTCTGCGTAGCTTCATTCCAGTAAAGCAGTTCCGTATTGAAACGCTCTCCTTTCCGGTTTTGTATATCCACGTTTCCTATCAGTTTCCAGAGTCTTTCCTTGTCATAGTAGTAGGCAGTATCCGCTTTGATACTGGCTTCTATATGAAAGATCGAATCAAACTGTTCAAGATACACTCCTTTTTCAAATGCCCAATAAGACGGCTTCTTGCGGTCGAAAACCAGCCACTCTTCCGTATTCACCCGATAGCGGGTCACTCCCGAATCGGATATAAGGGTTGTCACTCCGGATGTCTGCATCACTGCCATGGAGTCACGTTCTGTAATAGCATCCCCCGTTATTTTCTTTTTGCCACCACAGGAGGGAAATAAAAGAAGCATAACAATTGTCCCTAAGACAATTGTTATGCTCATGCTTTTATGCAACAAACGGTTCTTTCGTTTTCGCAACATACGTTTATCTAATCGTTGTAGACTCTCCGATCCAGCCACCGATAGTAATACGGTCGCCAGCCTTGTAACCCAACATAAACAGGTCTTTTGCTTGCGGAGTGTGTGCAGAATATCTGCCGATCAATTTGTTTGCTTCTTCAGCTACACTCGGGTCTACTTGTTTTGCGCGTTGCAATTTGTCAATTATAACAAAGTAAGTACACTTGTTCAGTGCAGACTCGTCACTCCAGTTAGGACTCATTGCATAAAGGTTGGCAATCAAGATATACGGAGCGCCATAATTTTCATTGAGACCGATAGCTTTCTGACAGTAAGTTCTTGCCTGTGACAATTTCTTAGCAGAAGCCAACACAGCAGCAGCTGCGTATGCTTTTTCCGCTTTCTTTATATTGTCAGTTTCCAGGTTGATAGCTTCATCAAAGAATTTCACTGCACTGTCGATATCACCTTTCTTGAATGCCTGATATGCACATCCGGTAGCAGCCTCTGCTGTCGGTTCCATTTTATAAGCATAGAAAGATGCCTGCAAATAAGCTTCACTTTCCGTACATTTCATCATTTTCATGATGTCGATTACTTTCTTCAAATAAGCGAGGTCAGTCTGATTAGCTTCTACTTTCGGGCCATAAATTCCTTGCAGTGATTCACAATCAGCAGTACCACTGTTTACAAACAAGGCAACCAAGTTATCTTTGATACCCAGCAGACCTTTCTTCTTTGCTTCATTAGTTTCAGCAGCAATGGCAGCATCAGCATATTCGGAAGCAGCCAGATAATCCTGGATAAATTGTTCCTTATGAGCAGGATCAGCTTTCAGCTTATCCAAAGACATCTGCAGGAAATAGAAAATAGTAGCTCCGGCAGACTCGCCTTTTACAGCATTAACCGATTGGCTCAGCCATTGATAAGCCTGATTCACATCCAGTTTCGGAGCCAAGGCGATATAGTCTACAGCCTTGATACCCAAAGCTCATCTGTCTTATTTGTATTTACATATTTTACAAGCTCGAAAATAGCTGCAATTGCATCTGCTGTGTTAAAGTCATCCTCCATTGCTGCCTCAAACTTGCCTACATATTTCTTTGCTTCCTCGACTACTTCGCTCTCCTGATTAGTAAGCTCACCCTCGTTAGCAGACTGCTTCTGAAGCCATGCAGCACATGTTAAGATACGATCAAGACCGTTCTTTGCTGCTTCCATAAGCTCTGCACTGAAATTTAATGGACTTCTGTAGTGTGCGCTTAACATAAAGAAACGAAGTACCTGAAGATCATACTTCTTCTCAATATCTCTTACTAACAGGAAGTTACCAAGTGACTTACTCATTTTTCTGTTATCAATATTTAAGAACGCATTGTGCATCCAATAATGAGAAAACTCTTTTCCGTTGCATGCCTCGCTTTGTGCAATCTCATTTTCATGATGTGGGAAAATTAAATCCTCACCACCGGCATGAATATCAATCTGCTCGCCTAAGTATTTCTTTGACATAACAGAGCACTCAATATGCCATCCCGGACGTCCTTCGCTCCACGGAGACTCCCAGTATGGCTCTCCTTCCTTCTTTGGCTTCCACAAAACAAAATCAAGCGGGCTTTCCTTGTCTTCCTCGCCGCTTACCTTTAAATCACGAAAACCTGACTGAAGATCATCAAGGTTCTTATGAGAAAGCTTACCATAATCCTTAAAACTTGCAGTACGGAAATAAACAGTGCCATTCTTCTCATACGCATGACCTTTTTCGATCAAGGTACTGATCATATCGATCATCCCATCGATTTCCTGTGTTGCAAGCGGATGAGTTGTCGCCGGCTTTACATTCATAGCAGCCATATCCTGCTTGCATTCCTTTATGAAACGCTCAGAGATAACAGATGCCTCAACACCTTCCTCATTTGCCTTTTTGATAATCTTATCATCTACATCAGTAAAATTTGAAACATAATTTACGTCATAGCCCTTATATTCCATATAGCGGCGCACAGTATCAAATACGATCATTGGGCGTGCATTTCCAATATGAATATAATTGTATACCGTAGGACCGCAGACATACATTTTTACCTTTCCCGGCTCAAGCGGCTTAAATTCTTCTTTTCGTTTTGTTAATGTATTGTAGATTTCCATGTTTTTTCCTTTCTTCTTTTCGTTTTCATCTGTGATTTCTCAACCATTTGATACAGCTTAGCGTACTGCTTTTTAAGCTGTTCAATATCAGCAAGCACCGGATCTGGCATGTGCACCTGATCAAGATCAGTTTGCGGCAATCGTACATTGTCACGTTTGACAACACGTCCTGGAACTCCTACCACCGTAGAATTTGGCGGAACTGGTTTTAATACGACGCTGCCCGCACCGATTTTACAGTTGTCTCCGATTGTGATGGAGCCGAGAACCTTCGCGCCTGCACTGATCATAACATTATTTCCAATTGTCGGATGACGTTTTCCATGCTCTTTTCCTGTACCGCCTAGTGTAACGCCCTGGTATAAGGTAACATTATCACCAATCTCTGCTGTCTCTCCAATCACAACACCGTGACCATGATCAATAAAAAATCCTTTTCCAATCTTGGCTCCCGGGTGGATCTCGATTCCAGTTCTTCGCGCTGTACACTGAGAGATCATACGCGCTGCAAAATACCTTTTTTTCAGGTAAAGTCTATGCGCAAGACGATACCAAAGTACCGCCCAGAAACAAGGATACAAAAATACCTCTGCCGGTGAATTAATTGCCGGATCCCGTTCTCTGATCAGCGAAATTTCATCAAGTACATATTGAACGATTCTCATGCCACTCCTTTCTTGCTTCGAAAATCTTTGTCCGCAGTTTTTGATACATACGACTTGCTCCACTGCTTCGCAGTTCTCGCACAAAAAAACGTCCCCTGGCAAAAGCCAGGAGACGAAAAATTTTCCGCGGTTCCACTCCTGTGAGAGCATAAATGCTGACACTTATGCTGCATACGCAGCCGGTGATAACGCAAACCAGCGTGCCGTGCTACTTTATTCACACAGCCAGCTCCCGGATGCACTTCCTGTCCCGTTCCATGAAACAGGTTTTCAGCCTAGACCTGCTCTCTCTGACATTTCCTGCGACAGTACTCTTTCCGTTCAAAGCCTTTTCGAAGCTTTTTTATTGTATGATGCAAAAATATCACAGATGTCTGCATATTCACTGTATTACAGTGCTGCATCATTTCTAGTGTTACTATATGTGATGTTTTCGGATTTGTCAACCTTTTTTGGCTTCTTTGCCTTTGGATAAATCTTATAAAGTGTTTCATCATCATAATTTTCATCCAGCCACTGCTGTACAACATTGCTTGCTGGAATATTTTTTTCACGCTGATCCTGGCGCATAAGTGCCGCTGCTGACACAAGACTGTCTGCTGCCATAAAAATGATAAGACACCATGTTATGATTTTTCCGGCAAGCATTGGAATCTTTTCAATCCACTTAGAAAGATAAGGATAAACTCCTTTCAGCCATACAACACCTGCAATTCCCCAGAAAAAGCAAAACAGCAAGTTTACTCGCCCTCCGATATTAAACATAAAACCACTGTAATCCCAGAATATCTTTCCAAATACAATTTCCGTAAAAACGCTGCATAAATACTCGTATACACCTCCTAATACAGTTCCCATCGCAAAGATAAACGAGGAGGAGCGATTTCTGTAGTTGTACAAAAGCGATGTTGCTACCACCATTGCAAATCCCCAGACAATACTGAATGGTCCCCATACAACACTGCTTCTGCTCATCCAGTAGCCCATCGTAATACGACAAAATACAGTCTCTATCAAATCACCTGCAAATGCACCGATAAAAAACAATAATACCAGCTTATAAAAGCTGCAGCCTTCAGCAAAAACGGTTGTTTTTTCCTTCTCTAAACGTTCACCCTCATTGATTGCAGGATATGCCTTTTCCACACGCATAAGGATATGCTTTTCAAGCCATCTTCCAAAACGTTTTTTTCTGCTGTAGAGTTCGTGATCAATCTTTTGAATCGTATCATTTCTCTTTACACTGCCGCGAATGATATATGTAGATCCCAAAATATCAACTATTAACACACCAAGCAGTGCCCACAATGCAATCTGCATCATAAATGATGGTACCATATGATAAAGTTTCATCAAAACAGGTGTTACAAACTTAACTGATAAAACGCCTAAGATACCCCATACAATAGAATACTGCAAACAGATGTATCCATCAAGATTCCATCTTTTAGAAGAATAATCCCACCATTTTTTATGATCCAATTTTTCAAGAATCTTTGCTGTAAACCACTCAAGAA
>OGSD01003440.1_pt1 | contig 11937 bp, 9 predicted proteins | sample 1553571 | NCBI WGS metagenome assembly OGSD01 (sample SAMEA2580072, study PRJEB22360) | human gut metagenome | biome: human gut; feature: human-associated habitat; material: faeces | place: Denmark | collected 2008/2010 | reverse complement strand
CAAATTTTCACTTGCAACATTATTTGGGTCACTGATTAATTTTCCGAAAGATTCTTCATCTATCGCTCTTGAAAAATAAAATCCTTGTGCATAATTACAGCCTCTGTCAAGCAAGAAATTCTTCTGTTCATCCGTTTCAACGCCCTCGGCGATTACCGCCAAACCAATCCACTTTGCCATTTTTATAACCGATTCAAGAATTTCTTTACCCTTTGTATTTCCGTCACGACCTGCCTCAAGGAATCTTGTATCTATTTTAAGTACATCAACGCTTATATCTTTCAACATATTAAGCGAGGAATAACCACTGCCGAAATCGTCCATCAATACAATAAAACCCAATTCACGAAGTTCGTCAACAGCTTTCAAAATCTGTTCTTCATCACTTGTAAACGCACTTTCGGTAATTTCTATCTCCAAATATCTTCTATCAATATTGTATTTATCCGTAAGATTTACAAAAATCTTTGACAAATCAAGAGAATAAATATCCATTCGCGAAACATTCACCGATATAGGAACCGCGGTATATCCCTTATCGATATAATCACGTAAAATTCGGCAACTTTCTTCCCATATATATTCATCAAGTTTTGTAATAAGCATATTCTGCTCAAACATCGGAATAAAATCTTTCGGAAAGATAAGACCTTTTTCGGGATGCTGCCATCTTACAAGGCTTTCCGCACCCATTACCTTTGTTGTTCGTATATCGTATTTAGGCTGAAGATACACTTTAAATTCGTGATTTTCAAATGCCCTTTCACTTTCGTTTAAAAGTTCGTGTTGCGAGAAAACATAGTTTTTCACACTTTCATTATATTCCGCAACATTAACAAGATAATTGTTTTTTATTGACTCACACGCAAAACTTGCTCTGTCGCACATAAGTCTTACGGGGATATTTTTTGTTTTAACGTGGTAAATTCCCACAGTCATTCTTATTTCAAAATCAATCGGATAATCCTTTACCCAACTTTGAATTTCCGCACCCAATGCATCCGGCTGAATATTTTCTTCAAAGTCCATAAAAGAAAATACATCACCCGAAAGCCTTGCGGCTACAAGACCGTATTTTGCGGCTCTTTCTTGCAATTTCTTGCCTATATAGCTAAGAAGTCTGTCACCTTCGACAAAACCGAATCTGTCATTGACAAATTTGAATTTCTCGACATCAAAACAAACAATAACATATTCTCTGTCCGGTTCATTTTCAAATCTGCACCTGACACGGTCATAATATGTATTCCTGTTGTAAAGTCCGGTAAGTTCATCAACACTCTTTACTTTTCGTAAACTTTCTTCCAGTTGATGAACTTTTTCTTGAAGTTCTTCCACTGTCCCCTCTGACATCTTCTTCGCCTCCCCCGCTGTGTAACTTTCAACTATATTATATCACTTTTTATTGTTTTTGCAATACTTAATTATAGCATTTTAAATTTTTTTCTGATTTTTAAAATTTTACTTGTTTTTATGCAATATGTATGATATAATAGAAATGTTAGGGGTGAATTTATGAAATATACACTATCCAAAGGACTCAATAACAGTCCGGATGCAAGAGCGATAAGACAGTCCGTTTTCGTGGAAGAGCAAGGTTTTGAATACGAATTTGACGACATTGACGAAACCGCTTTGCACCTTGTTTTGTACGATGAAAACGATAATCCTTGTGCAACGGGACGACTGTTTTTCGACGGTTGCATGAAAATCGGCCGTATCGCCGTTATGAAAGAATACAGAGGTCAGTCGCTCGGCAGTGAAGTTATTGCCATACTTGAAGAAAAAGCACTTGAATCGGGTGCACATCATATCGAGCTTTCCGCTCAAATACAGGCAAAAGATTTTTATAAAAAACTCGGTTACACCGAAATCGGCGAAATATATAAAGAAGAATTTTGTCCGCATATAAAAATGTTTAAGGATTTAAAATAACTTAGATAAATCGGAATTTGAAGCGGAGGTATGTATTATGAATATAGGATTTTGGTCGTGTATAATTTTGGTAATACCATTTCTGATTATAGGTGTGTTATTTGCGATTTTTAAGGAAAAAGCAGCAAAATTTGTTTCAGGATTTAATTCATTTTCTAAAGAAGAACAGGCATTGTATGATAAAGCTCATATCTCTCGTGATATAAGAAATCAGTGCTTTATGTGGGCTATTATAATGTTGGCAGGAGCATTATTATCCTGCTTTTTAACCCCATATATAGCTATACCAACCTATATTATTTGGTTAGTTCTGTTTTTTAGAGAAGTCCACTTTGATAATCATAAAGCGTTTGAAAAATATTTATTAAAGTAAATTCAAGTTTGGAGAATTGAGAAAATCGGAAGTTTACAGTGAGGTGAAAGAGGTTGAATTATGTAGAATATGGAAAAGAAAACAGCGATGTAATTATCCTCTTACACGGAGGCGGTTTATCATGGTGGAATTACAAAGAGGTTGCTGAAAGACTTCAAACAGATTATCATGTGGTTTTGCCTATATTAGATGGTCATGCAGGATGTGATAAGCAGTTTACAACGATAGAGAATAATGCTTTGGATATTATAGAATTTGTAAATAGCAAATTGGGCGGTTCTGTTTTAATGATGGGAGGACTATCGCTTGGAGGGCAGATTTTGCTTGAAATTTTATCTCAACGCAAAGATATATGTAAGTATGCAATAGTGGAAAGTGTACTTGTGATACCTTCAAAATTTACATATTCTATGATTAAACCGGCGTTTGGAAGTTGCTATGGCTTAATAAAGTATAAGTGGTTTTCAAAATTGCAATTCAAATCACTACGAATAAAGTTGAATTTGTTTGATGAATATTACAAAGATACTTGTGCTATTAGAAAGAGTGATATGATTGCCTTTTTACAGGAAAACTCAGTATATTCACTAAAAGATGGCATTGGAGAGTGTGAAGCAACCGTTCAAATTTATGTTGGAGAAAAAGAAAAGCAATCAATGAAAAAATCTGCTAAAATCATTCATGAAAAATTGCAGGATAGTTTTATACAAGTTCTTCCTAATATGTATCATGGAGAGTTTTCAATAAACCACGCAGATGATTATGTGAGAAAACTATTAGAAATAGTAAAGCGAAGGTAACTTTCAGTCTTCAGCAGAGACTGAAAGCAACAGAAGATTTGAATTGACCGAGCTCTTTGAGCGAGGGATACTTCTTGTCCGAAGGGCAAGAAGGTGGGCGTAAAAAAGATTAGAACAATCGGGATTTGAGGAGGTGTTCATATGAAGAGAGCATTGCTTTTTATTTTCATGACGGTTTGTGTATTAGGAATGTCCGCCTGTAGCAGCAAAGACGCCATGCCAGAAACATCAGATTCTGCCAGCAATCCGGTTCAGAATACAGATATCAGTAATCTGAATGGAGGAAAAATCTGGTCTGAACAAGATATTGTGTCTATGTTCTCTCTTGTGCAAGAAACAGATTGGGAATACATAGACTGTGTTTTAATTCCAGATCATGCCAGTGACCGTGTTGGTGCAGTACTCTTCCGGAACGATAAGGAGCAATCAAGCAATGTTGCGTTCTTTGATGCAGACGGATACTTTCAACAGTATGGCACATATGCAAGAATGTCTGACGAACCTGATTTTCAGTATCTCGGAGGTGGTGCGGTAACATTTAAGCTGGAAACAGAAGATGGTATAATCTATAACTACACGATCACAATCTCGATCGATGGCAGTAATGTGAATTTTAAAGCGGAAGATGATTTGCCAAAATAAATTCCAATTTATCGAGCAGTTCAAAATCACAGCACTCACAACGGGTACTGTGATTTTTTTCGGTTGTGATTTTTGAAATGTGTCTCACGTTATGACATAATACGACGGCACAACCGCTTAATTGCCAGAAATCATAAAAATTGTCGCTGTCAAGGTTGTCTTCGACATTCATTTTAACCTTGACAGCGACATTTTTTATGATATAATGACAGAGCGGCTATGACATCTTTCGACATTTACACAGTTAAAGAATCGGACTCTAATTACTCCCACTCAATAGTTGCGGGGGGCTTTGTGGTAACATCATACACAACTCTGTTGATGCTCTTTACTTCGTTTACGATCCTTGCAGCGGCAGTCTCAAGAACCTCGTAAGGGATCTTAGCAAAGTCAGCAGTCATAAAGTCGGTAGTGGTAACAGCTCTCAGCGCAAGAGTGTAGTCGTATGTTCTACCGTCACCCATAACGCCTACGGAGCGCATATTGGTGAGCACTGCAAAATACTGATTTATGCTCTTGTCAAGACCTGCCTTGGCAATCTCCTCACGGAAGATAAAGTCAGCGTCCTGGAGAATAGAAAGCTTTTCATCAGTTATCTCGCCGATGATTCTGATAGCAAGACCGGGGCCGGGGAAGGGCTGACGGTCAACGAGAACATCGGAAAGACCAAGCTCACGGCCAAGAGCACGAACCTCGTCCTTGAAAAGAAGTCTGAGAGGCTCGATGATCTCCTTGAAATCAACATAATCAGGCAGTCCGCCTACGTTGTGGTGAGACTTGATAACGGCAGCATCGCCTGCGCCGCTTTCGATGATATCAGGATATATTGTGCCCTGAACGAGGAAATCCACCTTGCCGATCTTCTTTGCCTCAGCCTCGAATACTCGGATAAACTCCTCACCAATAAGCTTTCTCTTGGTCTCTGGGTCTGATACACCGTTCAGCTTTGCCATGAAGCGATCCTTGGCATTAACTCTTACAAAATTGATGCCCCAGCCTGCGAAAGCAGCCTCTACCTCGTCACCCTCATTCTTTCTCATAAAGCCGTGGTCAACGAAAATGCAGGTGAGCTTGTCCCCTACAGCCTTTGCAAGAAGAGCTGCTGCAACGGAGCTGTCAACGCCGCCTGAAAGTGCCAGAAGCACCTTGCCGTCGCCAACCTTTTCACGGATATCCTTTATAGCGGTCTGAGCATAGTTGCCCATGGTCCAGTCGCCTGTGCAGCCGCATACATTTTTAAGGAAGCTGTCGATCATCTTTACACCGTACTGAGTGTGGTTAACTTCGGGGTGGAACTGAACGGCATAAAGCTTCTTTTCCTTGTTTTCCATAGCGGCAACGGGACAGTTCTCAGTGTGAGCAACTGCTCTGAAGCCTGCGGGAAGCTCAGAAACATAGTCGGTATGGCTCATCCATGAAACAGCCTTTTCGGGCATACCGTCAACGCCGCCGAAAAGTACGCAGGACTTGTCATATTCAGTCTCGGTCTTGCCGTATTCAGAGGTTATGCAGGTAGATACCTTTCCGCCGAGAACGTGCGCCATGAGCTGGCAGCCGTAGCAGATACCGAGAACGGGAATGCCAAGGTCAAAGATCTCCTTTCCGATAGTGGGAGAGCTTTCAAGATAAACGCTGTTGGGACCGCCTGTGAAGATGATACCTACAGGATTCATCGTTTTGATCTGTTCGAGGGGAGTTTTATAGGATTTGACTTCGCAGTACACGCCGCACTCACGCACACGTCTGGCGATAAGCTGATTGTACTGACCGCCGAAGTCGAGAACAATTACCATCTGATGGGACATTGGCAATACCTCATTTCACAAATAATAGAAAATAGTTATCTATAATAATTATCTCATATATTTAACTTTTCTGCAAGCATCATTTTTATTAAAAAAGTTAACTTTTATCGCATAATACTATTTAATTTTACCAAATCGGTTATCTTATGCTGTCGGATATAAGGGAGCGCACCGAGTTTTTATAGATTATCCTGCCGCCCACAGGCATTCTGCCGATATTATAGGACGGATTTTCGATTTTTTTCAGGATAGTATCTACTGCCAGCGAGGACATCTGCTCCGTGTTTACTTCGATAGTGGTTATCTTAGGCTCGGACATATCCGAATACATTGAGTTATCAAAGCCAGTTACCGAAATATCCTGCGGCACACGATAGCCCTCACGGTTGAGCTGCTTTATAAGCTCATATGCCGTGCCGTCACAGTTGCACACAAACGCCGTTGGCATATCCACAGGCAGACGGATCGGGACCATCAGTCCGTCCTCACCACGGTCATCCAGGACGTAATTTGAGCTTACGTGTATCCCGTGCTCCATAAGCGACTTCACATAACCTAAGTATCTGTCCTGAATGGAGCTGGTAGCTTTTACCGAGCCAACAAAAGCAAGCTTTCTGTGGCCTATGTTTATAAGATAGTTGGTAATATCGTAAGAAGCATAAAAGCTGTCGCTTATGATGCAGTCGATATCCTTTCTGTCGTCATAGAAATCCAGAAATACCACAGGAAAATTCTTTGAGGTTATCAGCTCGATATATGCCTTTGACATCTGACCCAGAATTATTGCTCCGTCTGTTCTGCCTGGGGTCAGCAGCTCGGGATATATGAGATTTTCCTCGTCGGAAGATGATATGGTATGAAAAAATGCGTATCGTCCCCTGCTCTGGAGCAGGGATGATATGTGCTTATAATATTTTAGATAAAAGGAGTCAGCGTCAATGAACCTTGTGGAAGCAAGCACGCAGATATTTCCCGTAAGCTCGCCCTGAACAGATTTACGGCGTGGGTTATATACATAGTTCAGTTCCTCGGCTGTGCGGCAGACCTTTGCACGCATAGCCTCGCTGACGCCGCTTTTTCCGCTTAGCGCTTTGGAGACCGCAACAACGCTTATCCCCAGCCTGTCGGCTATATCCTGCATCTTGACTTCCTTTTGCATTGCTGCCCCTCCTTTATAAGCTATGTATCAATTATACTATAATTCGTCCGAAAAATCAACCGTACAAATAAAAATCGCTCAGATATACACCTCAGGGAAACGGTGCATATCTGAGCCTATGTTCTAAGTTATTTATGTTAATGTTTGTCAGAGCTTATCAGCAGTTGCCGCCGAAGCAAGACTTGATGAAGTCCATGAAGCAGTTGATGTTTCCAAAGTTAAAACCGCACATTCTTGATTATCTCCTTTCATTTATTTCCGACGGGTCAGCGCTCTACCCTTTCGGATTGATTTAATTATAACATGAAAACGGAGTTTATTCAAGCTGTAAATGCAGGCAGAAAGCTATACAGAATATGGCAGTGAAAATATAAGAACCCGTCTTCACAAGCATATGCGCACGTCTTTTCGGCAAATTTTGCCGCAGACTGCGTTAAAAATCCTTGCCGGGCGAAAGCCCGCCTGCGGATTTTTGCCTACTCTGCAACAAAATTATGCTCGAAAATCCGCACACATTTCTTATGAAGACAGGTTCTAAAAATGCGGCAGCCTTTTCAAGACTGCCGCAAATATTATTATACTCTTACAATAGAGGGCTTGAGAACTCTGCCGTTTTTCAGGTTCTTGTAGCCGTAAAGAACAACTTCCTTGATAGGACCTTCAACAGTTGCCTTCTTCTTGTCAAAGAATGCAGCCTTGCGCTCTTCTCTGGTCATTATCTTGGAGTGCTGATCCTCATCAAATGCGTCACCGGGCTTGGTGTCAAGCAGTGCGTACAGAGGTGAAGGATAGCTGCTGTTGTGGAAATCCAGGAAGTAAGCGAATATCTCGTTGAGAGTTCCTACATCGGAGAAATCCTCTGCATTTATCTTCTGCTGAGTGTATTCCCAAAGAGCCTGGATATGACCCCACTGAGCGCCGCTGGAGAGGAAGCTTCTTACATTAAGATCCTCATTGAATACGTCCTTGAGACCCTCCTTGGTGGCGGGAGTAAGGTTCTGATACTTCTCAAATACCTGTGTAAGGTCGCCGAATGTAAGGTTATATGCTTCAATATCCTTTTTAAGCTCATTGACTTCGTTGGTCTTCTGAGTGATCTCTGCATTGCATTCAAGAATGCGGTTGGAAAGATCCTCGGCGTGATTCTTGAGGGACTCTGCATACTTGCCTATCTCATCGATCTGAGTATTCTTTGTATTGATAGCCTCGCTGTACTGCTCTGTCTTAGCGGCAAGTTCGCTGTTCTGAGCGCTGAGAGCTGTTACCTGCTCATTGAGGGAGCTGATGGTGTTATCTCTCTCGGCAAGAATATTTCTTGCGTTTTCCACTTCCTCGGCGTATGCGTTGGCTGTCTCTGCATACTCGTTTATCTTCTGGCGGAGAATGAGCATACCCTGGAGCTGAGTGTTCATAGAAGTGATAGTGCTGTCCTTCTGGGCAACAGCCTCATTTGCCTCAGCAAGCTTTGCTTCGGTCTCCCTGAGCTTTGCGGCACTTGCTTCGACCTCGGATTTGTATGTATCAACTTCGCCGCTGAGCTTTTCGTACTTGCTCTTTTCGGCAGCCATATCAGCTGTAAGAGCAGCTACCTTAGCATTAAGCTCTGCATTTTTCGCATCGGCATTGCTGTTAAGCTCAGCAATGGTCTTATCCTTGCTGCCGATCTCAGCCTTTGCCTTTTCGATATCAGCGGTAAAGCCTGTGATCTTGGCTTCAAGCTCGGATATCTTCTTTTCAAGCTCTGCGTTTTTGTTTTCAATTTCTGCCTTTGCGGATGCGGCATTCTTTTCAGCCTCAGCCAGCTGTGCGGCAGCCTCTTCATTTTCCTTTTTAAGGCGCTCGATCTCTGCGCTGTCATTCTGAGCCTTCTGCTTGTCAGCTTCGTTCTGAGCCTTGACAGTTTCAAACTCAGATGTAACGGCAGCAAGCTTTTCATTAAGTCTGCCGATCTCGGAATCCTTCTCGGAGCCTGTGGATTCGAGCTGCTTTCTCATATCATCGGCAGCGGAGCTGCTTGCTGTAAGCTGAGCCTTGAGATAATTTTCGGAAGCGGTAAGCTCTGCAATGCGTTTGTCCTTTTCGCCTGCTTCATTCCTGAGAGAATCAACTTCATTGGTAAGTCTTGCGATCCTGTCGGATGCGATTTTAGCGCTGTCACTTTCGGAAGAGGTGAGCTTGGCGATATTTTCGGTAAGCTCTGCGATGCGCTTATCTTTATTTTCAGATTCAAGCTTAACGGCAGCCGATGTACCTGACAAATCATTAAATTCAGAAAGCAGACTGCTGTACTTTTCTTCTGCTTCCTTGGAGGACTTTGCAAGCTTTTCCTCCAGCTCTTTTACAAGATTTTCGTAGCGTTCGATTTCCGCTGCCACACCGTCATCACTTAAAAGCTTTAAAAATTGGCTTTTAATGTTGTCATCTCTGAGACTATCCAGCAGCATTTTCTGAAACTCTGCAAAATCCATCTGCACACAACCACCGTTCTGTATATTTATTTTATTACCAGGATAAATTACAATAATTTTCCTGATCCCACTTGATAATCATAACATATTTTCACTATTTTGTCAAATCCATTTTTGTAGAAAATGTGCAGATATTTTTGTAATATAATACATACTGTGAATAAAGTATAGCGATATAGCTATAAAGATTGCTCCCGAACATATGCACGGAAGCAATTTTGATTTGGTTATTCAGATGACGATACCTCGATACCGTCCTTCTTTGCGGATATCCTTATAGTCTTTACAGGCTTGCTTGCGCTTTCGACGATAATATCAGCTATCTTATCCTCGATCTCGGAGCGGATAACGCTTCTGATATCTCTTGCACCAAACTTCTTGCCGTATGCCTTTTCGGCAATGGCAGCCGGAACACGCTTGTCATATTTAAGCTCAATGCCCTTTTCTGACAGAGGATCCTTCATTTCGGTAAGCATAAGACCTGCTATTTCAGCGTAGCTTTCCTTTGAGAGAGGATCAAACACGACTATCTCGTCAACACGGCCCAGAAATTCGGGGCGCAGGAACTCGGACAGAGCCTTCATTGCCTTTTCACGGGAAATATCGCCCTCTGTCTTGTTAAAGCCCAGACCTGTTGTCTTGTCAGAGCTGCCTGCATTGGAGGTCATGCAGATTATGGTGTTCTCAAAGTTTATAGATCTGCCCTGAGCGTCCTTTACATGACCCTCGTCCAAAATCTGGAGCAGCAGGTTCATGATATCGGGGTGAGCCTTCTCGATCTCATCAAAAAGGATAACGGAATAAGGGTGCCTGCGAACCTTTTCGGTAAGCTCGCCTGCATCGTCATAGCCCACATATCCCGGAGGTGAACCGATAAGGCTGGAAACGGAGAATTTTTCCATATACTCGGTCATATCAAGGCGGATAAGCGTGTCAGTTCCGTTGAACAGTTCATCGTTGATAACCTTTACAAGCTCGGTCTTTCCTACACCTGTGGGGCCAACAAAAATGAATGAAGCGGGACGTCTGCGCTTTGTGAGCTGAACTCTTGAACGCTTTATAGCTTCGCATACAAGGTCAACGGCCTTATCCTGACCGATTATGCGCTTTTTCATCTCACTGTTAAGTGCGGCAAGCTTTTTGAACTCGGTCTCTTCAATCTTGTTTGCTGGGATACCTGTCCAGAGCTCGATTACTTTTGCAAGGTCGGAATCCTCAACATTGATATTTTCTATTTTCTTGTCCAGATCGTCAAGCTCGTTCTTCTCACGGATAAGGAGAGATTTCTTTTCGGCAAGCGCCTCAAAATCAGGCTCGTCGCCGTCCTCTATAGTCTTTATCTCGTTTTCCAGGTCAGATACCTTTTTCTTCATATCATGCTCGTTGGAAAGCTCAATGCTTCTGATGCTGCGGTTTGCGCAGGCCTCGTCCAGCAGGTCGATAGCCTTGTCGGGAAGATATCTGTCGTTGATGTACCTTTCGGATAAAACAGCACACATTCTGAGCAGCTCATCGCTGATCTTTACCTTGTGATGCTCTTCATAATAGCCCTTTATGCCCTTGAGCACTTCAACTGTGTCCTCAATGGTAGGCTCGTTGACAGTTACAGGCTGGAAACGTCTTTCAAGTGCGCTGTCCTTTTCAATGTACTTTCGGTACTCCTTAAAGGTAGTAGCGCCTATTACCTGCAGCTCGCCACGGCTGAGAGCAGGCTTCAGGATATTGGCTGTGTTCATGGTCGAGCCTTCGCTGTCCCCTGCGCCAACAATATTGTGTATCTCGTCGATGAAGAGGATAATGTTGCCTTCTGTCTTTATCTCGTTGATAAGGCCTTTTATTCTGCCCTCAAACTGACCTCTGAACTGAGTTCCCGCAACGAGAGCAGTCAGGTCAAGGAGAAATACTTCCTTGTTGGTCAGCTGGAAAGGTACCTCCCCTGCTGCTATCTTCTGAGCAAGACCCTCTGCAATGGCAGTTTTGCCGACGCCGGGTTCACCGATAAGGCAGGGATTGTTTTTCTGCCTGCGGCAGAGTATCTGAATGGTGCGGGCGATCTCTTTGTCTCTTCCGATTATCCTGTCAAGCTTGCCTTCCTTTGCACGGGCGGTAAGGTCGGTGCAGAAAGAGTTAAGGAACTTTCTTTTCTTGTCCTTGCTTCCCTTGCCGTCGCCTTTGCCCACGCTGTCGGGAATATCGGCATCAGCGCCCTGACCGGGAGCCTCCTCGGCGGTCATGTTCTGCTCGTCCGTGGGCTTTGCCGCATTGAACAGTGCATTGAAAAAGTTGGGCAAGGAGTTTGTTCCGCCCATCTTGAACATATCGGAATCAATATTATCTGAAAGATCAGTCATAGCGTCAGCGTATTCTTCCAGCTGATCGTCTGTTATACCCATCTGATCCATATATTCTTTTATCTGCGGGATGTTCATTTTTCTTGCGCATACAAGGCATAAGCCCTCGCTATGCTTTTCGCCGCCCTGCATGGACTGAATGAACACCACAGCCTCACGTTTTTTACATCTGCTGCAACGCATTACTGCAATTCCATCCTTTCTGTACGAATAAACGCACATTAAATTTTAAGCTCTGTCATCAGATCATATATCCTGCCGAAAACGAGAGTATGGGAGAAAATATCTTCATTCATATACTCTGTTCCGCCTGTCCATCGCACGGCGAGGACAATAAGCATACAGCACGCCGCAATAACGGCAGGACCCGCCGCTGCGCCCGCCCCCCCCCCCACCGATGAAAA
>OGSD01003434.1_pt1 | contig 11955 bp, 10 predicted proteins | sample 1553571 | NCBI WGS metagenome assembly OGSD01 (sample SAMEA2580072, study PRJEB22360) | human gut metagenome | biome: human gut; feature: human-associated habitat; material: faeces | place: Denmark | collected 2008/2010 | reverse complement strand
CGCAGATGCCGTGCCGCAGCCGTCGGAGCGGTGCTTAAGCCGTAAGGCGGGAATTATGCGGTATTGCCTTAGAAATGACAGCAAGCTGATTATTGGCATTCATCGGGATAGGATGACTGCTTTTCCTCAACGTCAACACCGAACAATGATGTAAACAGAACACCATTCAAAGTAAAAGCCTATGGATTGAAACATCCCCTTGCCAAAGAGTACAATAAAAGCATAGAAACAGACTGAAAACTGTTTATTGTGCAGAGCAAACACTGAGCTTGGCGATCGGGGACGGATAACAAAACAGGAACCTACCGGAAAGGCAAGCGGCTGTTCAGCCTGCTTGCCTTTGTTTTTTGCACCGTAACCCCCAGCCAAAAAAGGAGGAAACACCATGGAACCTAAAACCACCAAAAGACCATCACGCAAGCTTGTTGTTTTCAAGCGGGAACTGCCGTTTTACTTAATGCTGATCATCTTCTTTCCCTTACCTCTCACCCTGCCAATTCCTACTTTCTACTTCCTCATTCCTAATTGTTCTAACTTCTCCCCCTGCTTCCTGACTCCTAACTTTTCCCGGAGGTTCCCAATGGCCCACACTCTTTTATTTTCCGGCTATGGTGCGCCGGGGTGCGATGATCTGGCGGTGTGCCGCTTAACGGCGGACTGCATGCTGGACTGTGTGTATGAGCTGGACGGCCACATGCGGGTGCTGAACCATGACGGCTGCACCGTTTCCACTGTGCAGGCCAGCACTGTGCCCAAGCCGCGCAGCTGGCCGGGTGGTGCCTGCGCCACGGCGGATGGCACTCTGTTTGTCAGCAACCGCGGGCCCAACACCATCTCGGCGTGGCAGCGCAGCGGCCCGACCCGCCATTTCCTTTGCGAATGGCCCACCGGCGATTGGCCGCGGGCGCTGTGCGCGGTGCCGGGCACCCTGTATCTGTTGGCTGCCTGCCAACGAGAGGGCGCGGTGCATTGTTACGATTGTTCATCCTTGCCCCACCGCGCCCCTACCGAAACCGCCAGCCTTGCGCTGCCTGGTGCTTCCTGCGCGCTGGTGCTGGACTGATTTTTGTCATTGTATTTTCTCTTTTCCTCATTTTTTACTTGTTCAAGCTTTTCTTCTCTGCACAATAACCTCCTATTTGCACCTTTCCCTATGGCAAAGCCCATACCGGAAAAGCGGGATTTCCCTGTCTCTGCTTTTCGGTATGGGCTTTTTGTAGTTCTTTTATTTTCTGGGATTACCGTGCGCGGCTCTGGCGGCGGTACTGGGTGGGGGTGCTGCCCATCGACTTTTTGAACATCTTGGTAAAATAGTTCACATCCAGGATGCCCACCTGCTCCGCCACCACCGAGATATTCTGCTCGGTGGTGCTCAACAGATTGGCCGCGCGCTGGATGCGCTGCGTGTTGATAAAATTTGTCAGGGTGGTTCCGGTATCCTGCTTGAACAGGCTGGAGAGGTACGATGGACTGATATAGTACATAGCGGCCAGGCTTTTGGGCGAAAGCTGATCCGACAAGTTCAGGTTGATCGTATTGATGACCTTTTGCACCAGCGGTGAATATTGCTGCAAAGAATACCGCCGCACATATGCGCAGTACTCTTTTACCATTGTCTGCACCAGCGGCCAGCTTTCCTCGTCCACCATGTTTTCGATCATCAGGGCATAACGGGAGGAAATCTCGTCAATGTAATACGGGTGGATGTTGCTGCGCTCAATGGCTTTGCGCAGCAGAGTGTTCATTACGGTCAGCATGATCTTGGTCTGGTACAGTGAGCCGAAAAAACGCCCGCCATAGGTAAAGCGTGCCATTTGCTGGCAGGCTTTCAGCGCAGCTTCGGTGTTGCCGCAAGCCGCCGCGTCCCAGATGGCATTTTCGTTGGCATAGCGCTGTTCAAGCATCTGGATCGGGATCTCCCGCTGGAACTCCGGTTCGGTAAAATAGCGCAGGTCAGTGGTAAAATGGAACGGCAGAAACTCTTTCTGCTGGTCCAGGTGGAATTCCTCTTTGGGGAACATCATGGAAACAACTGCCACGATGGAAGCCTGGAAACCGCTGCCCGACAGAATCCGCACCCCGTTATAGTAGCTCTGTACAGCGTCATCGCCTTTCTCACCAATGTGACGGCGTGCCCAGCTGCGGGATTTTTCGCTGCGCTCGGCGGTGGCCCACGGGCCGATCATGAACACAGCGTTTTCTTCGTCTGGAATGCGGAACAGCGCAAACTGCAATTCAAAGGCACCTTCGGCAAACAGCAGCGTGTTGGACGGGGTGCTTTGCAGCAACAGGCTGCCGAATTCCTGCCAGTCAAAATAGGGGTCCAGCGCTTTGCGCAGGCCGTAATCAAACTGGTCCAGCCCATCAAAGGGCGGCGTTACCCGCATGCAGCGGATGTTGCTGGCGGAGGCCAGCCGGGTCAGAACGTCCAGTAAATCTGCTTGCATCAGGCACCTCGTTTTCTCAGCGGCGGGCGGCGCTGCCGCGTGCCCACCGGGTAAAGGGGTTATTTTTTGCCCCGCGTGTTATCGTTGTTGCTTTTCCCGGCCAGGTAACGCATGATGGGCGGCATGCCCACGGCAAGCGCTACCAACACCGCCAACACAAGCGGGCTGGGGGCCTGGTGGTTAGGGTTGAACAACAGCTGAACGATCTGGTCCATGGCGGGTCGCCTTTCTTGTGTGCCGTATCGGCGTTAAAAAGTGTGACTTTACTGCTTCTAGTTTAACATGTCTGCGCGGAAATGGAAAGCAATTTTGCCGGAAATAATAACCAAAAGCAATAGCTGCTTTTCGGCATATTGTGCGGGTGCTACCCTGAAATTTTGCCAACATGCGCTGTTTCCCTGAATCCACACCAAGCCCCGCAGGCAAACAGCAGCCTGCGGGGCGGCGGAGGGAGGAGGTTTTTACAGGTAAATGATGCCGTTTTCGTCCGGTTTCATCGGCACGGCGATCATTGCGTCGATCATTGTCATGGCAATAGAAAATCCGCTCCAGCAGGTGACCAGGTAGAGCAAGCCCATCTTCCACTGTTTTGCATAAAAGCGCTGGGCGCCAAATACCCCAAGAAGGCACCACCGCAGGTAGGCCTTGCGGTTCACCGGCACTTTGGCCCGGTTAGCGTGGGCGGTCACAGCGCAGTCAATCAGGCGCCACAGGGGGCCGTGGCTAGCAGCTTCATCGGTGCGCAGTGCAGAGTTCTGGGTGGTTTCGGAAGCCATTTCCATTTGCTTTTCCAATGCAGGTACCTCACTGTAACAACGGGTGCGCCCGATGGACGGGCGGCCCCGCGGGGAATGTGGTTCGGTTTGGGGTTATGCTTCGGCCATAGCCTTTGCCTTGATCTTGACAATCTCGTCCTGGATCTCGGCCATCTTTTCTTTGCTCAGCGGATAGAACTTCATGGCAATCAGGTTGCAGATCAAACCGATGGTGATCAGGCCGTATGCCAGGAACACAACGCCAACACGCAGCTGCGGGGTAACGATATCGCCCACGCTGGGGTTGTGGTCGGTAAAGCCGCAGGCAGCAAACACCAGACCGGCGATCATGGGAGCGAAGGAGGAAATCATCTTGTCCACAAAGCTGAACAGGGTGCCCATCAGACCGGGAACATACTTGCCGGAGCGGTATACTTCATAGTCGGCACAGTCGGCGGTCATGGGAATTACGATATTGCCGGAAATACCCTGGCAGCCGGCATACAGGATACTGAACACAACATAGGTGATCAGGAAGGGGCCCCAGTTCAATGCACCGGTTTCGGGGTTGCTGGTCATTGTTGTGGGGTCGCCAACAATCCACAGGGCTGACAGGATAACGTTGCAGATAATGCCGCCGATGGAGCCAATGACCATGGCTTTTTTCTGGCCAAAGCGGGTGGCAACGATGGAGATAACCAGGAAGGTGAGGATGACGCTGGGGATGGTGGTAACGGCGGTCACGCTGCCCTGCAGTTTGATGGAACCGGCAATGCAGGCAAACATAGCAACGGCAACAGCGCTGGTTTTGGCAGTGGAGCCGAGCTTATCCGTGGAGGCGGACAGCACCAGCATCTGGATGGCGCGGTTGTTTTTCAGGGTATCCCAGTAGTCTTTCAGGCCGACCTTGATGGGTTTGCCAGTGCCAAAGAATTCCGGGCGGTCTTTGGGTGCAATGGAGATGACGGCGATCACGGTAAAGATGGCGGACATAATGGCGGTCATCATCCAGAATTCATGGAAGAACTGGGTAGAGGTATAGTTGCCAACATCAGCATACTTGTTGGCAATGTTGGCAACGACAATAGCCAGCACCGTAAACAGGATGGTATTGAACACGCCATCGAAAGAAGCGAACATGGGGCGTTGTTTGGGATCGTTGGTCATGCAGCTCTGGGCGCTCTTGGTAACAACGCACTGGCAGGTGTAGCCCAGGTAATAAATGCAGCAGAACACAACAAAGAAAATAAAGCGGGCGGGGCCTTCCGGCAGTTTGTGGGTAAAGTGGAACATGATAAAGCTGGAAGCCGCCAGAATGATGTTGCCAATGACCATGAACGGGCGGTTTTTGCCGAACTTGCCGTTGGTTTTATCCACCATGTAGCCAATGAACGGGTCCGTTACGCCGTCCCAGATACGCATAGCCATGGTAAAGCTGGATGCCATGACCATGCCAACGCCAACAAAGCCCAGTAGATAAAAACTGACATAGTTCATGAACATCAGGTAAAGGTTGGTTGCGGTGTTGTTGAGCGCAAAGCCTGCAATGCGCCACAGGGGTACACGGTGGATGCCGTTTGTTTCGTAATCCTTGTCATAATACTTGTCGGGCAGGGTTCTTGTCTTAGCCATTTCTTTTCTCCTTACTTGGGGTGTATCTGAAAGGCTGAAAATGCGGCCTGTTCAGGTACACTTTATGGAATTTCTTCCTCCGCTTGTCTGGAACGTTCCGGCACCCAGCCCCACACTGTTCACCGCAGTTCCACAACTTTGTGTCTATATTATGAACGTTCAGGAAGAATGGCGTTAGTAAATTTTACAGGTAAAACAGGAAAATCGGAGCATAAATTATGCAGGGGGAAGCGATGAGCAGGGAGGGTTTGCAATTAGAAATGAGGAATGAGAAATTAGCAATTATAAGGTAAGACGGACGCTTTACTTAAAAGAATAAATAATAATGAATAAAGAATAATGGTGGTGGAGCGCGGCGCGGTGCACCGCTCAAAAATATTAAGTTTGTTGTGTGCTGAAAGTATGTGATGGAACATGAAGCTGATTTGTGAGGGGACGATGCTTGCCATCGTCCCGTGGGCCTATCTGCATTGCAGCTTTCAAAATTGTATCATGCCGTACTCTACGATGGTGGTGCGGTCCCCAGGCCGGGCCGAATGCCAGGCACCACAATTATTCGCAGATTTTGCGGGTTTTCCCAAAAAATCTACTAACGATACCGGCGGTTTTATGTGATAATAGAATCATCGAACAACTTCCGAACCGCAAAAGCCTTTGTAAAACACGGAACCAACATGACGCAAGCCCAACGTATTTCAGGGAAACACTTCACCCAGTCTGGTATCCAACCCCACCCAAACTGAACGAATGGCCCCACATTCCCGGAAAAATTGTTGGAGCAAAACATTCATTTTATTGAAACAAGGAGAAATAACGCTATGGAAAATAAGTCTTTGCTGTACCCCTGCGCTTCCGCTGCACGCCGTGTTATCAGCCTGGATGGCATGTGGCGCTTTGAGTTCGACCCCGAAAGCAACGGTATGGATGCCGGCTGGGGCGTCGGACTGCCCAAACCCATCTCGATGCCGGTCCCGGCTTCGTTCTGCGATTTCTTTACCGATAAGGAGTCCCGCGAATACTGCGGCGATTTCTGGTACGAAACCGATTTCTTTGTTCCGGGTGAATGGAGCGGTAAGGATGTTGCCATCCGCTTCGGTTCTGTCACCCACCGCGCCCGCGTGTTTGTGAACGGCGTGGAAGTTGTCAACCATGAGGGCGGCTTTTTACCCTTTGATGCCAATGTGACCGAGATTGTGCGGTACAACCAGTACAACAAGCTGACTGTGTTGGCCAACAATGAACTGAACGAGTACATGCTGCCCGCAGGCCAGACCAACACCCTTTCTAACGGAAAAAAGGTTGCGGCACCGTACTTTGATTTCTACAATTACGCGGGTATCCACCGCCCGGTCAAGTTGCTGGCCTTGCCCAAAGAGCGTGTTCTGGATTTTGAGGTGACCCACCGCCTGGTGGACGGCGGTGCCGAGGTAGACTATACCGTAACCACAAATGGCAGCCATGATGTGACGGTGGAAGTGCTGGATGGCACCACCAAGGTGGCCGAAGCCAGCGGCAAAACCGGCACTTTGAAAATCACCAATGCTAAGCTGTGGAATGTGCACGCCGCTTACCTGTACAACTTCGTCATCCGCATTACCGATGGCCACGCCGTGATCGATGAATATTTTGACAAGATCGGCATCCGTACCTTTGAAGTTAAGGATGGCCACTTCCTGCTCAACGGCAAACCGGTGTATCTGCGCGGTTTTGGCAAGCACGAAGATTCCGACATCCGCGGCCGCGGCCTGGACCTGGCTACCGTCAAGCGCGATTACGAGCTGATGAAGTGGATCGGCGCAAACTGCTTCCGCACCAGCCACTACCCCTATGCCGAAGAACTGTACCAGATGGCAGACGAAGAGGGCTTTTTGATCATTGACGAAGTGCCTGCCGTCGGCTTTATGCAGAGCACGATGAATTTCCTGGCTGCCAACCAGGGCAACGGCAAAAAGGTGGGCTACTTTGAAAAGAAAACCACCCCCAAGCTGCTGGAAAACCACAAGGCTGCCCTGACCGATATGATCACCCGCGACAAGAACCACGCATCGGTCATCGCATGGAGCATCCTAAACGAACCCCAGTGCACCAGCGAGGGTACCGAAGCATACTTTAAGCCGCTGTTTGACCTGGCCCACGAGCTTGACCCCCAGAAACGCCCCCGCACCTATGCCATCGTGATGATGAGCCTGCCCAACAACAGCAAGGGCCAGCAGTTTGCGGATTTCATCAGCCTGAACCGCTATTACGGCTGGTATGTGATGGGCGGCATGTGCATTGTGGACGCCGAGACGGCGTTCCGCAAAGAGATGGACGGCTGGGCACAGGTTTTGAACGGCCGCCCGATGATCTTTACCGAGTACGGCGCCGACACCATGCCCAGCGAGCACAAACTGCCCAGCGTGATGTGGAGCCAGGAGTACCAGAACGAGTACCTGGATATGAACCACAATGTGTTTGACAGTTACGACTTTGTGCAGGGCGAACTGGTGTGGAACTTTGCCGACTTCCAGACCACCGAGGGCATTATGCGTGCCAACGGCAACAAAAAGGGTATTTTCACCCGCCAGCGCCAGCCCAAGGATGCCGCTTTCCACTTCCGCGCACGCTGGACCAGCCTGCCGGTAGATTACAAGGGCGATAAATAACATTTCCTGCCTTTAACAGTTCAACACCTCCTCTCCTACGCGGGCACATCCTTTTGCGGTGTGCCCGCGATCTTGGATTCTATTGGAAATTAGGGCAATACCGAAAGGAGCTCTCCATGCCAAAAGCATCTGACAACATCAAGATTTACCGCAACCCCAATGGGCCGGTAGTGTCCACCGTTAACCGCAGGGTGTTGGAACAGGACGGCCTGACCTTCAAGGATATTGACGGCACCGGAACGCTGTCCCCCGTCAACGACTGGCGCAACAGCCCGGCTGAGCGCGCAGCGGCTTACGTTAAAACGTTGAGCGTGAAGGAAAAGATTGCCCAGCTGTTCATTTCGGACTGGCGGATGGCCAAGTACCCCATCACCGGCCCCATGGCGGACCTATATAAAGATATTGAGAAAAAGACTGACGAGACAGGCATTCTGGATGAGGGCGAATTCCGCGGCAAGACAATTTTCGGCGAGCAGTACTTGCCCGGCACCTCTCCCCTGCTCAAAGACTGGTTCAACCGTCATGTTATCCTGCGTGCCAACGCCACCCCCGCCGATTTGGCTGATTGGATGAACCAGGCAGATGCAGTGTGCGAGGAGTGCGAGCACTTTATCCCTGTGGCAGCGGCGTCCAACTCCCGCAACGAGAATGGCGAGCTGGTGTTCGGAATGAACGATGCGGGCGGCGTGCTGGCAACCTGGCCCGGTACCTTGGGCATTGCCGCCGCCGTTAAGGGCAGCAAAATTGATCTTGTGGACAAGTTTGCCGATACCATCCGCCGCGAATGGAACGCCTGCGGCCTGCGCAAAGGCTATATGTACATGGCGGACGCTGTGACCGACCCGCGCTGGCAGCGTACTTACGGTACTTTTGGCGAGGATCCGGCCCTGATCAGCGAGATTATGGCCCATATTATCCCCCGTATTCAGGGCAGCGACCATGGTGTGACCGAGGATGGCGTTGCGGTAACGACCAAACACTTCCCGGGCGGCGGCGCGCGCGAAAATGGCTTTATCCAGAATCTCCTGGGTCATCCAGGGGTCAGGCAGCGGAGCATCCTTGAACGGCTCGCCATACTCGGTCGGGGTACGGTACGGGATGTGCGGGTCCCACACATGCACATGCAGGAACCAGTCTTTGGTATCGCGCTTGCGGTCCAGCCAGTCCAGCGCTACAGGGATCACCTCGTGGGCAGGTTCCAGGCCGCGCTTGCCGATGTTGTAGGTTTCGTCAAAGCCGCCGTTGAACCACCACGCTGCGTGGCGGTCCGGGAAGCTGCTGATGCTGGCGGTTTTCATGCCCGCGCGGCGCAGTACGGCGGGCAGGTTGTAGCGGCCATTGAAATCGGCCATGCCGCGGTTGCGGCCCTCCCAACGCATTTCAGCGTTCACTCCGCCGTGGCCTACGCAGCCGGTGTGGATACCAAACCGGCCGGTCATCAAAGCGGCGCGGCTAGGCAGGCAGGGAGCATCGGAACAATATACATCGGTAAAGCGCACAGAATCTTCGGCCACTTTATCAATATTGGTGCTGGTGGCACGCGGATAACCATAGCAGCCCAGGTGGTCTGGGCGCAGGGTGTCGATATCTACATACAAAATCCTCATGGCAATATCCCTTTCTACTCTTACGGCGGAGTAAGGTAGGGGGGGGGAAACCTTTCCCCGCCGCCAGAAAGTCGGTTGTGATTATCGAAAATCCGACTTTACGTTTTCAGCAAAAATGGGGTTGGCTGCGGCTCATCAGCCCATCATGGATTTCAGGGTCTCAAAGTCCAGTGTGCCAAGATAGGTGTTGATCTCTTCTGCGGTCAGATCGGGGTTCACGATGGTCAGCATGCCGTCTACTACATCTGTGGTAGCGCACCAGTTGCCGGTAGAAGCATCGTCCCAGCCATCCATCTGGGCCAGCCGTTCGGCGCTGGTAACGGACATATTGGCAAATTCAAAGTAAAGCGGCTTGCCGTCCGTGCCGCGGCATGCGGTCTGCACATCACCGTTCAGAGCGTTGTAAGTAATGGCAAACAGGGCGCTGGTCAAAACGGAGGTAGACTTGACCGTGGCCAGGTCAATACTGGGGTTGCCGAACGGGTCCTTGGTGTTGAACGCGGTCGTCAAAGTCTGGCCCAGGGCGCCAACACTGGCAACCTTGATGTCAATGCCAAAGCTCTTTTCCACTTCGTCAACCACGGTAGCGCTCTGGTTATAGGTCTGGCCTGCGCTCAGGAAAGTATTGTACTGGCCGGTCTGGATCAGGGCAGAAACGCCGGGCAGCCAGGTTTCCTTGTTGGGGGAGCCGGGATACAAGGTGACCAGAATGCCCTTATCGTTGGCGGCGTTGGTGGTTTCGGCCACGGTGACAAGGTCGGCAATGTCCTGCTCAAAGGTCAGGCCGTATTTGTCGGCAATGCCATTCAGGATGCCCTGACCGATCTCAATGTGCTGCTGGTTGCCGCTGGAAGCAATGCCGGTGGCAATCAGGTAGCCCTCGGTGCCATCTGCTTCCACGTTATCTTTCAGCCAGGTACCAAACAGGCTGCCCAGCTCGGCATTGTTGGAACCGACCGCGCCCGCAAAGTTGGGGTAATCGGTTTCCAAAAATTCGGGATGCGCAATATAGTTGCCGCTGATGGCATACACCATATCGTTATCGGCGCAGATCTGGCACATCTGGCCGGACATGGATTTAAAGTCGATGATAGCATCGGCACCGGCATCAGCGCAGTTTTCAATAAATGTTTTCGTCGCTGCATCATCCTTGAGCACCTCGGAGAAGATGAACTTGACGTTGTAAGCGGGTCCGATGTAGTTTTCCAGGTAAGCGCGGCGCACGGTGGTTTCATCGTTGGCCTGAGCTTCCGCAATGCCGATGGTGTACTGCTTGGCGGGGGCCACTGCCGTGCTGGACGCCGCTGCAGAAGCAGGCGCACTGGAAGCTGCGCTGCCGCCGCAGGCCGTTAAGGTGGATGCCGCCAGCAAAACTGCAAGCGCCGAACGGATGGTGGTCTTTTTCATGGAGATGCCTTCTTTCTTTATAGTGTTCTGCAAAATAAAAGTCGATTTTTAGAATTAGAAATTAGCAATGAGCAATGAGTAATTTGAGGTTAGATGAACGGGCAGTTATAAGAATGATTGGGTGTGATAGACAGATGACGAAAAAGTTTCTCTCCGGTGCGATGACCCTCATCGCGCCCTACAAATAAAATTACCGTTTACCCTACATTTTTAATGCAAACCTCTGCTCCGCCTCCAATTCCTAATTCCTCATTTCTCATTCCTAATTGATTGTGCCAGCTCCTAACTCCTAACTATCAATCCGGTACCACAATCCCCTTCATAAACCCTGCCGGTTTATGTTCCAGGGTCTCGAATGCGGTCTGGATCTCGCTCAATTTGAACTCGTGGGTGATCAGGGGCTTGTTCTGGAAGGTGCCGTTGTTGATGTACACCACCGCGCGGCGGAAATCTTCCGGCTCGCTTTCGGACATCGGCGGGTGAGCAACCAGAATCTTTAAGCCGCGGTCAATGGCCTTGCGGAAGTCGAACTCCTTGCAAACATCGTGGTGGCTGCTCATCAGCACAAGGCGGCTGTCGCGGCCAACTTTCAGGTAATCCTGCGCAGCGTTCAGCAACGCGGGGATGCCGGTACCTTCAATCACAAAGTCTGCCATGTGACCGCCAGTGATCTCCCGGATGCGCTCCACCACGTTCTCATTTTTGCTGTTGATGGTGGCCGTTGCGCCAAAGCCCTTGGCCATTTCCAGCTTGGCATCATCCACGTCAATGGCAATCAGCCCGGCCAGATAGTTACCGGCCAATGCCTGAATGCACCACATGCCCATGGGGCCGCAACCCAGCACCACACCGTAATCGGCGGCCTGGGGGGCGGTGGCGCGCAACACGGTCAGGATGCACTTCTGCGGTTCGCCCAAAGCGTACTTAGGGTCAATGTTGTCAGCCAGCTTTTCGCAGCAGGCTTCTGGGGTGGCGCGGTACTCGGCAAAGCCGCCAAAGCCGCGGGCCACGGCGCTGATTTTATCCCCTACCTTGAATTTGGTGCAGCCGGGACCCAGCTTGACCACGGTACCGGCGAACTCATGTCCCAGCTTGTGGGGGTAGCCCATAAAGTTCAGGTTGCCGTCCCAGAAATTCAGCTCCCAGTTGCACAGGCCGCAGCTGGCAACCTTCATCATCACTTCGCCCGGCCCCGGTTCTTCCTCTACTTCGTGGATCTCAAAGCGATGAGGCTCCATCAAAAATGCGCGTTTGAACTTCATTGTTTTCCTCACTTTCTGTTTTGTTGTGTCATATCGTTCTTTAATTTATAGCAATTTTTAAAAATAAGGCGAATAGCCGCAGGAATGGAACCAGCCTGAGCAGTCAGAAGGCGAACCTGTCTAAAAAGCACATTGTATCGCGTTCGGAAGAGCATCCAGCGTCCTCGCCTTGAATTTACGAAGGAAAGCCTTCACCTTCG